>Ga0265328_10000300_pt1 | contig 23120 bp, 19 predicted proteins | sample 41624metaG_FD_202086 | JGI IMG/M metagenome (GOLD analysis project Ga0265328, IMG submission 202086) | Rhizosphere microbial communities from Carex aquatilis grown in University of Washington, Seatle, WA, United States - 4-16-24 metaG | ecosystem: Host-associated > Plants > Roots > Rhizosphere...
AACGGAGATCGCGCCGTTGACGACGCCCGACGGGCCGACGATCAGCTGGCTGCACGAAATCTCGCCGTCGACGGCGCCGTCGACGACGATCGTGTCCTGCGCTTTCACCGAACCCGTCAGCGACACGCCTTCGCCGATATAGACGACGTTCTTTTCTTCAGGTCGAAAGTCTTTCATCACGGTGGTCTCCTTTTGTTGCGCCGTTGACCGGCTTCTTGGATTAGATTTTTTCCGAGGGTGGAGCGACATAGCTGCGCAGTCCCGCGGCTTCGAAATTGGTCCATGAATGTTCGAGCCAGGTGCGCACATAGCCGCGGAGCACGAAGGAGCGCGGACGATTTTCAGCGCTGCGCGCGGGCTCGTCGAACACGAAAGACGAAAAGGGCAGTCCGGTGAGCTCGACGGCTTCATAGGCGAGTGGATCGAGCTGCGGCACGACGATTTCGCGGCTGGCGTCGCTCTCGCCGAGATAGCGCTCCGAGAAGCGGGCGTTCTCTTGAAAGAAATTGGAGGCGTTGATGAAATTCTTGACGATGCGATATTCGCATTTGTTCTTGTAGGGTCCGACCTCCTCGAGCTCGGAGAGCGAGGCGACGGACGCGCCGATGAGATGCAGCACCAGCACGCGCGCCTCGCCGTGCGCCGCGGCGTCGAGCAGGCCGACATCCTCCATGAAACGCAGCGTGCGCGTGAGCTGTCCGGCCTTGATGTCGACGATGGTGACGGCGTCGTGCTCGGTGAGGCTTTCGACGAGACGAGCCTGATGGCGCACGTCCCTGATGTCGATAATCTGCGCGATATCGGGATAGAAGCGCTTCAACGCGCCGGTCGGCGCCTGCGTGTCGTAGACGCGCACCGCGCGTTTCGCCATCTGCAGGAAGTCGATGAGGAGCCTCGTCACCGTCGTCTTACCGACTCCGCCCTTGTCGGCTCCGACCAGAACGAGCGGCGATGCGAGCATTATCCTGCTTCCTCGGAATGATCTGCGTCAGGCCGCTCCATCGATGAACTCGTGGACATGACGCGACGCTTTACGATGAAAGTTGTGGGAATCGCCTAGGCGATAGTACTTAGTTCATAATGAGACAATTCGAGGTTACGAACGCTTTGTCAATGCCGACCCCCGGTCGAATGAGATTGAACCGGGGATAAGAAACACATCCGTAATAACACACGCGACGGCGTAGAGTCGACTGCGTCGCATGCGTCGCGTGTCGATGTTTCGAGAGATGGTCGATCTGCGAGAGGCTCAGACGGCGACAGAGTGTCGAGCCGCCTTCGCTTCGAGATAGGCGTCGAAGGCGGCCGCGGCGAGACGCGCGAAAGGACGCCCGCGCGGCGCGATCGTCAGGCGGCGCCCGTCGAGCGCGACGAGCCCTTCGTCGACGAGCGTCGAAAGGCGCGGCAAGGCGTCGTCGAATGCGTCCTCGGGAAATCCGCGCGCTGCGGCGACCGCGCCGAAATCGACTGAGAAATCACACATCAAGCGTTCGATGACGGCGCCGCGCGCTCGGTCTTCCGCGGTGAAGGCGAGGCCGCGCGAGATGGGCAGACGCTCCGCCTCGACGGAGCGGCGCCAGTTCCCCGTGTCGCCGATATTGCCGATATAGCCTTGCGGCAGACGGCCGATGGAGGAGACGCCGAGACCGATGAGCGCATCGGCCTCGTCGGTCGTGTAGCCTTGGAAATTGCGATGCAATTTGCCATCGCGCGCGGCGAGCGCCATCGTGTCGTGCGGCCGCGCGAAATGATCGAGTCCAATCGCTTCGAAACCTTGCGCCTCCAGCGTCGCGCGCACGGCCTCCGCCTGAGCGAGGCGTTCGTTCGCGCCGGCGAGCGCGGCCTGGTCGATCAGCCGCTGATGCACGGCGAACCATGGCACATGGGCGTAGCCGAAGACGGCGAGACGGCTCGGCGAGAGGCCCGCGGCGAGTTTCGCTGTGCGGATCACATCCTCGACGCTCTGCTCGGGCAGGCCATACATCAGATCGAAATTGATCGCCGCGAGTCCGGCGGCGCGCAGAATCGCGACGCAGCGCTCCACCACCTCATAGGGCTGCTCGCGACCGGCGGCCTTCTGCACATGCGGATTGAAATCCTGCACGCCGAGCGAAACGCGGTTGACGCCCGACGCCACGAGCGCTTCGGCGAGCGCCGCATCGACGAGGCGCGGGTCGAGCTCGATCGCATGCTCGACGTCGCGGGCGATGTCGAATTGCTCGCCCAGCACATGCGCCACCTCGCGGAAGCGCGACGGACCCAGCATGCTCGGCGTGCCGCCGCCCCAATGGATCGAGCGCACATGGCGCGCCGGCGTCGAGGCCGCGACGAGCTCGATCTCGCGCAGCAGCGTCTCCTTATAGGAGGTGAGCGGCGCGTCCTGGCGCAGCGCCTTGGTGTGGCAACCGCAATAGGTGCAGATCGCCGGGCAGAAGGGAACGTGCAGATAGAGCGACAGATTCGCCTGCGGTGAGAGCTCGGCGAGCCAGCGCGCGGCTTGGTCCGGCCCGACGTCCGCCGAGAAATGCGGGGCGGTGGGATAGCTCGTGTAACGCGGCGCCGAACGTTCGGCGAGAGCGAGAGAGGCGCTGGTCATCTTGCCGGCTCCAATGGACGAAGGCCGCGAACCCGGGCCTTTTGCTCGAGATTAGTCCTTTGGGGCGCGAGGGGCAAAAGCGCAAGAGGATCGGGGGCCGGGCGGCGGCCGAATTGTCGCGCCGCCGCGGTCGGGACAATGGCCGAGATAGAGCAATTATTAACGAGCTACGGTCAAATATTGGATTTAGCACAACTTTTGGAAGCCGCCATGAAGATCCTCGAAAAGCTGACCGCAAGCGCCGAAAGCAAAGGCGTCCTCGAAGCGCTCGATCGCTCCCTCGCGATCATCGAATTCGACCCGCAGGGCAATGTGCTCGGGGCGAATGAGAATTTCTGCAGGCTCCTCGGCTATGAGCCGGCCGAGATCGTCGGCCGTCATCACCGCACTTTCGTGGAGCCGGATTATGCGGCCAGCGCCGAATATGCGCTGTTCTGGGCCAAGCTCGGGCGCGGCGAGTTCGATGCGCGCGAATACAGGCGCATCGGCAAGGGCGGTAAGGAGGTCTGGATTCAGGCCTCCTACAACCCCGTGCTGAACTCCCGCGGCCAGGTCCGCAAGGTGGTGAAGGTCGCGGCGGACATCACCGCAGAAAAGCTCAAATCCTCGGAAAATCAAGGCAAGCTCGACGCCATCTCCCGCGCCCAGGGCGTCATCGAATTCCAGACGGACGGCACGATCGTCACCGCAAACGAGAATTTCCTCGAGGTGGTCGGCTATCGCCTGGACGAGATCCAGGGGCGCCACCACCGCATCTTCGTCGATCCCGCCTACGCCGATTCCGCGGATTATCGGGAGTTCTGGAGCCGGCTCAATCGCGGGGAGCATCTCGCCGAGGAGTTCCGGCGCATCGGCAAGGGCGGCGAGGAAGTCTGGCTCCAGGCCTCCTACAATCCGATTTTCGATCCAGACGGGCGCATCGTCAAAGTCGTCAAATTCGCCACCGATGTGACGCAACGCGTTCGCGCCGTGAAGGAAATCGGCGACGGCCTCGGCCAGCTCGCGGAAGGCGACCTCCTCCAGCGGATCGAAAAGCCGTTCATTCCCTCGCTCGACAAGTTGCGCATGGACTTCAACGCGGCCGTCGGCCGGCTGGAGGTCGCGATCGGCGCGGTGGTTCGCGGGGCGGAGGTCATTCGCGCCGCCACGGGCGAGATCAGCGGCGCGGCCGACGAATTGGCCAAGCGCACCGAACAGCAGGCGGCGAGCCTCGAAGAGACCTCGGCCGCGGTCGAGGAGATCACGACCGGCGTGAAGCAGACGGCCAAGGGCGCCGCCGAGGCGCATCGTATCGCCTCGCGCGCCAAGGCCGATGCGCAGAGCAGCGGCGAAGTCGTCTCCAAAGCGGTCGCGGCCATGAGCCGCATCGAGAAATCCTCCGCCGACATCGGGCAGATCACCGGGGCGATCGACGAAATCGCCTTCCAGACCAATCTGCTGGCGCTCAACGCCGGAGTCGAGGCGGCGCGGGCGGGCGAGGCGGGGCGGGGCTTCGCCGTCGTCGCTTCGGAAGTGCGCGCGCTGGCCCAGCGCTCCGCCGAGGCCGCGAAGGAAATCAAGGTCTTGATCTCGTCCTCGTCGGCGGAGGTCAGCGCGGGCGTGCAACTGGTGACGCAGGCGGGCCACACGCTCGCGCAGATCGTCGCGCAAGTCTCGCAGATCAACGAGGTCATCGCCGCCATCTCCAATAGCTCGACCGAACAATCCGCCTCGCTCCAGCAGGTGAATGTCGCCGTCGGTCAGATGGATCAGGACACGCAGAAGAATGCGGCGATGGTGGAGGAGACCACCGCCGCCAGTCACAATTTGCGCGAGGAGGCGGAGGATCTCTCGAATTGCGTTCGCATATTCCAGGTGGGCGCCGCTCGTCGCGTCGCCGGCGAGCATGCGCGCGTCACGACCGCGCCGCGGACGCCGCGCCCGGCCTCGAGGACGCTCGCTCGCGGAGTTTCTTCCGCTGTGAGGAAGATCGCCGTCGAGCCGGCGGACGAGAGCTGGGAGGAATTCTGAACGGCGCGCGCGGCGGTCCGAAGAAATCGGAAAACGCGCGCCCGAGATTTTTTGGCGCCCCGAGGCTTGGTCGAGGGGCGCGCGCAGGGCAATATTCTTCCTCGATTCTCAACGCGTCCTCGGAGCCTTCCATGTCGCATTTTTTCCGTTCGGCGAAGCTTCTGGCCCTCGCCGGCCTGACGCTCGCCGCCACCGAGGCCGCGCCCGCCATTGCCGCGCCGCCGGTCGCCGGCCGCTATGCGATCCTGCGCGCCGGCGACAAGGACACGGGCTGCATGCTGACGCTCGACGACCGCAATCGCGGTCCCGGCGGCTTCCGCGCTCAGCTGGCGCCGGCCTGCCGCGACCAGGGCGTCGTCATTTTCGATCCGGTCGGCTGGTCGCTCGAGCGCGGCCGTCTCTCGCTCACCGCCCGCAAGGGCCACAAGGCGCATTTCGACCAGGAGCCCGACGGGCTCTGGCGTCGTGACGCCAAGGAAGGCAAGGCGCTGTCGCTGCGGCGGCTGTAACGGACAAAAGGCATTCCGGAGGACAAAATAGGCCTCCCGGAGGGGAGTCCGGGAGGCCTTGCACTCGCCGTCGCGCGAGAGGGGGCGGGGAGGCGGCGGCGGGCTTCGGCGCCCCTGGCTTACCGGGCGCCGAATTCTTCAGTTCAGAAAATCAGTCGCAGACTCAGTTGCAGACCTGCACGCGGCGATAGGCGACGACATTGCCCCAGCCGTCGACGACCGGCTGATTGGCCGGATAGCATCCGCCATAGCCATAGCCGCTATAGCCATAATGGGGTTGGGAGGCTGCGGCCGCGACCGCGCCGACCGCGAGCGCGCCGAGCACGCCGGCCGCGACCGGAGGGCCCCAGCCGCCGCGATGGCCATAACCGCCATAGCCCCAGCCGGGTCGGCCATAGCCGCCGCCATGGCCCCAGCCGCCGTGACCCCAACCGCCGTGATGGCCCCAGCCGTCAGCGCGAGCCGGCGTGGCGGCGCCGACAGTCGTCGCGGCGATGACGCCCGCGACCGCGATCGCGGCGATTTTCGTGATGTTCGCGCCCATGGACGCTCTCCTTCGCTCATTCGGCCGCGCCCTGCGCCGGCCGACAATTCCTGATGACGAAGGAAAGGTTAATCCCGGAAAGCTGAACGGCGCATGGCCGCTCCGTTCATCTGACCTTCAGGAAAGCGGGCAAAAAACGAATCAGTCGACGCGCTTCCAGCCGTCCATGCCGAGCCGCTCCTGCGGCAGGAAGCGGGCCTTATAGGCCATTTTGCGGGAGCCATCGACCCAATAGCCGAGATAGAGATGCGGCAGGGCTCCGCGGCGCACCCGCTCCACATGGTCGAGAATCATGAATGCGCCGAGCGAGCGCTCGTCCAGCGTCGGATCATAGAAGGAATAGACCATCGACAGGCCGTCGACGAGATAATCGGTGAGGCAGCAGGCGACCAGCCGGCCCGGTCCGCCATTCTCGGCCGGCAGGCGATATTCGATGAGCCGCGTCTCCACATGGCTGTCCTCGACCATCATCTGATAGTCGACCACGCTCATATCGGCCATGCCGCCGTCATTGTGCCGCGCGCCGACATAGGCGCGAAACAGCGCATATTGCTCGGTCACGGCATGGGGGCGGCGCGCCTCGGCGAAGAGGTCGGCGTTGCGCCGCGCCACGCGGCGTAAGCCTTTGGATTGCTGGAACTCTTCGACCTTCACGCGCACCGAGACGCAGGCCCGGCAGGTCTCGCAGGCCGGCCGATAGGCGATGGTCTGCGACCGGCGGAAGCCCGATTGCGTCAGAGTGTCGTTGAGCGCCGGCGCGCGGCGGCCGATGAGATGGGTAAAGACCTTGCGCTCGTCGCGCCCGGGCAGATAGGGGCACGGCGCCGGCGAGGTGAGATAGAATTGCGGCGCGTCGCGGGGCTCTCTCGTCACGCTGGTCTCGTCCTGTCGCCGAATTCGATATACCGCACGCTCCGACGCCTTCCAGCGCGGACAGACCGGGATATTAGAATCGACGCCCGCTGCGCGCCAAGAAATTTTCGCTTTGAAGTCTCAATCGGCCCGCCTCAGTACAATCACATCCGCCAGAATGTCGTGCAGGCAGCGCTTGTCCGGGGTGATGAAGGTGACGAGCAGCAGGGGCGGGAACAGCCAGCTCACGTAAAACAGCACGCCCTGGACGGCCGCATTGAGGAAAGGCGCGGGCTGTCCATCGGCGAGTTGGACCTCGAGGTCCATGGCGCGCATCCCGGGCGTCGCCCGCCGCCAGCCGGAGACGGTGAGGCCGTTGTAGAAAAAGGCCACGAGCGGAAACAGCGGCGGCAGCAGCAGAGCCGACAGGCCGAAGCTCAGCACCAGCAGGCCCAGCCACAGCGCCGCCGACAGCAGCGCCACCGCGAAGAAATCGAGGCAGACGGCGAGGATGCGGCGGGTGCGCACGCCGGCGAGCGCCTCTCGTGGCGGGAGCGGCGCCGGCGAGACCGGATAGATGCGGCCGTCGCCGCCGGCTTCGTACATTTGCGTGTCCTCTCGTCGATTCCGCGGTTGATGTCGGGGGCGCGAGGGCGGGCGTCAAGCTCGGACGGGAGGAAAGCGGGGATTATTTCGTCTCGCGCTTGACGGCGCCGGTCGTGGCTTGGCATGCCTCCCCTCCGCCCTGGATGCGGGCGCCGCGCCAGCCTTCCAGAGCCCCCCAAGGCTTCCACGCCCCCCAAGGCTCCCAAGCCCCCAACGCCCCGAGGAGAAGGTCATGGCCAGCAACAGGGTCGCCGCCCGAGAGATGGAGGCCAGCGCCGGCGTCGATCCGACCGGCGAGGTGAATGGCGGCCATTTGCGCGCCTTCATCGAGCGCATCGAGCGACTCGAGGAGGAAAAACGCGCGATCGCCGACGACATCAAAGACGTCTATGGCGAGGCCAAGAGCACCGGCTTCGATCCCAAAATCATGCGCAAAATCGTCTCTCTGCGCCGCCAGGACAAGCACAAGCGCGCGGAAGAGGAAGAGATTCTCGATCTCTATATGTCCGCGCTCGGCGAGTGATTCGCCGGCCTGAGGCTCGACTGGTAAGCCTCCGTTAACCATAACTCCTTAACGCTCGACTCCATCGCGCCTGCTTCGAACAGGGCGTCCGCGCGAGGGAACGAGTGGCTTCCGCCAGGTCTCAGAGCCGCGTTGCGGCAACGACGCTGATTGCTCTGTCGCTGGCTGCGCCGGCGGCGATCGCCCCCTTGCGCCCGGCGCAGGGCCAGACGCTCTCGCCCTCGTCGCTCGATATCACGCCGCTGCGCGATCTGCCGACCGTCCCGCCCATTCCCGGCGCCGAGGCCGCGCCGCCCACGATCACGCAGCCTTCGACCCAGGAGCGGCGGGCGGCCCCGGACGTTTCCCCCGGCGCGCCCAATTACGGACTGCCGCGCTTGCGCGGGCGCCTGCCGCGGCCCAATCCGCCGCCGCCGCCCCTGAAGCCGCCGCCGCTCTCGCCGGCCCATCCGCTGCCGCCGCTCGAGGCCTATAAGACCTCGATCCAGGCCAAGGAGAAGATCCGGCGCCAGGCCAAGCTGCGCATGCGCGGTTTTCGCGGCTCGCTCGATCTGCCGGCCGAGCGCCCGCCGCCGCCCAATGTCGCGCTGCCCGCCCAGATTCCGACCAGGCCCAAGCCGCTCGTCGACGCCAATCCTTACGCGCCGCTCGGCGTCGGGATCGGCTCGCTGCGCCTCTATCCCTACGCCGAGCCGACCGCCGGCTATGACAGCAATCCCAACCGCCTGACCTCCGGCGTCCAGGGCTCGAAATTCTTCCGCGTCGACGCCGGGCTGCGGCTGCGTTCGGAATGGGCGCGCGACGAGGTGCAGGGCAATCTACGGCTCGGCTATATCGATTATTTCAACGTCGACAACGCCGACCGGCCGGATGGCGTCGGCGATATCTTCTATCGCTGGGACGTCGCGCGCGACACGAAGGTCAAATTCGAAGGAAAATTCACGCTCGACACGCAGCGGCCCGGCGCGCCCGGCCTCGTCACCAGCCTGCCCAATGTCGTCGTCGTCAATCGGCCGCTCATCCTCTCGCTCGGCACGGCGGCGGGCGTCACCCAGAGCTTCGGCCGCCTCGACGCGACGATGCGCGGGACTTTCGACCGCTGGATCTATCAGAACGCCTATTACAACGACGGCTCCACGCTCAATCTGATGAGCACGAGCTATAATAATTACGGGATCAATCCGCGACTCGCCTATGAGCTCAATCCGTCGATGAAGCCCTTTGTCGAGGCGACGATCGACAAGCGCATCCACGATAGCTGGCTCGATCCTTACGGCTATGCGCGCGACAGCACGGGCGTCTCCGGCCGCGCCGGCACGACTTTCAAGATCACCGATCTCGTCAAGGGCGAGGCCTCGGGCGGCTATGCGCAGCGCGACTACGCCGATCCGCGCCTGCCGCGCCTGCGTGGGCCGATCATCGACGCCGCTATCATCTATACGGCGACGCCGCTCACCACGATCACGCTGCGAACCGGAACGACGCTCTCCGAGACGACGCTGCAAGGCGCCTCGGGCGTGCTCTCGCGCAACGTCACCTTCGATGTGACGCATGCGATGTTCCGCAATTTCACCATCACCGCGACCGGCAGCTATCAGACCAATAATTACCAGGGCGCCGACACTCTGGAGCGCGTCGGCACGGCGGGCGTGAAGCTCGAATATAAGCTCACCCGCTCCATCTCGATCAAAGGCAGCTATTTCTGGCAGCGTCTCGTCAGCTCGTCGGCGAACTCCAATTTCACCGCCAATGTCATCATGGGCGGCCTTCGCTTCGAGCCGTAGAACGGTTGCGCTCGGCCCATTTCACCCGGCCGACCTCGAGGCCCCAGACGGCGCCGAGATAGATGAAGAAATAGCGCCAATGGTCGATGTCGATCTGCAGCGCCTGCAGGAAGAACACGAACATCGCCGACCATATGAGCTGCCCGTGCCGCAGATAGGGCGAGCGCGTCAGCGACAGGCGGAAGCCGACGAAGGTCGTCGTCAGCACGAGGCCGAGAAAAGCGAAGCCGCCGAGCCAGCCATTGGAGGCGAAGGCGTTGATGTAGCTGTTGTGCGGTTCGAGCCCGAAGGTGAGGCGAAAGCGCAGCGGGCCCATGCCGTTGGGCCGCTCGACGAGCATCGGCAAGGAGCGCTTCTGATTGCCGAAGCGGCCCGTCGGGCCTTCGTCGTAGTCCTGCGTCGCCGAGGCGCGCTTGTAGAAGAATTCGCGCACCGAGGAGTCGGTGAGCGCGGCGCCGACGCCCACCACGACGACGCCGACGACGGCGAGCGCCATGAAGCCGATGCGCATGCGCATCTTGCGCGAATCCGCCGTCGCCACCGACATGATCGTCATCAGCGCGATCGAGACGACCGCCGCGCCCCAGGAGCCGCGCGAGAAGGAGGTGAACAGCGCCGCGCCGGAAAGCGTGAGGCCGAGAAGCGTCACCGGCCAGTAGCTCCAACGGCCGAGCAGCAGGCGCTGCACGAAATAGAGCACGCCCGGCACCATATAGGAGCCAAGAACATTGGGATCCTTGAAGGGCGCCATGGCGCGGCCGTCGAGCGTCATCGTTACAGGATTGCCGAAGAGGCCCGCCCAGGAGCCGACCGCGATCAAGGCCGCGAGCACGCAGCTCGCCGCATAGCCGCTCATGCACAGATCGAAGCGTCTCGACGTGTTCTCCGAAAAGAACAGCATATAGAAGACGCCCGTCGTCGAGATGAACAGCGTATGCGTCATGAACTCGACCGGATCGGGCTCGTTCCAATAGGGGATGAGCGAGATGTAGCCGCCGAGCGCCCACAGCACGAGGAGTGTGACGCCCGGAAGAACGGCGCGATGGATGCGCACGCCGCCCAGCACCCAGACGATGAGCGTCAGCAGGATCAGCAGGTCGTAGGGCGAAGGCTCGATGAACACCACCGAGCCCGAAAAGGACGTGATCCAGAACAGCGCGTTGAGCAGCCGCGGATAGTTCAGAGTCCAGGAGGGCTGCGACGTGGGCTGCGGCGTGGGCTGCGCCGCCGCCGTCGCGGCCTCGGTCATCGCTTGTCCCATATCGGAACGATCCAGGAGGTCGCGCGCCTTTGGGCGCGACGCGCGCGAGGTGAGGACGGCGCCTTGTGAATTTGCTAGCCTCGTCATCGTTAAGAAAGCGTGACCTGAGCTTGCTAGAGCGCTTTCCGCTCGAACGGAATCGTTCGAGCGACCAGAATTCGCTCCAAATGAAAAGCTAGAGCGTTTCCGATCCGACAGGGATCGGAAACGCTCTGGCGAAGCCACATCGTGCGCCCTTGCCGGCCCGCGATGAAACAGTTTCGATCCTTTCGCTCCCCGCCCGAATCGGGATTTTGCAAGAGATGAACCAGCAAATTTCGGCGACGCGCCTCCTGCACGAGAAACGGCTCGACGGCGCGCTGCTGCACGCGGCGCAGGCCGAGGGCGAGGCGGTTCTGACCGGGCTGTGCAGCTCCCGCGCGGGCCTCAGCGTGCGCGAGGCGGCGCATCGCCTGCGCAGCGTCGGGCTCAACCGCATCGCCCATGAGCGGCGTCCGAGCCTGATGCGCGAGCTCGCCGGCCGGGCGAAGAATCCGCTCAACGCGCTGCTGCTCGCCCTCGCCGTCGCTTCTTACGCGCTCGGCGACCTGCGCGCCTCGGTCGTCATCGCCGCAATGGTCGTGCTGAGCGTCGGCCTCGCCTTCTTCCAGGAGCACCGCTCCAACGAGGCGGCCGCGCGATTGCAAGCGATGGTGCGCACGCACGCCTCCGTGCGCCGGCCGGGCGCGCATTCGGCGGATGGTTTCGTCGAGGAGCCGATCGAGCGGCTCGCGCCCGGCGACATCGTACGTCTTTCCGCCGGCGACATGATCCCCGCCGATCTGCGCTTGCTGGAAGCCAAGGATCTCTTCGTCAATCAATCGGCGCTGACCGGCGAATCCATGCCGGTGGAGAAATTCGCGCACGCCGCGCCGGCGAGCGATCCTTTCGCCGCGCGAAATCTCGCATTGATGGGCGCCAATGTGGTCAGCGGCTATGCGACGGCTATCGTCGTTGAGACGGGACGGCGCACATGCCTCGGCGCGCTCGCCGATAAAATGGCCGGCGCGCGCGTCGAGACGAGTTTCGACAAGGGGCTGACGCGCTTCACTCTGCTGATGGTCCTCTTCATGCTGGTGATGGCGCCGGCGGTGTTCGTCATCAATGGCGTCACCAAGGGAGACTGGCTGGAGGCGATGCTCTTCGCCGTCTCCGTCGCCGTGGGGCTGACGCCCGAAATGTTGCCGATGATCGTGACAGTCAATCTCGCCAAGGGCGCGATCGCCATAGCGAGCAAGAAGGTGATCGTGAAGCGGCTCAACTCGATCCAGAATTTCGGCGCGATGGATGTGCTGTGCACCGACAAGACCGGCACGCTGACGCAAGACCGCATCATATTGAAACGCCACCTCGACATATTCGGCGAGGACTCGGATCGCGTTCTCGAATTCGCGTTTCTCAACAGCCATTTTCAATCGGGTTTGAAGAATCTTCTCGATCGCGCCGTGCTCGACCATCACGAATTGGCGACCGCGCTGCGTCCAGATCACGAATTCGAGAAAATCGACGAAATCCCCTTCGATTTCGAGCGGCGTCGCCTCTCTGTCGTCGTGCGCCGCGACGACGGTCCCCATTTGCTCATTTGCAAAGGCGCAGTGGAGGAGCTCTTCGCCAATTCGGCGCGCTATGAGACGGAGAAAGATTGCGGCGCGCTCGATCCTTCTCACCTCGAGGCGGCGAAGCGCGAGACGGAGGAGCTCAATGCGGATGGATTCCGCGTCGTCGCCGTCGCCTACAAAGAGCTGCCGCCGGAGCAGACGAGCTTTTCCGTCGCCGACGAGAGCGCGCTGACGCTGCTCGGCTATATCGCTTTTCTCGATCCGCCCAAGGAGAGCGCGGCGCCCGCCATAGCGGCGCTCGCCAAAGCCGGCGTCGCGGTGAAGATATTGACCGGCGACAATGACATCGTCACGCGCAAGATCTGCAAGGATGTGGGGCTTTCGGTCGGGCGCATCGTGCTCGGGTCGCAGATCGAGACGATGAGCGAGGAGGATTTGTCCGCTCTCGCCGACGAGTCGAGCGTTTTCGCCAAGCTCTCGCCGCCGCAGAAGGCGCGCGTCATCGACGCGCTGCATCGCAAAGGCCATGTCGTCGGCTATCTCGGCGACGGCATCAATGACGGGCCGGCGCTGAAGGCGGCCGATGTCGGCATTTCCGTCGACACCGCCGTCGACGTCGCCAAGGAGACGGCCGATATCATATTGCTCGAGAAGAGCCTCGCCGTGCTCGGCGAAGGCGTGCTCGAGGGCCGCAAAGTGTTCGCCAACATCAACAAATATATCAAGATGGGCGCGAGCTCGAACTTCGGCAATATGTTCAGCGTGCTCGGCGCGAGCGTGTTCCTGCCCTTCCTGCCGATGACGCCCATTCAGGTGCTGACCAATAATCTTCTCTATGATTTTTCGCAGACGGCGATCCCGACCGACAATGTCGACGCAGAATATCTCGAGCGGCCGCGCCGCTGGGACATAGACAATATCGCCAAATTCGTGCTCTGCGTCGGGCCGATCAGCTCGATCTTCGATTATGCGACTTTCGCGCTGATGATCTACGCCTTCGGCGCCTTAGCCGATCCGGCGCTGTTCCAGAGCGGTTGGTTCGTCGAATCGCTGCTGACGCAGACGCTCATCATTCACATCATCCGCACGGCGCGGATTCCCTTCATCGAGAGCCGGGCGAGCAATGCGCTGCTGCTGACGACGCTCACCGTCTGCCTCATCGGCGCGGCGCTTCCCTTTTCGCCGATCGCCGGCGTGTTCGGCTTCACACCGCTGCCGCTGCTCTATTGGCCGGCGATTTTCTCATTCCTGATCTGCTATTCCGTGCTGGCGCATTTGGTGAAGAGCTGGTTCGTGAAGAAATGGGGAATGTGATGAGCGCGAAGTCATTTGCGAAATCTCGGTGCGCGACTCCTTCTCCCGCTCGCGGGAGAAGGTGGCCCGACGTAGTCGGGTCGGATGAGGGCTCGCTGCGAATGACAGCGAAAATGACGAGTAATCCGAATGCGGTCGTGAGCCCTCATCCGACCCTCGCTGACGCGAGGGCCACCTTCTCCCACAAGTGGGAGAAGGGGCGCGCGTTCTGCAAGGATTTTGGAGGCGTCATCGCATGACATTCGGCGCGCAGGACGAGACCGTCCGTTTTCTCATGGCGCAGGGTGAAGACGCGCAGACGATCGTCACCCACATCTCGATCGTCGTGCTGACGAAGCAGCGCGTCTATAAGCTCAAGCGCGATGTCGTCTTTCCCTATCTCGATTTCCATACGCCGCAGATACGTTTGGCGATGTGCGAGCGCGAATATGCGCTAAACCGCCGCACGGCGCCGCAGCTCTATCTCGCCGTGCGTCGCCTCACGCGCGGGGGCGATGGCGCGCTGTGTTTCGATGGCGATGGCGCGCTCGTCGACGCTGTCGTCGAGATGCGGCGCTTCGAGGAGGACAATCTCCTCGACAATCTCGCCGTCGCCGGCCGTCTGACGGCGCCGCTCATCGAGAGGCTCGCCGAGCGCATCGCGCTGTTCCATGATGGCGCGGAAGTGGTCGAGGGCCGTGGCGGCGCGGCGGTCATGGCCTCTCTGCTCGGTCTCGGCGAGGCGAGCTCGCTCGCCAAATCGCCCGTCGTCTCCGCACAGGAGCGGCGCGCGCTCGCCGACGATCTGCGGGCGGCGGCGGCGGCCGATAGCGCGCTCCTCGATCGACGACGCGACGCCGGCAAGGTGCGGCGTTGCCATGGCGATCTCACGCTGCGCAACATCTGCCTCGTCGACGGAGAGCCGACGCCTTTCGACTGCATCGAATTTTCCGACGAGCTGGCGACGATCGATATTCTCTATGATCTCGCCTTTCTGCTCATGGATCTGCGCCGGCGCGGGCAGGCGAAGTTCGCAGCGCTCGCGCTCAGTCGCTATCTCGACCAGCGCGACGAGGCGGAAGGCCTGCCGCTGCTGCCCTTCTTCATGGCGCTGCGCGCTGCGATCCGCGCCGATGTCGCAGCCGCGCGCGCGCTGGATGCGGACGCCGATCACGCAGCGCTGAACGGCGAGACGCGCGATTATTTCGATCTCGCTCGCGCGCTACTGCGGCCCGCGACGCCGCGCATCGTGGCGATCGGGGGCTTGAGCGGCTCAGGCAAATCGAGCGTCGCGGCGGCGCTGGCGCCGCTCGTGGGCGCTGCGCCAGGCGCGCGAACGCTCAACAGCGATCGCCTGCGCAAAAAGCTGTTCGGCGTCGCGCCCACATCGCAGCTGCCGCAGGAGGCTTACACCGTCGCCGTCTCCGCCGAGGTCTATGAAGCGATGCAGAGCGAGGCGCTTCGCGTCGCCTCATTCGGCTGGTGCGTCATCGTCGACGCCGTTTATGCGCGTCAGAGCGAGCGCGATGCGCTGGAGGAGGCGGCGCTACGCGCGGGCGTTCCCTTCGCGGGATTTTGGCTCGATGCCGATGGAGCTGTTCGCGTTTCGCGCGTCGGCGAGCGGCAGGGCGATGTGTCGGATGCGACGCAGGAGATCGCGGCGCGTCAGCGCAATTATGATCTCGGCGAGATGCGATGGACCTGTGTCGACGCCGCGGAGGGAGTGGAGACGATCGCTCGCCGCATTGCGGCGCTGCTTTGACCGGAAGGCCTCATCGTGGCGGCGTCCATTTTCCGGCCATCACCCAGTCCGTAATGTCATGAATGCGCACGCCGCCGGTTCGGTCCTGCGGCGCGTGGCCGAAGATGATTCGCGTGAAAATCGATTTGAGCATTCTGAGAAGCAATAGCGTCGGCTGCCACGGCCAGAAGCCTTCCGAGCCGAAGCGCTCAGGGAGATCACTCCCAGAAAAATCGATCGGGTAGAGCTTCGTAATTTCGCGGAACAAGTCATCTGCGTCGTCTCCGGCGACGCCGAGATCGAACACGAGATCGGTGTCGGGACCGATATCCTCCTCGCGATAGCTCGTTTCTCGGCTCACAACGGCGATGATCCGACGTTGTGCCTCGGCTCTATCCCAATGAGCGCTCATGGAATCAATACCGCTGCGCCTTGCAGGCGTCCCTCGCGCAGATCGGCGAGCGCTTCATTGGCCGCGGAGAGCGGATAGCGCACGACATGCGTGTCGATTCCGATCTGCGGCGCGAGCGCCAGAAACTCGCGCGCGTCTTCGCGCGTGAGATTGGCGACCGAGACGAGCCGGCGCTCCTCCCACAGCAGCGAATAGGGGAAGGAGGGAATGTCGCTCATATGAATGCCGCCGCAGACGACGACCCCGCCCTTGCGCACCGCTGCGAGCGCGCGCGGGACCAGCGCGCCGACGGGCGCGAAAATGATCGCGGCGTCGAGCTTTTCTGGCGGCGTCTCGTCGGAGCCGCCGGCCCAGACGGCGCCGAGCGAGAGCGCGAAGTCACGCGCCGCGCCGTCGCGCGGCCGCACGAAGGCGAAGATGCGCCGGCCCTGCGCCTGCGCCGCTTGCGCGATGATATGCGCCGCGGCGCCGAAGCCATAGATGCCGATGTCGCGCGCGTCGCCCGTCATCTTCAGCGAGCGCCAGCCGATGAGCCCCGCGCAGAGCAGCGGCGCCAGAGCCGCCGCCTCGCCTTCGGACGGCAGCGGGAAGCAGTAGGAGGCGTCGGCGACCGTATGGGTCGCATAGCCGCCGTCGCGCGTGTAGCCAGTGAAGAGCGGGTCGTCGCAGAGATTCTCGCGCCCGCTGGAGCAATAGGAACAGCCGCCGCAAGTGTGGCCGAGCCAGGGAACGCCGACGCGTTCGCCGAGTGTGAAACCCCTGGCGCCCGCGCCGATCTCCGTCACGCGGCCGACGATTTCATGGCCGGGGACGATCGGCAGTTTTGGATGTTCGAGCTCGCCGTCGACGACATGGAGATCGGTGCGGCAGACGCCGCAGGCTTCGACCTCGAGCAGCAATTCGCCGGGGCCGGGATGGGGAAGGGGGCGGCGTTCGGCCTCGAGCGGCGTCCCCGGCCGCCGCAGGACCATGGCGGTCATCTCGGCGGCGCTCATGCGGGGGCGAGCCTCTTGGAAAAGAACATGCGGCTGTGGCCGGGCGGAAAATCGGCGATCTCGCCGAAACGGGTGAAACCGAATCTCTCGTAGAGGGCCGCGGCGCGGGGGTCGAAACTGTCGATATAGAGGCCGAGGCAGGAGCGCGAGCGCGCCTCGTCCTCGGCGCGCCGCAGCAGCGCGGTTCCGAGCCCCATGCCGCGGCGCTCCGGCGAGACCCACAAATGCCTTATATAGAGCCAGCGCCAGTGGAAGACGCCGTTGAGCCCGCCGATCAGCGCGCCCTTTTCGTCCGCGCCCTTTTCGTCATGGGCGACGATGGAGAAGGGCGCCTCGTCGCGGGGACGGAAGCGGGCGGCGATCTCGCCGCCGAGCGCCGCCGCGACGGCCGGACTCTCGCGTGCGAGATCGTGGAAGACGACGGCCAGCGTTTTCTCGGCAGGGGTTGTTTCGGGAGGAGTTTTCTCGGTCATGGGTCATCCCCCGCGAAGCAGCCCGCCCCCGCGAAGGGACGCGGCGATTTTATTCTGGGCGCTCGTCGCTCTCACCGCAATCGCCTCGGGCGGCGAGGCGCGCGAGGCGGCGCGTCGCCTCGCGGATTATCGGCCTGTCTTTCTCGAATGCCATGGGCCGGCCGGCGAGACGCGCCACGCCAACCGCAGCATGAGGCTGGACGGCGAGGCGGTCGCGCTCACGGTCGATCCGGCGACGCTCGAGACGAGCCTCGAGGCCGAGAGCGCCTGGCGCTGCCTCGAGACGACGGAGGAGGCGCAGAGAGAGACGCGCTTTCTCCGCGCGCTGCGGCCGCGGCCGGGCGATCCGGATGAACCGCGCCTCGCCGCTATGGGGCGCAGCCTGTCGATCAGCGCCGGGCTCGGCCATGGGGCCGGGGCGGGCTCTTTTCTGACCGGCGACCTCTGCCCGAGCCGGCGGCCGCTCGACCGCGAATTCTTGCGTCGCCTCGCCGATATCGCGCCCGGCGCGCCGGTGGCGCTCTCGGTTTCGGGACGCTGGCTCGAGCGGCACGGCGCGGATTTCGACTGGCTGATGGGCGAGGCGGCGAGCGGAACGCTGCGGATCGCCTGGGTCGGCCATTCCTATAGCCACCCTTTTGTTCCGCGCCTCGCCGATGCGCAGAACTATCTGCTGCGGCCGGGCGTCGACCTCGACGCCGAAATCTTTCGGGTCGAGCGGCTGTTGATCGAGCGCGGCGCGACTCCCTCGGCGTTTTTCCGCTTTCCCGGCCTCGTCGCCGATGCGCGGCTGATGGAGGAGTTGCGTCGCCGCCATTTGATCGCGCTCGGCGCCGACGCCTGGCTGGTGCTGTCGCCGCCGCCCCGCGACGGTTCGATCGTGCTGGTCCACCCCAATGGCAATGAGCCTGCCGGGCTGCGTCTGTTCTCGAGACTATTGGAGCAGGGCCGATTGCCGTTGCCGTTCCGGCGGATCGAGGAGGCGCCCCAATGAGGGGGAGGCGGCCTTTGCAAAGGTCTCGGCCTCTTCCCGCGACGCCCCTCGCCTATCCTCTGGTTCCGGGCGATGAAACGCCGCGGCGTGCGGCGCGTGGCGCGTGGCTCCGGGCAACTACCTGATTTTCTATGTAGTCGAACCAGACGCTGTCACGATGGCGCCTGTTCTCGCAGGCGCGATGGACGATGAAACGCGCCTGTTTCCGAAGCTCTGACCCGCCCGGTCGGGTAAGCTTTCGCTAACATTGACAAGGGTTCTGGCGCCTCTTATCTCTCGGCCGTCGCCGCGCCGCCGACGCGAGCGCGAGCGCGCGGTCGCGCCCGCCGACCTTTCGAAAAGAAATTGGCAAATCGAAAGGAACATGTGCGAAAAGGCGGCCTCCGCCGGCTCATCGCCGGAGGCTCATCTGGAAAGGTTTGCGCATGCTCGGCGCTCTCGCCAAGAAGATTTTCGGCTCGGCCAACGACCGCCGGCTCAAGACCTATGCGCCGAAGGTCAAGGCGATCAACGCTTTGGAAGATGAGCTCGCCAGTTTGTCAGACGAGGCGCTCCAGGCCCGCACGCAGGCGTTCCGCGAACAGCTCGAGAACGGCAAACGGCTCGACGACCTGCTCGTCCCGGCCTTCGCCACGGTCCGCGAGGCCGCCAAGCGCGTGCTCGGCCAGAGGCATTTCGATGTGCAGCTCATCGGCGGCATGGTTCTGCACGAGGGCGCGATCGCCGAAATGCGCACCGGCGAGGGCAAGACGCTCGTCGCGACGCTCGCCGTCTATCTCAACGCGCTGGCCGGCCGCGGCGTTCACGTCGTCACCGTCAACGACTATCTCGCCCGCCGCGACGCCGAATGGATGGGCCGGGTCTATCGTTTCCTCGGCATGAGCGTCGGCGTCATCGTCCACGACATTTCGGACGAGGAGCGCGCCGACGCCTATCGCTGCGACATCACCTACGGCACCAACAACGAGTTCGGCTTCGATTATCTGCGCGACAATATGAAATACGAGCTCGCGCAGATGGTGCAGCGCCCGCATGTCTACGCCATCGTCGACGAGGTGGATTCGATCCTCGTCGACGAGGCGCGCACGCCGCTCATCATCTCCGGCCATTCGGACGACAAATCCGATCTCTACAACGCGATCGACAAGCTGCTCCCGAAGCTCGACAGGGAAGACTACGAGCTCGACGAGAAGCAGCGCACCGTCAATCTGACGGAAGTCGGCAACGAGCATATGGAGGAGCTCCTGACCGAGGCCGGCGTGCTCGTCGACGGCGCTCTCTACGAGGCGCAGAACGTCACGCTCGTGCATCACGTCAATCAGGCCTTGCGCGCGCACAAGCTGTTCCAGCGCGACAAGGATTACATCGTCCGCAAGGGCGAGGTCGTCATCATCGACGAATTCACCGGCCGCATGATGCCCGGCCGCCGCTATTCGGAAGGCCTGCATCAGGCGCTCGAGGCCAAGGAGCGCGTGACCGTCCAGCCGGAGAACGTCACGCTCGCCTCCATCACCTTCCAGAATTATTTCCGTCTCTATGAGAAGCTCGCCGGCATGACCGGCACGGCCTCGACCGAGGCCGACGAGTTCGCCGAGATCTATCGGCTCGACGTCGTCGAGATCCCGACCAACCGCCCGGTGCAGCGCATCGACGAGGACGACGAGGTCTATCGCACCGGCAAGGAGAAGCTGAGCGCCATCGCCGCCGAGATCGAGGAGGCGAGCGCCAAAATGCAACCGCTGCTGGTCGGCACGACGTCGATCGAGAAGTCCGAGCAGCTCGCAGAGTTCCTGGCCTCCGAGGGCTACAAGCAGATCGACTTCGCCGATCCGACCAAGGCGCTCGCCAAGCTCTACGAGGCGGCGCATTCCGGCAAGCCGTCGCGGCTGTTCGCCGTTCTGAACGCGCGCTTCCACGAGCAGGAGGCCTATATCGTCGCCGAGGCCGGCGTTCCGGGCGCGATCACCATCGCCACCAACATGGCCGGCCGCGGCACCGATATTCAGCTCGGTGGCAATGTCGAGATGCGCGTCGCGCAGGAATGCGCCGCGCTCGACGGCGCCGCGCGCGAGACGAAAGAAGCCGAGATCCGCGCCGAGGTCGCCGCGTTCAAGGAGAAGGCGATCGCCGCCGGTGGCCTCTTCATCATCGGCACGGAGCGCCACGAGAGCCGGCGCATCGACAATCAGCTGCGCGGCCGATCCGGCCGCCAGGGCGATCCCGGCCGCTCGAAATTCTTCCTGTCGCTGCAGGACGATCTCATGCGAATCTTCGGCTCCGAGCGCATGGACAAGATGCTCGTCAGCCTAGGCCTGCAGGAGGGCGAGGCGATCGTCCACCCCTGGATCAACAAGGCGCTGGAGAAGGCGCAGCACAAGGTCGAGGCGCGCAATTTCGACATTCGCAAGAACATTCTGAAATTCGACAATGTCATGAACGACCAGCGCAAGGTCATCTTCGAGCGCCGGCGCGAGATCATGGCCGAAGAGACCGTCGAGGAGACGGTGCACGAGATGCGCGAGGATGTCGTCGCCGAGCTCGTCGCCAAGCACATCCCGCACGACGCTTACGCCGAGGCGTGGGACGTCGAAGGACTGGGCGAAGCGGCGCGCGCGCAGCTCAATCTCGATCTGCCGATCGAGGATTGGGCGAAGGAGGAAGGCATCGCCGACGAGGAGATCAAGGAGCGTCTGCTCGCCGCGGCGAAACAGTCCTACGCCGAGCGCGTCGAGCGCAACACCGAGCAGCTCTCGCGAATGATCGAGAAGCAGGTCGTGCTGCAGGCGCTCGATCATTTGTGGCGCGATCATCTCGTCGTGCTCGACCATTTGCGGCAGGTGATCGGCTGGCGCGGCATGGCGCAGCGCGATCCGCTCAACGAATATAAATCCGAGGCGCTGGAGCTGTTCCGCAGCCTGATGACGCATTGGGACGAGACCGTCGTCTCGCAGCTGATGCGCGTCGAGGTGTCCTTCGAGGCGCCGCCGGCCCCGACAGAATTGCCGCCCATGGAATATGTGCATCCGGACCCGAACGCCGCGGGCGGCGCAGAGAGCGCGCTCGCCGAGCTCAACGCCCGCCTCGCCTCTGGGGATTTTTCATCGCAGGCGATCGGCGGCGCAGCGGTCGCGGAGGCGGCGCGCGATCCCGCCAATCCGGCGACCTGGGGCAAGATCGGCCGCAACGAGCCGTGTCCCTGCGGCTCGGGCAAGAAATTCAAGCACTGCCACGGCGCGCTCGTGTGAGCGCTGCCGAGCCGGGTCGCCCCGGCGCCGCTCTGCGTCGAAGCTGCGCCAACGACGCTCGCTAGCGTCCCCTCTCCCGCATAGCGGGGGAGGGACAGGGAGGGGGCGAAGCCCGAATTTCGCCGAAGCCCAGTGACATTCTCCGCGACAACTCTATCGGAGCATTCCTCGTGTCGAAGATCGATTTCTCCAAAGTCCTCATCGCGCAGGGTGGCGGACCCACCGCCGTCATCAATCAGTCGCTCGTCGGCGCCGTGCTGGAGTCGCGCAAGTTCCGCGCGGTCGAGCGCGTCTATGGCGCCTATCATGGCGTGCGCGGAATCGTGAATGAGGATTTCGTCGATCTCACGCAGGAGACGACGCATAATCTCGAAATGGTCGCATGCACGCCGTCCTCGGCGCTCGGCTCGACGCGCGACAAGCCCGATCTCAAATATTGCCACGAGATTTTCGAGGTTCTGCGCGCGCATGAGATCGGCTGCTTCTTCTATGTCGGCGGGAATGACAGCTCCGACACGGTGCGCATCGTCTCGGAGGAGGCCGACCGCGCCGACTATCCGTTGCGCGTCGTGCATATTCCGAAAACGATCGACAATGATCTGATGATCAACGACCACACGCCGGGATTTCCGTCCGCGGCGCGCTGGGTCGCGCAAGCCTTCGCCGGCGCCAATCTCGACAATTGGGCGCTGCCCGGCGTCTATATCGGCGTGGTGATGGGTCGCCACGCGGGCTTCCTCACCGCGGCCTCCGCGCTCGGCAAGAAATTCCCGGACGACGGTCCGCATCTCATCTATGTGCCGGAGCGCGTCTTCGACACAGAGCGCTTCCTCGCCGATGTGAAGGCGACGGTCGACAGATACGGGCGTTGCGTCGTCGCCGTGTCCGAGGGAGTCTCCGACGAAAACCATACGCCGATCGCGGCCAAGCTCGCCGAGCAGGTGGAGAAGGACGCGCATGGCAATGTGCATCTGGGCGGCGGCGCTCTCGCCGATATGCTGACCGAGCTCGTCAAGACGAGGCTCGGCCTCAAGCGCGTGCGCGCCGACACTTTCGGCTATGTGCAGCGAAGCTTCGTCGGCTGCGTCTCGGATGTAGACCAGCGCGAGGCGCGCGAGGTCGGCGAAAAGGCGGTGCAGTTCGCGCTATGGGGCGATCGCGACGGCTCCGTGACGATTCACCGCACGGGGTTTTATTCGGTCGACTATCGGCTCTCGCCGCTCGACGCGGTCGCGGGCAAGACCAAGGTGATGCCGGACGAGTTCCTGACCGCGGATGGCACGGATGTCACCGACGCCTTTCGGCTTTATCTGCGTCCTCTGCTCGGCTCCGGAATGCCGGACGCTTACCGGCTGCGGCTCAATCCAGTCGCCAAAATTCTGAAGGCATAATGTCGCAAACCCGTCGCACGACCGGCGACGTCCTGGGTCAAGGCCTTGATTTTCACGAAATTTACTCTTTAGAAGGGGAGGCGCCCGGAAAAGGCGCTGGCCCTCTTCCCAAGGCGTGATTCTTGCTTGATTTATGTGCGGGCGTCGTGGTTGCATTGCGGGCCGGGACTTATAGACTGGCTTTCGCGGATGGGGCCGGGGACGTGGAATGCGGCGGGCCGGGGCCTGCTTGCACATTTTGTTAGGCCCTCGCTGATATCGAGTGAGGTTGGTTCGATTCGCCACAGCGGGCC
>Ga0265328_10000302_pt1 | contig 23073 bp, 18 predicted proteins | sample 41624metaG_FD_202086 | JGI IMG/M metagenome (GOLD analysis project Ga0265328, IMG submission 202086) | Rhizosphere microbial communities from Carex aquatilis grown in University of Washington, Seatle, WA, United States - 4-16-24 metaG | ecosystem: Host-associated > Plants > Roots > Rhizosphere...
CGACGCATGCGCGGGCTTCCCAAGAAACATCGAGTGGAGGGCAAAATGCGAGATTTGTTGAAATTGGGTTCGAGCGCCGCGACGCGCGCGCTTTTCGGCGCGGCCTTTCTCGTCGCCGTGGCGCCGATGGCGGCCTCGGCGGGCGACCGGGTCGGCGCGCTGCAGTGCCGTCTCTCGGGCAGTTCGCTCGGCGTTCTCGTCGAGAACCAGACGCTCGACTGCCTCTTCGAAGACGACGACGAAGGCGCGCGCCCCGCGCATTACGTCGGCACGCTGACCAAGGTCGGCGCCAACATCAGCATCAACGGCCCCGGCGAGATCGTCTGGGTGGTCGGCGCGGCGACCTCGCACGTCGGCCCCGGCGCGCTGCAGGGCTCCTATGCCGGCCCGGAGGCGGGCGTGAAGCTCGGCGTCGGCGGCGGCGGCGCGATCCTCGTCGGCGGCTCCGACCACACGGTCTCGCTGCAGCCCTTCTCGATCGAGGCGGGCTCGGGCCTCGGCGTCACCGCCGGCATCGAGAGCCTGACGCTGACCTATGTGCCCGACGCGCCGCCGCCGGCGTTCAGGCACAGCCATCGCCACATCACCAAGGGCTGAGCGCGGCGCCCGCAAGAAAGAGAGCGGCCCGCGGGCCGCTTTTTTTATGCCGGCGAGGCGAAGTCGAGCAGGCGGTCGCTGGGAAAATCATAGAGACGGCCGGTCTCGCGCCACTCCGGCGCGACGAGCCGCAGGGCTTTTTGCGCGAATTCCTGCGGCGTTTTGAGCGTCAGCGGATCTTCGCCCGGCATGGCCTTGGCGCGCATCGCCGTGCGCAGCGGCCCGGGATTGGCGAGCATGACTTTTATCGCGCCGGTGTTGGCGGTTTCGGCCGCATAGGTGCGGGCGATCGCCTCCAGCGCCGCCTTGGAGACGGCGTAAGGACCCCAATAGGGCTTCATCGGCGCGCGATGCGCCGCGCCCGAGGTGACGAACAGCACGCGCGCCGCGCTCGACGCACGCAGCAGCGGGTCGAGAGAGCGAAGCAGCCGCCAATTCGCCGTGGCGTTGACGGCCAGCGTCTTGTCCCAATCCTTCGGATCGACATGCGCCAGCGGCGACAAGGGTCCGAGCACGCCGGCGGCGCCGACGAGAACGTCGAGACGCCCGAAACGCTCGAAGAGCGCCGCGCCGAGCCGGTCGAGCGCGTCGAAATCGGCGAGATCGCAAGGGATCAGCGTCGCGGCGCCGCCGAACGCGTGGATTTCGTCGTCGAGCGCGTCGAGCGCGCCCTGCGTGCGGGCGAGCGCCAGCACATGCGCGCCGGATTTCGCGAGTTCGAGCGCCAGCGCGCGGCCGATGCCGCGAGAGGCGCCCGTGACCAGCGCAATGCGGGGGGAGGGGGAGTCGGGTTGGTTCTGCACGCAGCCGGTTTAGTCGATGACGCGCGCGGAAGCGAGCGGGCTTCGCGCCTCCGATCGAAAGCGGAAAAGAGAGCCGCATCGGCGCGGCGAAAATGCGGAGTCATTGGCTTGCGGCTTTTGTGACGAAGCGGCGGTCGCAAGAGCCGCTTCGCCAGATTGCCAATAACCCTGATATGAGGCAGGGTTAATCGACACGCCGTCCTTCGGCGGCGTTCGGCGAAGGGAGTTTTTCATGCTGTTCGGTCGACGAAATTTCTTACTGGGCTCCGTATCGGCAGCCGCGACGCTCTCCGGAATGGGACGGTCCCTTGCACTCGACAGCGACGCCAATTCGCGCGCCATGTCGGAAATTTACGGCTTGCGGAATTTGCGCGCCGGCTCGCCCGATCTCGGCTTCCTGCGAAACGCACAGCAGGACGGCGCGCCGGCGCCCATCCAACTCGAGGCCTTCGAAGCCTATGTCGATCAGAACGCCATCTTCGGTCGCCTGCGCAACGGAGAATCTCCCGAATTCTACCATCTGATGCTGTGGCACGCGGTGGCGCTCGATCTCACGGCGCAGGATCACACGACGATCGCCGGTTCGACGGACCCGCTGTTCGCGGAACAATTGGGCCCGCATCGCTCCAGCCGCGCGCTCGCGATCATGCATCTCGCGGTGTTCGAAGCCGTGAACGCCATCTACCAGAAGCATAAGTCCTATCAGGGTCTGCAGACCCAGATTCTCTCCCTCGCCGGCGTGACGGCCGGGGGCGCCACGCCGACCAAGGCCTCCGTTCGCATGGCGGTCAATTACGCGGCCTTCGACACGCTCAGCGTGCTCTATCCCAAGAAGCTCGCGCTCATCAGCGCGGTGTTCAACAAAGTGGTGCTCCTCGAATTCGGCGAGGCGGCGGCCGTCTCGGCCTTGGGCGCGCTGATCGGTCAGAAGGCCGCGAACGTCGTCCTGCTCAACCGCAAATATGATTACACGAACAAGCGCTTCGACGACGGTTCGCGGGACGGCTACAGCACGGGCAACAGCACGGCGCTCGAGCCGCCGTGGCAGTCGATCTACACCACGACGCCGGGCGCGCTCGACTGGCAACAGGATCCGATCTCGCAAGTCCCCTTCGCGCTGGGCGCGGATTGGAAGAAAGTGACGCCCTTCGTCCTCGACGGGAGCCGTCTGCCGCTGCCGGCGCCGCCGCCCAAGGCCGCCGACGCAGCCTTCGGAGTCGCCTATGACGACGTGCGCCGGCAAGGCGGCGATCCCAATCCGAAGCTGACCGCGCCGCGGTACCCGACGGGCACGAACCGCACGGGTTCGCAGCCGGGCGCTCGGCTCGACGCGAACAACGAAACCTTCAAGGGCCAGTTCTGGGGCTACGACGGCGTGGCGCTGCTTTGTGCGCCGCCGCGTCTCTACAACATGGTCGCGACCTCGATCGCCTATGAGGAGCGGCCGATCAAATCGGTCGACGAGATGGCCTATTATCTGGCGCTGATCAACATCGCGATGGCCGACGCCGCCATCGCCGCCTGGAACGCGAAATATTTCTACCACTACACGCGGCCGGTCACCTACATAAGAGCGGTCGATCCCCAGAAGAGCGTGCTTGGTACGACGAACGTCCATTGGACGCCGCTCGGCGCGCCGGACACGAACGGCGGGCCGAAAGGCGCCAATCTCACCCCGCCCTTCCCGGCCTATCCCTCGGGGCACTCGACCTTCGGCGGCGCGCTGTTCCAGGTGTTGCGCCGCTACTTCGACACCGCCGGGAGCGGCGGCGAGATCTCCTTCGACTTCGTTTCCGACGAATACAATGGGATCAACAAGGGTGGGGACGGTGTGCCCCGGCCGCGCGTCGCCCGCAGGTTCAACAGCCTCACGGAGGCCGAAACCGAGAATGCGCGCAGCCGCGTGTGGATCGGCGTCCATTGGCAGTTCGACGAGGATGCGGGCGTCAAATTGGGCAATCAGATCGGCGACTATGTCTTCGACAACGGCTTCACCGGCTAAAAGCCGATGTTCTGCTCCCGTCGCGGCTATCGCGACGGGAGCGCCGAGTTTCGACGATGCGGCGGGCGGCGCGGAGGCAGCGAATGGCTTGCTTGCTCCTTCCCCGAAACGAAACCCTCACTTGGCTTGGGCGGGAGAAGCCTCCGCTTTTCCCGTCGGCGCGGCGTAGCGCGTCTCCTTCTTCGTCGCCAGCAGCAGGCCGGACTCGTTGGGTCGGTAGCGATAGCCGACGCCGAAGGGCAGGCGGGGGTGCGGGGTCTTGCGAAAAATCTCGGCGAGTTTCGGCTGATACATTTGCGCAAAGAGCGGGATCGGCTTCATGTAATTGCCGAAGGGCAGCAGCGTCCACTCGGGTCCGAACAGCCGCGCCGGCACGCCCGTGTCGTCTTGCAGGATCGCGCTCGAGCGCGTCATGATGAAGTTGCGCACCTGCGAGAAACCGCCGCCATGCATCAGATAGGAGGCGCTCTTGAGCAGCGCGTCGGCCGGGCCGAGCTTGGCGGCGAAGGGCGCGAAGCCGGTCTTCTTGAAATTGTCGTCGGCGACGTTGGCGCTGAAGAAATACAGGGTTTGCGCGGGGCCGCCCGGTGACGAGAAGACGATCTTCGCCCCCTGCGCGCCGCTTGCGCCGGGCGACTCCGGAGACAGTTCGCCGCTCTCGGAAAGGCGCACGAGGCTCGCCTCCTGCACCACTTTGCCGGAGCGCGCCAGGAAGACGTAGAGCACGGGCAGCGCGCCCTTGACCGGCGTCGCGCGAAACTGGCTCTTCATGTCGATCGTCCGGAAGAAGCTGAGGTTCAGAACGTCGCGCAGGGCGGCCTCCAGCCCGCGCAGCGCGCCGGCGACGCTGCGCTTCGGCAAGAGCGCGAGATCCGGCACGGCGCCGACCGGCTCCAGGCCGGCGAGCAGATAGGTCGCGCGGTTCGGGAACAAAGCGTTGGCGTAGAGGAAGTCGGGGCCGCTGAACATGTAGATGAGATTGGGTCGGCCCGACGGGAGATTGTCCTTGGCGAAGGCCCGGGCCGGCGCGAGCTGGCGCGCCTCGACGCGGCCGAAGGCGGCGTCGAAACGCGCCGCATGCTGCTTCCAGGCGGCCTCTGCCGCGAGCGGCGCCAGCGGCGACGATGTCGGCACGGACATGCCGGCGAGAAAACGCGCCGTGTCGTCGGCGCTCGCCGCCGCGGCCGGCTTGGCCGCGACGCCGGCGGCGAGCAGCGCCGCGAGGCACAGGCCGACGCCGAGCTTGGCGAGCGGGACGCTTGCCGCGCGCCGGCGCAGCGCGAAGAGGCCGTAAACCGCGAGCCCGGCCAGCATGGTCGCGAGCCCGGCGAAGGATTGCAGCGGACGCGTCGCCATAAGGTAATACATCGTCGAGCCGGTCACGCCGAGGAAGACGAGGGGGGTGAGCGGATAGCCCCAGGCGCGGTAGGGACGCTCGAGATCGGGCCGCGCGAGGCGCAATTTGACGAGGCCGAGCACGGTCAGGAAGGAGCAGAAGGTCAGGCCGAATTGGGCATATTCCAGCACGGCCTCGAAGCTCTGCGTGAACAGCATCGCGCCGGCCGCGGCCATTTGCAGCAGCGTCGCCGCCACCGGCGCGCCATGGGCGTTCTTGCGCGCGAAGACGCGCATGGGCGGCAGGTCCTCGCCCATCGTCATCGTCACGCGCGGGCCGATCCACATCATCGCGCTGATCGAGGAGACGAGGCCGAGCGCAATCAGCGCGTCGACGATGCGTCCGCCGTCGGCGCCGAAAATATGCGCCGCGGCGATCTGCGCGACATTGACCTTGCCGGCCATCTCCGCCGCCGGCGTCGTGATCAGGAAAACCGCGTTGAGTCCGACATAGAGCGCGACGACGAGCCCCGTGCCGAGGAAGAGCGCCTTGGGCAGATTCTTCTGCGGCTCGTGGATTTCCCCGACGATGTAGGTCGCCGCGTTCCAACCCGTATAGGAATACATGACGAAGACCAGGCTGATGGCGAAAGGCGCGCTGAAAATCTGCGAAAGCGGCGGCGCTTCGGCGAGCTTCGCCGCCGGATGCTGCCAGCCGGCGAAGAGCCCCGCGACGATGAGCACGAGGATGACGACGATCTTCAACGCCGTCGAGGCGATCTGAAACCGCGCGCCCTGTCGCACGCCGGCGAGGTGCACGGCGGAAACCAGAACGATGACCGCCGCGCCCAGCGCCGCCGGGGGACAGTCCGGCGCGTAGGACTTGGCGTAGTCGCCCAGCGCCAGCGCGGCGAGGGCGACGGGCGCCGCGAAGCCGACCGTCGCCGAGAGCCAGCCGGCCAGAAAGCCGGTGGCCGGAGAAAAGGCGCGCGCCAGCAGATTGTATTCGCCGGAGGAGCGCGGAAACATCGCGGCGAGTTCGGCGTAGCAAAAGGCGCCGCACAGAGCCACGCCGCCGCCGATCAGCCAAAGCACCATGATGGCGGCGGGCGAAGACAGCCCCGCGAGCTGAAATCCAAGACTGGTATAGACCCCGACGCCGATCATGTCGGCGACGACCAAGGCCGTCGCCGCCAGCACGGATACGCTCTTTACGTTCGATTCGTCTGGATTCGCGTCGATCATCGGGCGACCCGCCTAGCTGGAAATTCATCCGATTTACACCATAAACTTGCCGTCATCGCAAAGCGATATCCCCGTCATGCCTCAGAGCGTGGCCGAAACCGTTCGGCGCGCCGAGGCGCGGGCGCGCAAAGCAGTTGGTAACCAAAGGCGGATAAATTTGCCGGATGAATCGGGCGGCGCAGCCGCCGGCGCAAAAACGGTGGCGCTATGATGTGTTGGCGATCGGCCACGCGGCGTTTCGCGATCGAGGACGCCGACGCGCCGGAAGAGGCCGCGGCCCTCGGCGCTCCCCACGTTTTCGGCTTGCCGGGCGTTCCCCTGCCGCACAGGCTGTTGCGCTCCGGGTGCGGGAGCCGCTCGGCCCGCGGCGCGTCGCTCGTGCTGCTCTTCGGGCTGCTGACCTTGACCGCGGCTTGCGACAAATCCGCGAGCGTCTCCGCCGCGCGCGAGCCGCGCGCTCCCGCCGCCCCTGCGCGCGAGGCCCGCGTCGCCGCGGCCAGCCCCGCCGAAACAGCCGCCCCAGACATGCCGCTGTCCATTCCGCCCGTCGATCTGCGCGGCGCCGCGCAGCGGGCCGCGGGCCCGAGCTTCACGCCGCTGGCGGGCGCCGGCGGCGAAGCCGTCACGCGGCTCGTCGCATTCGACAGCGCGCCCTTTCCCTATTCCGGCGTGGAGCCGGGGCGCGGCGCCTTTCTCGACGTGGCGCGCGGCGGCGAACGCGGCCATCGCGCCCGCAACGGCCAGGTGCTGTGGGAGAAGGAGACCTTTGGCGACCGCCGCGTTCTCGTGCACGTTCCGGAAAATTTCGATCGGACGCAGCCCGGCGTATTGGTGGTGTTCTTTCACGGCTTCGGCGCGACGCTGTCGCGCGACGTGTTGGAGCGCCAGCAGGTGCCGGCGCAAATCTCGGCGTCGGGCGCCAACGCCGTGCTCGTCGCGCCGCAATTCGCGGTCGACGCGCGCGACGGCAGCGCCGGCCGCTTTTGGGAACATGGCGGCTTCACCCGCTTCCTCGACGAAACCGCCAAACATCTCGCGACGCAGCAGGGCGATCCGAGCCTGGAGCGGGTGTTTCGCAAAATGCCGCTGGTGCTCGTCGCCTACAGCGGCGGCTTCGCGCCGGCCGCCTATGCGATCCGCGACGTGGCCGGGGCCCATCGCGTGAAGGGCGTCGTCCTGCTCGACGCCGCCTATGGCGAACTCGACACTTTCGCCGATTGGACGGCGCGCGAGCGCTCGGGATTCTTCGTGAGCGCCTATACGAATTCGACGCGCGCGCACAATGAAGAGCTCAAGCGCAAGCTCGCCGCCAAGGGAATCGCCTACAGCTCCAATCCCGAACAGGCCGGCGGCGGCGCGACCTTCCTCTACACGGGCGCCGAATATCCGCATCGCGATTACGTGACGCGGGCCTGGGTCGAACATCCGATCGAAGACGTGCTGGCGCGCATGGCGCGGCAGGGTTCGGCGGAGACGCGGGTGGCGGCGCGCGCGGGACGGCCTGGCGCGGGGGAGTGAAAGAGGGGCGCGCCCCGTTCGGACAGAGAACGCATGCACGCGCGCATCTTCGAGAAACGGGACGAGCTGAAAGCCCTATGCCTTCGCTACGGCGTGGCGCGGCTGGAGCCGTTTGGCTCGGCCGCGCGGGGCGACGATTTCGATCCGATCGCGAGCGACGTCGACTTCCTCGTCGCGTTCGAGCCGGGCGGCGATTTGTCCGCGCTGGAACAGTTCTTTGGCCTCGCCGAGGCGCTGGAGCGCCTGCTGGGGCGCAAAGTCGAGCTCGTCGAACCCGGCGCGATCAACAATCCCTTCATCCTCGCCGAGATCGACCGGTCGCGCGAACTCGTCCATGCATCGTGACGCGCGCGCCTATCTTTGGGACATCCAGCGGGCGGCCGACGCCATTTTGAAGCTGCTGGGCGGCGTGGGTGTTGGGTCGGCGCCTATCCGGGTGAAACCGTCACCCACTACATATAGAGCGGCCGATGCGCCGCGTAGACACTGAATTATTGGCGGCATGTGACCCAAACCAGCCCTTGCAAAGGTGTCCTCCTTCTTCGTCGCTCAAACCAGTCCTCTCGGTGCGCGAAGCGATGCTCGATCACGCTCCGTGAGTCGGGCCGACAAGACGCGGTCCAGCGACGCCGGAAAAATATTTAAACATCAGATAAACGCATAGAAAGAAATCCTTTCTGCGGTACGAAAGGCACAGACTCCGAACGTGGTCGTGTGCGAAGCTGACGTCCTCTCCGAAGAGCATCTCGGATTAAGTGTGAGGGGGACACGCGACTATGAGCACTTATAGATGGATGCCAACTGCCGCAGCAGCCATGGCAATTTTTATAGCGCCGAACGTTGCGCTGGCCGACACGATTTTAACATATGACTTTTTGCCAAACAGTGCAGTGACCTTCTCCCAGGTCGGCGGTGGCGTTACTCCTGAGACGTTTTCTGGAAGCTTCGTTTATGACGTCTCAACAAGCAATCTCGTATCGAACAACGTGACATCGTCCGGGCCGCTGGCGCTGGGCAATATCACCCCATCCATCGTGACGCCATTGTCGACCAGCTTGCAGCTGTTCCTAAACAACAACGGCACCGCAAATACTTTGAACCTCGCGACAGCGCCGGCGTTACAGACCTCTCCTGGCATGTATGACTTCACGACGATCGGCTCTTACAATCACTGGAGCGAGGGGATATTCTCCGGCACCTGGATCCCGACGCAGGTATCAGGCGGCCTCTTAATCACAGGCCAATCTGCGCCATCCCCCACCCCGGGTGGCGGGCTGCTTTCGCTCATCATCCTCAGCTGTGCTGGGCTCTGGTCCCGGCGCGAATGGGCTCGGCAAGTATTGTTGCGGTGAACGGCGGGGCGATCTTACCTCAGCGCCCCCTGCCAACGGCGTAGATTCACTTGAACGAGCGAGACTTTTGCCGCGTATTGGGCTAGCCGGGGAAGGAGCGCTTGCCTTGTCGTCCTGCGTGATCCTTGTGGCCGATCTTTCGGCCACCCGCGGTTCAGCGGATTTGAGTGTTTGCGTGGTAAATATAGAGCCAACTTAAAGTAAGTTCCGTAGTCCATTTCTAAGTTAGGCGCCTATTTCCTTGTTATGTCTTCTCATGGCGCATTGCCGACGCCAAATGGGGCGTCTCGCCACCTCTAAATGTAGTGAGTGTCTGTCTTGATCGGATAGGCACAGTTCGAACCTACGCGGACTCGGAATCGATCCACTCGGCGGTGGAACGGAAGTTTGAAATCATCGGCGAGGCTTTGGGCAAACTGCACGAGGCCGACCCCCAACTCGCGCGCCGCATACCCGACATGCGCGACATCATCGCGTTCCGAAACATATCGAGCCACGGATAGGCCGTTGTCGAACATGATCGCGTCTGGCGGATCGCCGAAACGTCGCTGCCGGGCCTGCGCGCCGCGGTCGCCGCTTTCCTCGCAGAATTGGTTGCGCCCGACGGATGAACAGGGGCGGTTCAGGCGCGCCTTGAACGCGAACCGACCGCGAAGCACAGCGCGATTGCAGCGACGATCGCCGCCACCGTAGTGGGGCCGGCCCAGGCGAAAGTCGCGAGCGCGATCCGCTCTTCATGCAGCGCGGCGCGCAGCAGCAGCAGCGAGGCCGGCAGATCGAACAGCAGCGCCGTCGCCAGCCCGGGCGCGTAGCGGCGCAGCGCGAGCGTCAGCGCCAGATGCGGCAGAGCGACGTTCAGCAGCATCGCCAGCGCGTAGCCGCAAAGGACATAGGTCGCGACGCCGTCGTTTTTCCGCGCGGCCCAGACGCACAGCCATGCGAAGAGCGTCAGCGCCAGCAACGTCGCGCGCAACACGCTCGGCGCGACCTTCGGCCCGAAAAATTTCGCGTCGCGTGAAAAACGCGGGAGCCAGACGGCCTCCTCCAGATTATGCGCCGTGACGGCGAGGGCGAAGAAGCAAGCGAGGGAGGCAAAATCCATGGGCGGGTCCAAAATATCGGCGATCGGAAGTTTTCGTCCGGCCGGCGCCCGTCACGCCGCCGCGCCGCCCTCGCGCAACGCCAGCGCGCGCCGGTAATTCTTGTCGAAGCGCCGCACGATCAGTCGCACCAGGTAGAGGCCGAACTCCGGGTTCTGGAAATAATGCTGCTCGAACTCCTCATAGGTGATGAACAGCAGCAGCGTGTCGCTCTTGCAGACGGCCGAAGCGAGCCGCGTTCCTTCCTGGGTGAACAACGCCATCTCGCCAAAGATGTCTCCGGGCCGCAGCGTCACGGCGACCTCCGGAATTTCGACCGCGCCCTCGATCAGTATGTAGGCCTCGAAGGCCGCGTCGCCTTTCGCGAAGATGGTCTCGCCGGCCTTCATCTTGCGCGAATGGGCGAAGGGTTTCAGCCATTCGATGTTGAGATCGGTGTTGCTGGCTTCGCGCACCGCGACGATGAGCTTCTGCATCTGCCGCGCCCGGGCGAGATTGAGCGGCAGATTGACGCCGTGCTCGACGATCGACGAGAGGCTGCCGGCGCCGAGGCCGTAGATCAGCCCGGCGACGTTGCTCAGCATGGCGGCGAAACGCAGCGGGATCATGCGCGTCGCATAGGCCGCGGCGATCGACATGACCACTTCGACCCAGCCGAAATAGCGCATCGTGAAGAAGGGCAGGCCGTGATCCGTCTTGCCGGCGTACCAGGCCGAAAGCGCCGAGACATCGAATAGGCTGGCGATTTCCTGCACCATGGACTTGCCCCCATTGTCGCCGTGAGCCGCGAGCGGGGGTTCGATAGCGCGGCGCCGGCGGGTTTGTCCACGCGGCGCGGGGAGGGGCGGGGGCGTCGGCGTGGCGCTCAGGCAGCAGCAACCGCCCCTCCACCCCCGCACGGCTACCCCCCCGACTTGCTCTCCATCACCCAGGCCGGCGACCAGTCTTCCGCCACCCCCGCCTGCGCCAGGCCGCGATAGCGCGTTTCCAGCAGCGTGTAGAGCCGGCGCCAATGCTCGGGCGCCTGTAGGGCGAGGGAGGCGGCCAATGCGGCCGCCGCCTCGAAGCGGCGGTGCAGATAGTGCTCCAGCATGCGGCGATGCGCGCCGCCCCATTCGGCGAATTCGGGGCTTTGCGCGAAAACCGCGTCGCCGGCGGGCGTCGCCACCGGCGTCGGCGTCTCGCGGCCGACCACGACGATCTCGCCGAGGTCGAGCCAGGCGAAATCCGGCGCGGCGTCGCGCGCGGCGCCGGAGACGAGGATGTCGACCTTCATGATCTTGCTCGCGCCTTCGAGGCGCGACGCCAGATTCACCGTGTCGCCGAGCACGGAATAGTCGAAGCGGCGGACGGAGCCCATGTTGCCGACGCTGCACGGCCCGAGATTGACGCCGACGCCCATCGCCGCCGGGCGAAAGGCGACGTCGTCGAGGCGGGCTCTCCTGGCTCGGGTTTCGTTGAAGCGGACCATGGCTTCGCGCATCGCCAGCGCGGTCTCCACCGCCTTCCTCGGATGCTCGGCGATGTCGAGCGGCGCGTTCCAAAAGGCCATGATCGCGTCGCCGATGTATTTGTCGACCGTGCCCTCGCGGTCGAGGATGCAGTCGGTCATCGGCGTCAGATATTCGTTCATGAAATGTGTGAGCTCCTGCGCCGTCATGCCTTCCGAAAGGCTGGAAAAATTGCGCAGATCGGAGAACAGGACCGTGAGTTCGCGCGTCTCGCCGCCGAGCACCAGGCGCTCGGGGTTTTCGGCCAGACGCGCGACGACGGAGGGCGAGAGGAATTTGCCGAAGGCTTCGTGCACGTGCCGCTTGGCGAGACGCTCGAATTGCCATAGCGTCAGCGCGCCCAGACCGTAGACGGCGCCGACCGCGAGGCTCGGGTAGAAGGGATCGAGCAAAATCCCTTGGGCCTTGAACAGATGAAAAGAGGCGGCGAACAGGCCGCCGATCGTCGCGGCGACGAAGAGCGCGGAGGCCAGCGGCGATCCGATCAAGCCGATCAGCGCCATGCAGAGCATCAACAAGGCGGCGGCGCTGAGTTCGGCGCCCTGCGCCCAGTCGGGGCGCGCCAGGAGCTGCCCGCCGAGCAGCGCCTCGATGATCTGCGCGTGTATTTCGACGCCGGGCACGGTCGCCTCGAGCGGCGTGGCGCGCACGTCGCCGAGCCCGGCGGCCAGCGCGCCGACGAAGACGATGCGCCCCTCGATCTCGCTGCGATCGACGAGGTCCTTCATGACGTTCGCAGCGGAAATCACCCGCCCGGGGCCGGAATAGGCGTAACGCGGACGTATGTCGGCGTTGGGGCCGGTGGCGATTTCAATCGACCCGACCGCGACGGCGTTGACGCCGGTCTTCGCGCCATTGGCGGTCTCGCCGCTGGCGTTGGAGGAGCGGATCACATAGGTGGTTTCGTTCTGCGCCACCCGCAGCGCCTCGAGCGCGAGGGAGGGCGCCGGCCCGGAAGGATCGGCGGCGAAGAGCGGCACGCGGCGCACGATCTGGTCGCGGTCGGGCAGCCAATTGGTTGCGCCGAGGCCGCGCGCCGCCTCGGCGAGCGGCGCGATCGGCGTCACGACCCCGCGAAAGGTGGCGAGATAAGGCCCCGGATCGTCGCCGGCGACGACGAGGCCGACCTTTTGCGGATGACTCTTTTCTCCGCCGCTGGCGACCAGCGTCATGCCGAGCACGACCGGCCCCGCCGCGATCGATTTGGCGAAGGCCTGGTCGTTGGTGGGCGTGTTGGCCAGCGCCTTGGCGAGCTCCTTTTGCGCGGCCTTGGTCGGCGCGAGGCCGACGATCTTCTCGAAACTCATCCGGTCGGTTTCGGCGAAGATCACGTCGAAGGCGATGGCGGAGGCGCCGAGCTTGACCAGGCGATCCGTCAGTTCGGCGAGCTTGGTGCGCGGCCAGGGCCATTGGCCGAGCAGCGCCAGGCTTTCGTCGTCGATCGCGACGACGCGCACCGGGCTGTCGCGATCGTAGGCGCGCGGCGCCTCGCGTTGAAAGCGGTCGAAGACGAAGTTCCGCATGTCCTCGAGGAAAGCCGGCTGGAGGGCGCCCCAGGGCAGGACGAGCAGCGCCGCGAAAATGGCGGAGGCGAGATAGGACAGGCGGCGTCTTTTCACTCTCTAGCCTTCTTGCGCAAGAGTGGGAGAAGCGGCGCGAAATTCACCGCCGTGTTTCGAAGGCGCAAAAGCGGCCCATGGGTTGCTCTAGGCCAGACCGCGAGCTTCCCGGCTCGCAAGCCGAAGGCTCGGAATCAAGATCGACGCCGCGCCGGCGCGGTTCGAAGGAAGCGTTGCTTCCATCGGGACGAAGCGCGGCCGAGCCGCTGGCGAGCCGGGAGGCTCGCGGTCCAAGCGCCGAGTTCGGACCGCGCATTCGAGGCTGTCATTCCGATTTCCCCCGCGACATCAACAACGCGAGGCGCTGGTGTTTCCGCACGGACCCGAGGGCGGCGGCACGACGACCGGTGGCGGCGGGGCTCCGGGCGGCGTCGGGGAGATTTGGTTGCCGCCGAAGGTCGTCCCGCCCGGGTCCGTGAGGTCGCTGGCGAGAATCGTGCCGGAGCCGCCCGCCGTGATGTCGGAACAGCTCAAATGGCACCCCGGCTTGCGGCGGCCTCCCTGGGCGCCGCCGCCGTTCGAGTTGCAGTCCTTGCCCTCGTCCTGCTGGGGATCGAAATTGATCGGGCACATGTGCACTTCGCCCGAGATCACCTCGACCGTCGTCCCCTCGTCGGTGACCTTGACCTCGAAGACCGTGCCGCGGACGCCGAGCGTCGCCGTGGGCGTGTTGATCTCATAGGCGTGCTTGTCGGAACCGCCTGTCGCGAAACGAAATGCGCCCTTGGCGAGTTGGAAGGTGGCTTTCTCGTAGTTCTTCTTTCCCGCGAAGACGAAATTCGTCAGGGCGATGCGCGAGGAAGCGCCGATGGACAAATGCGTGCTGTCGGTGAAGACGATCTTGGTCGAACCGTTCGGGCCGGTCTTGACGACCTCGTCGCGGGTGACGCTCTGGCCGCCGCCGATCGGCTGTTCGCTGGAGCCGGAGACCTGGCTCACCTGCGGGTGAACCTCGGTGGCGACGCCGATCGCTTCCGCCGCTCGAGCGCCCGGCGCTGCCAGGAGTGCGGTTGCAAGACACAGCACGCCGACGACGGGCCTCGTCCAACGCTGGGGCATTTCCGATCTCCGGGGCGAAGTCTTTGACATTGGGGAGAAACTCTCTCCAAAACAACGGGCGGCACGAAGACATTCGATATAGAGAAACGCGGGAGAACACAAATCCCGGCCCCGGCGCGGCGCCTTCGAAAGGCGTCGAAGCCGCCGGCGTCCGGCCCCCGGCGGCGAGGATAATGAAAAATAAAACAATGGAGTAGCTTGCGGGGCGCCTGGCGGATCGTCCGGCGACCCTTGCGGGCTCCGCTTCCCTCCGCGCGCCTTTCGCGCGCGCCTTCGTCGATGGTTTGGCGCGCGACCGCGATTCGCCCGGGCCTGACCCTCAACTCACGCCGTGATTCGTGAGAAAGGCGGCCAAGGCGATCGCGAAGGCGAGGTGCGTCGCATGGTGCAGCGTTTGGTCCGCGCCCAGCAGCCACCAATAAAGCGTTTTGGCGTGGGTCAGCTCGAATTTGCGCACCACCATGCCCTTGCCGCGATCGATCAGCGAGTGGACGACGAAGTCGACGCCCGCGAGCCAGGCGAGCGCGGGCGCGAAGGCGGCGAAAATCGCCCCGGTCGCGACGGCGTGCACGGCGGTATGCGAGAACAGCGGCGCGGCCCATCCGCTGGCGCGCTCCTTGCCATGCGCCATCCAACTGGTCTGCAACAGAAAGTCGGCGGCGAACTGCTTCGCCAGAAAGGCCGAAAAAGCGACGATCACCCAATATGTGGAGAGCTGCGCGGGAAGGGGCCACATTTACACGATCTCCGTTCGCGCCGTTCGGGCGCTGGCGAGAGTAGCGCTGTTTCCGTTCATCAACCTTCCCCTAGCCGTCGACGTCGAGACCTGATTCGCACCCCACCGCGGCCATGGTCGGATCCTTCGCCCAAAATGGGCGTGTACCTTCAAAAATAGCGTAAATAGCGTTGGCGTCTCGTTCGCGCTGTGCGCCAGCGCACATGCCGACCGGCCTTCGCCGCCGAGATTTCCTTCGCGCGTCCGCCGCCCGATCGGCGAAAGACGACGCGGCCGGTCGAACGGATTTTTATATAAGTATTTGATCAGATATTTTTTAGAGCACCAGAAAGGAATTCGCCGCCGCCGGGGCGCGCTATTGCGAGAGAAAGCGCACGAGCCGGTTCGCGCTCAGCACGCGATCGGCGAGCCTCGTCGAAAGCGCCGTCTGGAAGACGAGCGCCGCCGGCGCGTCATGTTGCGCGAGCGCGTCGAGCGCGTCGCGCGAGATGCGCCAGACGCGCAGCGCGGTCTTGGCGCGAACCGTCGCCGCGCGCGGCGTGCGCAGCAGATAGGCCAGTTCGCCGAACAAGGCGCCGGGGCCCATCGTCGCGAGTTGAACCCGCCCGCCGCCGACGGCGATCGTCTCGACGGCGGCCTCGCCCTCGACCAAGAGGTACAGCTCGTCGGATTGCGCGCCTTCGGCGATCACGATCTCCCCTTCGGCGAAATCGAGCGTCTCCCCACCCTCGGCGAGACTTGCGGCCACCGCCTCAGATCCCGTCGCCTCGCGCAGCCAGGCTAGGAGAGAGATGGGCGCGAGAGACACCGTCTCCGGCGCCTGCCGCCGCAACACCACGTCCTCGGCGACGCGCAAGCCTTCGTCGAGGCTGCGCGCGAACAGAAAATTGGCGGCGAGATCGAGGCCGAGACTTTCGAGGGCGCGGCGCGGCGCATCCGGGAAGGCGCACAGAACGATCGCGACGCTGGCGCGCCGCGCCTTGCGGCCGACGGATTCGAGCGCCATCGCGGCGGCGCCGTCGACGCCGGCGACTTCCGCGAAATCGACGATGACGAATTCGATGCGCGGATCCTGGGCGAGCATCTGTTCGATGCGCTCTCGGAGCCCATGCGCCGAGCCGAAGAAAACGTAGCCCTTGAGGCGCAGCATCGAGATGGCGTCGCCGACCTCCGCCAAGGCGCGCCGGCGTGCGTCGTCGAATTGCGTCAGCGAGGAATGGTAATCGCGCCCGCTGAGTTGCAGCCGAACGACGCCGGTGCGCGCATATTCGACCATGAAGAGAAAGGAGCCGGCGAGCGCGCCGAAGATCATGCCCTGATAGAAACCGACCGCCGCGACGACGACCAGAATGAGCGTCTTGACGATCGCGTCGGCGGGCTTGGACTCGAACAGTCCCTTGAAGAACCAATCCTGCAGCCCGGCGAGGCCGCTCCATATCAGCATCGCTCCGAACAAAGGCCAGGGCATCGCCGTCAGCAAGGGCTCGCCGACGACGAGCGTCGCGAGGCAAACCAGCGCGCTCATCGCCGCCACCAGACGGATCGGCGCGGCGAAGCGCAGCGCCAGCAGCGTATGGCTCGTCGAGTGGTAGCCCGGCATGCCGCCGAGCAGCGCCACGAGCAGATTCGTCGCGCCGGCGGTCTTGAATTCGAGATCGACGCTGTGATCGTCGACGGAGGCGCGGCCGATGCCGGCGATGGCGAGCATCTCGCCCAATCCGCTGATCAGCACGAGGAAGACGAGCGAGGGCGCCTGCGCGGCGATCGCGCGAAAGTCGATCTCGCTCAGGCGATCGACGGAGAGCGGCGCGAGATCATGAAAGCCCTTGGGCTTGCTGGCGAGGATCCAGCCATGCTCGCGCAGCGTCTCGGGCGAGAGGCCGAGCGCATGCACGACGATTTGAAAGGCGACGATCGCGGCGAGGATCAGCAACGGCGTCGCGAGGCGCGAGGACGAGCGTCGTTCGACGATCAGCAAGCAGAGCGCGAAAACCAGTCCCGCGCCGAGCCGCAACAGGGAGTCGGGGGTGGCGAAGGCCTGTTCGAAGCCGTGCAGCTTCTCGGCGCCCGCGAGACTGTAGGCGCCGCTCTTGAACAGCAGAAAGCCGACGCTGGCGAGATAGCCGCTGATGACGCAGTAAGGCACGAAGCGCAGATAGCGCGTCAGCGAGAAGCGCCCGATCGTCCAGAGGCCAAGTCCGACCGAGGCCGTGCCGAGGACGCAGAGCGCGACGACCGTCGCTTCGATCCTGGCGTAGGGCGCGCCCTCCATCGCGGCGCGCAGCGCCAGCGCGGTCACGCCGAGATTGGCGATGGCGACCTCCTGCGGCCGCATGATCGCGAAAGATTTGGAGCGCGTCGCGGCGCTCGCGGCGGCGAAGACGATCGACGAAACGAGCGACATCGCAAGGCCGACGGGGAAAGACGCCTGCAGCGCGCCGGAGAAGACGAACAGCGTGGCGGTCATCGAGGAGACGACGGCCAGCAAGCCGGTCAAGACGCCGGTGGTGAGGCCGATGCCGATGTGGCGGTTGGTCCAGGCGCGTGGGAGGCGGGCGCGGGCCGACACGGACTCGTCTCGCAAGGCAATCTTCCGAACAAGCCGCGTCGCCGGCCGCGCGCCGCTTCAAAAGCAGAGGAGTTTCATAGTGATATGTCCCAAGGCGCCCGTCAAGGCGGCGTGAGACGGCCCATCCCCGCCGCCGCTAGCCCGGAAGGAACTCGAGCCGTTGCAGCAGCCAATAGGTCCCGGCCAGCGCGATGAGCGCCGAGAGGCCCCAGACCAGTTTTTCGTTGCGCTTGCCGCCGGTCAGCCGGTCGATCCCGAGCAGGATCGGCAGCAAGGCGAGGACGATGGCGATCTGTCCGATCTCGACGCCGATGTTGAAGCTCGCCAGCGCCGGCACGATGGTCTGCTGCTGAACGTTGAGCTCCTTGAGGCCGCTGGCGAACCCAAAACCATGCACGAAACCGAAGACGAAAGTGTCGCGCCAGCGTTTGTCGGTGGCGCGCGAGAAGAAATTCTCCACGGCGACATAGATGATCGAGGCCGCGATGGCCGACTCGGTCAATTTCGTCGGCAGCGAGACGATGTCGAGCGCGGCGAGCGACAAAGTGATCGAATGCGAGAGGGTGAAGGCGGTGACGATCTTGATCACCGGCCAGGGACGGTTGGCCCAGAGGATCACCGCGATGAGGAAGCAGATGTGGTCGTAGCCGGTCAGAATATGTTCGATGCCGGCGAAGCCGAATTTCTGCATCAGCTGCCAAACCGTTTGCAGCGGCTTGGTCAGATCGAGCGGCGGGCTCGCGCCGTCGAGCATGATTTCGCCGGCGTTGGCGCCGGATTTCAGCGTGACGAGCTGCTTGCCGCGCGGGCCCTGCGCGCGCAGCAGTCTGGTCGCGTCATAGGCGACGAGCCCCTCGCAAGAAAAGCGCAGCACGACCAGGGCGCTGTCCTGATTGCTCGGGTCTTCGCCGGAATGCTCGACCTTGCTCGGGCAGATCTTGCCGGCGCCGTCGCGCATCGCGACGCGGCGTTGCACGAATTTGCCGATCTCTTCCTCGAGCACGCCGGGCGCCGAGAGATCGGCGTCGGCGCGCTCCGACATCGTGTCGCGGAACATGCGTTCGAGATCCGTCGCCAAAAACCCTTCGTCGACGACGAAGCCGGGGCCGTCCTGCACGAGCTTGGCGGTGGAAATGTCGGGCGTGTGCGCGCGCGCCGGGCTGGCGAGACCGAGCGCTAAGAAAAGGATCGCGGCCAGTCTCGTCCAGAAGGTGGTCATTTCGTTCGTTCCCGTCGCGCTTGCGCTGTTTTTCGCCGCACCATGCCCCAAGGCGCGGCGCTCGGCAAGCGTTGGCGCGAGGGGCTGGGAAGCGCTATGACGGGCGCGGAAACAAGTCGCTTCGAGGAGACCGTGCAGGATGCAGCGCGTGACGATGACGATCGACGACGAGCTGATGGAGAGCCTCGACCGCTACATGGCGGCGACCGGCCATCAAAACCGCTCCGAGGCGGTGCGCGACCTGGTGCGCGCCGGACTGCTGCAGCAGCCGGGCGGCGACGACGGCGCGCGGCGCTGCATGGCGGCGCTGGTCTATGTCTACGACCACGAAACGCGGCAATTGTCGAAGCGCCTGCTGAGCGATCACCACAGCCACGCCGACATGTCGATCGCCACGCTGCACGTGCACGTCGACGCCGAAAGCTGCCTCGAAGTCTCGCTGCTGCGCGGGCCGAAGAGCGAGGTCGAGCATTTTGCGCAACACGTGATCGGCGAGCGCGGCGTCAGATATGGAAGGCTGGTCGTCGTGCCGGCCAGCGCCGAAGGGCCTGGGCAAGGGCAGGGGAGCCATGAGCACCATCACGGGCGCGACGACGGCGCGTGACGACTTGCGGCTTCCCACCTTCCGAGCGAAGCTCGTATCGCGCCACTAATTTTACTGCGTCAGGAAACACGTTTCGCTCGGAAGCCGCGTCATTGCGAACGAAGCGAAGCGATCGGGGCCGCGTCAGCCACGTTCCGCATTCGCTTGGCGGCGGCGTAAGAGATTCAGGTCGCGCCCGTAACTCCTGGATTGCCTCGCTTCGCTCGCAATGACGGCATTTCGCCGCGGACTGCGTTCCGTAACGCAGTAGTGCTAACCCGTTATTTGCCTCGATTTACGACGACACGCCGTAACTCCGTACTTCAGGAAGTTCACGGTGGTGCAACCATCGCACAAGTGTCAGGAGCCCTGTCTGTTCAGAAAATCCTTGAGCGAAAGGCCGGTCTTCGGGTCCTTCCACAACGACGGACCGCTGGCGTTGCCGTCCTTGATAATGCCCGCGGCCGGGCTCGGGCTCGAAAATTCGTAATTGGTTGAAAACCGGTATAATCGCTCATCTCTATCAGGTGCCAACACACAGGAACGAATCAACTCTTCGCGCAACTGTCTATCGCGCTTTTTATTCGGACTGCCTTCACGCATGGCCGTCGAGCCCTTCAGCACAACAAATCCACCGTTGGCCGAAGGGAAGCCATGTGCCTGAGCAGCCCCCGCGCGAAATACGAAAACGGGCGCGCCGTCATCGAAGCGCGGCGACTCGTCACTATCACTATGCGTTTTCATGGGTTTCGTCTCGCGATCAGCCATATTTGCTTTCTCAAGAGGTGAGGGCGTTGCAGGCATAGGAGCGGCGGCAGAGCGACTCTCGATCACTACACCGCTTTGCGACGAGGCCGTTTGGCGTCTGATCGCGTCCGATACGGACGCTTCCAGAGTGACAAACAAGACCGCCCCCGATTTGTGTTGGTATGGGACAGGGATCGCCAGGGGGCGAACATCGGACAGAACCCACGGATGAACCCAATGACTGCTGATCACGTCGTCTAACATTTCCCGGGGGATCGCGTGCTGGCTAGAAAAGTCCATGTAGTCGCCCCGGGTTAACGCCGGCAGAGACTCAACAAGTTTTGCCGTTCCGACGACCAAGCCGCTGCCCCGACGGATCAATGCAATTTCGCCGCGTTTCTTTGTTGCCGTTGAGCGCATCTCCCAGGTTTTGCTACCGGCAAGAATCTTGCCGATCCATGGCTCACGTATGACCAATCCGCTCTTCATATTCACACCCTAAACACCTTCATTACCTCGTCGCCGAAGTGATTGATGACCTTGATGGCGATACGTCCGTTCTCCGGCCGCTTGAACGGGCGCGACGTGTCGGAATAGAGCGTCGCCCAGGCGTCCTCGTCGATCTCCGCCCGAAGCGCGGTCTTCGGTTATTGTAAGGATCGTTGGCGCTGACGAAATAGGCGTGGCTGACGAAGAAGCGTTCCTCGTTGTAGTCGGATTTACGGATTTGCGGTGAGACGCCTGATTTAGATTTACGGCGACGCACCCGTCATTTCCATTTGTCAATTAGCGCCAAGCGGCGCAACCTTCGGTTTCCCGCCGCCTTTGCAAAACGTTGCGCCGCACAGGTGTCGGACGGGAGCCCAGGAGCCGGCATGAACGGCAACACGCCCGTGTCAGCGTAATTTGACCGCGCCTCGCGCCCCCCCAGGCTCGCATCTCCCTCTTCAATTCTTCTCGCCGAGCGCCGCGAGCCGGATGATGTTGGTGCCGCCCGGCGTGCCGAAGGGAATGCCGGCGACGATGGCGATGCGGTCGCCGTCGACGCCAAAACCTTCCTCTTTCGCATGGCGGCAGGCGCGCTGCACCATGTCCTCGACGCTGGCGGGATCGTGCGTCTGCAGCGCGTGCACGCCCCAGACCAGCGCCAGCCGGCGCGCCGTGTCGCGTTTGGGCGTCAGCGCCAGAATCGGCGAACTCGGGCGTTCGCGCGCGATGCGCAGCGCCGTGGCGCCGGAGTCGGTCCAGGCGCAGATGGCCTTGGCGCCGAGCGTGTGCGCCACGTCGCGCGCGGCGGCGGCGATGGCGTCGGCCGGTCCCGGATTGGGCGCCTCGGCGCGCTGCGCATTGATGATGCCGCGATAGACGTGGTCGGTCTCGACCTCCTCGGCGATGCGGCTCATCGTCGCCACGGCGTCGCGCGGATATTGGCCGGCGGCGCTCTCGGCGGAGAGCATGATGGCGTCGGCGCCCTCGAACACCGCGGTCGCCACGTCCGAGACTTCGGCGCGCGTCGGCAAAGGCGCGAGGATCATCGATTCCAGCATTTGCGTCGCGACGACGACCGGCTTGCCGACGCGCCGCGCCGAGCGGTTGATGCGCTTTTGCAGGCCGGGCACTTTTTCGAGCGGCAGTTCGACGCCGAGGTCTCCGCGCGCCACCATCAGCGCGTCCGACACGTCGATCACCTCGTCGAGCCTCGCGATCGCCTGCGGCTTCTCGATCTTGGCCATCACCAGCGCGCGGCCTTGCACGATCTTCTTGACCTCGACCACGTCCTCGGGCCGCTGCACGAAGGAGATCGCCACCCAATCGACGCCTTCGACCAGAGCCGCGGCGAGATCGGCGTGATCCTTCGGCGTCATCGAGGTGATGGGGATGTCGGTGTCGGGCAGGCTGACGCCCTTGCGGTTGGAGAGGCGTCCGGCGACCTCCACCACCGCACGGGCCGATTGCTCCGCCGCCTCGATCACCTTGAGGCGCACCTTGCCGTCGTCGATCAGCACGATGTCGCCGGCCTTGACGGCGGCCAGGATCTCGGGATGCGGCAGGGCGACGCGCTTGGCGTCGCCCGGCGCCGGATCGAGGTCGAAGGCGAATTCGTCGCCCTTGCGCAGATGTACGGAGCCCTCGGCGAAGGCGCCGATGCGCAGCTTGGGGCCTTGCAGATCGACCAGCACGCCGATGGCGCGCGACAATTCCTCTTCGATCTCGCGGATCATGCGCACGTAATTGCTCAGCGCGGCGTGGTCCGTGTGGCTCATGTTGATTCGGAAGAGGTCGGCGCCCGCGACGGCGAGGCTCTTCACGACGGCCTTGTCGACGCTCGCCGGCCCCAGGGTCGCGATGATTTTGACGCGGCGCATCCTTCTCATGGCTCGTTCTGTTCCTTCCGACGCGGCCGCGCCCGTCCTGTTGTCCGTCATTGCCCGGCTTGCGGAGACGCCGGCGCGGGATCGGTCAGTTCGACCGTCCAGCTGCGCGCGTCGCGGCCCGTGTCGACTTCGAAGAAGCCGGTGCGGTCGTAGCCCCGCGCGAAACAGTCCTCGCGCCCGTCGATCTTGTACTCGCGGTCGCGCGTGCACATGAAGGCCTTGCCCTTCCACTCGCCGCCGCGCTCGTCCATCGCATAGACGTAATAAAACTCGGCGGCCAACGGCCCGCGCAGCAGATTTTCGCAGGTCGTCGGGCGCAGGTTCCACCAGCCTTCCGAAAGCCAGTTGCGCCCGTCGGTATAGGCCACCGAGACGCTGATGCGCCCCGAGGTCTTGTTGCACAGCCTGAAATCGGCGCGCGCGTTTTGGATGCCGCAAGCGCAACACAAGAACATGACGGCGGGAAGGAGCGGTCGAAACATGGCGCCCGAGGTTTTGAGGTGGAGGCCCGTCGGTTGCCGAAGCAGGCTTTTTAGCCAAACCACGTGCGGTCGGCTTTGTCCACCCCGCGGCGCGGGCGGGGGTGCGATTCAAAGTTGTGCGGAGTAAATTCGATGTGATTCGCTTTGGGAGGGGAAGGCCGATGACGGGCTCGCATTTGAGTGACGAAGCGCTGGTTGCGTTTTTACGCGGGCATCCCGAG
>Ga0265328_10000307_pt1 | contig 22776 bp, 15 predicted proteins | sample 41624metaG_FD_202086 | JGI IMG/M metagenome (GOLD analysis project Ga0265328, IMG submission 202086) | Rhizosphere microbial communities from Carex aquatilis grown in University of Washington, Seatle, WA, United States - 4-16-24 metaG | ecosystem: Host-associated > Plants > Roots > Rhizosphere...
CTCGGCCGCCACCGGCTTGAAAAGGAAGTCGACGGCGCCCAGCTTGTAGGCCGCGAGCACGTCGTGATCGTCGCGGCTGTGCGCGGTGATGAAGATGATGGGCGTGTGGCGCGAGCGCTTGCGCTCGCGAATCAACCGCGCGGTTTCGATCCCGCTCAGCGACGGCATTTGCACATCGAGCAGCACCACTGCGAAGTCCCGATCCAGCAAAAGGCGCAGGGCTTCCTGTCCGGAGTGGGCCTGGACCACATCGCCGTGCAGATCGAGCAAGGCCGCCTCGATGGCGACGAGGTTGGCGCTGCTGTCATCGACCACCAAGATCGCGGGTCCAGTGCGATCGGTTAACTCGGGCATCGGCGCTGTAACCGGCAAAGCCAAGATCGGGTGCACGATAACAAAAACCGCGGCCAAGCGCGGAGTCAAATCCTCTCGCACGGATGAACCGATCTCGGCACGAGGAAGATCGCCTAAGTGACCTGAAATAACGGGGCGCGTCGCCGCACCTCAACCATGGTGAGGTCCGTTCATTTTCAAAGGACGATCACGCAGGGATGTCGAAAACCTCGGTGGCCGTGTCCAGAGTAGTCGATAGCTTCTCTAGTAGATCACTCTCAGCAGCGTCAGACCCTGCGGCGGCGCGGTGATGCCGCCGGCTTCGCGGTCGCCGGTGGCGAGCATGCGCGCGACCGCGTCGCCGGGGAGCTGGCCGCGGCCGAGGTCGACCAGCGTGCCGACGAGGATGCGCACCATGTTCTTCAGGAACGCGGTCGCCTCGATCTCGACGGTGAGCAGCGCGCCCTGGCGCTCGACCTCCAGGCGCCGGACCACGCGCACCGTGGTGCGCCGCTCGCAGTCCGAGGCGCGGAACGCGCGGAAATCGTGCTCGCCGCACAGCGCCTGCGCGGCCTCGCGCATCGTCGCCAGGTTCAGCACCGACCGCACGTGCCAGCTGCCGCGCGCGTGCAGCGGCGAGCGCACCAGGTGGTTCCAGACCCGGTAGCGGTAGACCTTGCCGCGCGCCGAGAAGCGCGCATCGAACTCCGCCGGCACCTCGCGCACGTCCAGGATCGCAATGTCGTGCGGCAAGAACGAGTTGAGCCCGCGCAGCAAGCCGGCCTCGGGGATGCGCGCCTCGAGCGTGAACGTCGCCACCTGGCCGTCGGCGTGCACGCCGGCGTCGGTGCGCCCCGCGCCCCGGATCGAGACCGCCGCACCGGTCATGGTGCGCACCGCTTCTTCCAGGCAGCCCTGCACCGTGCGCAGCCCCGGCTGCTGCTGCCAGCCGTGAAAGTCGGTGCCGTCATATTCGACGACGAGGCGCAGGTTTCTCATGCGACCGCCGTCGCGCCCGTCTCGAGGTTCAGAATTCGAACCAGAGGCCCAGCGTCCAGGTGTTGTCGCCGACGTGCAGCCGGTCCGACTCGCCCAGCCCCGAGACGTCGTAGTGCCCGTACTCGAACACGAGCGCGCTGTGGTTCACGCCCATCTCCGTATCGAAGTCCTTCGCCGCGTCCGGATCCAGCTTGTCGATGACCACCGCCAGCCCGACCGCGGCGTGCCAGCCGAACGTGCCGCCGCGCCCGCGTCCACCCATCGAATCGATCGCGATCTGGCCGTTGCCGTCGGTGATCTGCCAGTAGTCCCAGTCGAGCCCGAGCTTGGCGTGCGGCACCAGCGGGAAGTCGTCGCGCACCAGGTAGTAGTCGAAGCGATAGATCGCGGACAGCGACACGGGAACCACCATCAGCGTCGACTTGTCGGCCGACAATATGGCGCTGTGGTCGGCAATGGGCGACGGTCCAGAGACGGTGAAGTAGCCGACGTTCAGGCCGAGCGAGACCGTGCCGATCTTTTGATAGATCTCGTACGCGACCTCGACCTGGGTCATGAGGTGCCGGTCGTTGCCGAAGTAGTCGGCGTACGGCGTGCGGCCCGTCGAGAACTCCGAATCGACATCGGGGCGATAGGGTCCGAACGTCAGCTGCACGGTGAAGTGCTTCGGTGAGTGGTAATGGCCCGTCGGCTCGGCGTTGATCTCCGCGCCGAAGTCGTCGGTCATCGAGAACTGAGCGCGGGCGCAGGGGGCCAGCAAGAGACCGGCGGCCAGCACGGCACCGGCGGCGATGCACCGCGCGGCGCTCACGGCCGCGGCCTCCGCCGGCGGCGGGCGCCGAACGCCAGTGCGGCGGCGAGCCCGATCGCGCCGAGGCCGGCGGCGCCCGCGGTGCGGCTGGTGTGGCCCGACACGTCGCACAGGCCGCCCGACGCGCGCCCGGGGTCGGGCTGCGCACCCGGCATGGTGTTGGTCTCGTCGCCGTTTCGGTAGACGTCGTAGAAGCTGAGCGTCTTCACCGGCGCCTGGTAGAAGACGTCGGGCGCGCTGGCGTTGCCGTTGTTATCGATCGCGACCACGCTGACGCCGTAGGTGATGTCGTTCTGCAGAATCTTCACGCGGAACGAGTTGGTGGTCGGATTCAGCAGCGGCGAACAGACGAACCGGGTGTCGAGCCCGTTGACGTTGGAGTCGAGCCCCGGCGGCAGCGCCGTGGTCGCGCAGGACTTGAACCCCGCGCCGAAGGTGCCGTCCTTGAAGACCTGCAGCGCGCCCGCGCGATCACACAGGATCTGATAGCCGAGCAGATCGATGGTCACCGACGTGTCGAGGCCGGTCCAGTTGACGATCAGCGCCTCGTTACCGGGGTTGACGGTGACGCCCGTCGGCTGCGGCGGTGGCGCCATGTCGACGTTGATCGCCAGGGTGGCGCTGACGTCGTAGGGCGCGTCGCCGGTGAACGTGACCAGCGCCCACAGCGTCTGGCTGAACGCGACGTTGCTGGCACACGCGCCGGAGCCGCTCGGGCCGGCGTCGCTGATGAGCACGCCGCCGTCGCCGATCCCCGTCGTGCCGGTCACGGCCGGCTGGCCGAAGTTCTGGCTCAGCGTCTGGGTGTCGGTGGGGACGACCACGCCGCTCTGGTTGGCGAACGTCGTGAGCGTCAGCGTGTCGCCCAGCTTCACGCAGTTGCGGACGGTGACGTTGTTGCAGTTGAGGCCGGCGTAAAACTCGATGCTCCCCTGGGGCAGCGTCGGCTTCTTGGCGAAGCCGCTTTGGGTGAACGTGAAGTACACGTAGACCGGCGTGTTGCAGTTGCAGTTGGCGACGTTGAAGAAGCGCTGCAGGTCGAAGTCGGGCAGGGCGACGCCGGGGGTCTGCTGCACGACGACCAGCAGATCGTCGGCGGTGAGCGCGGTCGTCCCGGTCGCCCCACCGAGGCCGGTCTGAGCCGACGCCATGAGGGGCAAGCCCGAGGCCAGCAGGAAAATCCCCAGCGCGAGACGGGCGGGTGTGATGCGCTTGATCAAGCGGTCATAGGCTAGCTGCAAAGGTGGTGCCTCAGGTGAAACCAGCGGAGACGGGCGATGCGGGCGGGGATTTGACCGCCTGGCGATGGGGCAGGCGGCGCAGTGCCATTTTGGCAGCTGACGCGAGCATTCTGGTCCCCAGCGCGCGGGTGATCAAGATCGTGTCGATGGGGAGGCGGTCGCGGGCGATGGCCGCCCGAGCTCGGGCAGACGCGCCGCCAGCTCGCGCAGCGATTCGTCACCGACCGCACGCCGGCCGAAGCGCGCGCCGGTGTAGAGGTTGGTCAATCGATCGAGCACGTCGCTCCCGCCGACGCCGCTGGCGGCGACGCGGGCCGCGAACTCGCCCGGCGTCTCCGACGCGCGCCGGGCGAGGCCGCGCCGGGCCAGGTGGCGAAGCGCTCTCTCGTAGAGGCGCTCGATGGGCGGGCCTCCGCGGCGGGTGGCGGCGGCTCGGCGTCCCTGGTCCTGCGCCTCGCCGCGCCGGAAGAAGGAGCGCCGGGCGAGCGCCCACAGCGCCGCCGTGCCGGCCACCAGCGCGAGCGACTTCTTCCACGGGAACTTCCACGGCCGCGAGTCGGCGTCGTCGGAAGCGCCGCCCAGCCGGTGGCCCAGGCGCCGCGCCAGCTCGATCTGGCGGCCCAGGTCGTAGCCGACGACCCAGCGGCCCCAGAAGAAATCGATCGAATCGAAGATCTGGCGCAGCCGCCCCATGCGGAACAAGCCGCGGTTGGGCGGCGTGGCGTCGACGCGCATCCAGCCGAGCTCGCCCATGTACGCCTCGGCCCACGAGTGCGCGCGGTTCTCGCGCACGGCGACGTAGTGGCCGATCTCGTTCCACTCGCCGCCGAGGAAGCCGTTGACGTAGCGGCTGGGCACGCCGGCCGCGCGCAGCAGCACGGCGGTCGCCGACGCGAAGTACTCGCAGTGGCCGGCCTTCTGCTCGAACAGGAAATCCTCGAGCGGATCGGCGATCGCGGGATTGCGCTGCAAATTGGTCGTGTACTCGTGCGTCGTGCGCAGCCAGTCGATGATCGCCAGCAGCTTGGCGGGCGCGTTGGTGCGGCCCGCGGTGATCTTCTTCGCGAGCTCGCGCACGCGCGGCGACAGCGACGGCGGCAGCGCCAGGAACGGCGCCACCACCGCGGGATCGAGCTCGGACAGCGGCTTGCCGGCGCCCGGGCGCACCATGGTCATCGCGTCGCGCGAGTAGGCGATGTAGTGCGTGCCGGCGTAGGCGTGCACGTCGTCGCCGTCGGCGCCCATGTCGAGCGGCGAGATGCGCAGCGCGACCTCGCCCGACCAGCGCGGCGCCAGGCGCAGCTCGGTGAGCGTGCCGATCTTCGCCGACGGCAGCTCGAAGCCGATGGGGTGATCCAGCGCGAAGGCGACCGGCACCGACAGGCCGACGACGTCGATCTCCTGGCGCAGCACCCCGTGCGGGCCGCGGCCCACGCCGGCCGCGTCGCCGTGAGCCGCGCCGGCGGACGGCGCTCCCACGGTCGCGTGCGCCTCTGCGGCGCCGTCGGCGGGCGGCGCGAGATGGGACGCCCCGGGCGGCGAAGCGGCGTCCGACGGCGCGGCGTGCGGATTCGCGCCGGCGATCGCCTCGTGCGCCTCGTGCGGGTTCTGCGCCGACTCGAAGCGCGGCTCGCGGATCAGATAGCGCGTGCCCCGCTGCTCCAGGTGCGTGCGCAGGATCGGCTGCCGCGACCGGACCCAGTGGCCGCTGTCGTAGGTGTCGTAGACCGTGCCGCGCCAGTAGAGCCGCTCGATCTCCCGATCGCGGTGGTCGCTCGGCAGGGCGGCGATCGCCGGAATCGTCGCGCGCAACGCCACCACCTGATTGTCGGTCGACAGGAGCCCGTACTGGCCGAGGGCGACCTCGTCGGAGAACCCGACCATGTTGCGCGTCGTGCGCGGCGTGCCGAGCACGAAGCCAGCGCCGATGCGCGGCACCAGCGCGAACGTCGCCACCGAGCCCGCGAACACGAACAGCGCGACCACGCCCGTCGCCGCCAGGAACGATCCGCCCACCACGCGCCGCGAGTTGAGGATGCGGTTGACGCCGACCTTCTGGCTCGGCGCCTGGCTCGAGTGCTTGATCAGGTAGTTCTCTTCCATCTCGCGGCGCAGGTGAAAGAGGATCAGCGTCCAGGTCGCGAGCACCACGTAGAGCGCGAACGCCACCGCGAACAGAAAGCTCTGCGCCATCGCCGCCGCCGCCAGCACGATGAGGAACGACAGGATGTAGACGTGCAGGAAGTCGCGGTTGACGCGCCGGTGAAACAGCTTGTACGCGAGCAGAAACATCACGAGATTCAGCACCGGCGTCAGATCGGGATCGGGCAGGCGGCGCCACACTTGCCACGCCGACAGCAGGAAGATCCCGAGCACCGCCGCGCGCAGCGGCAGCGCCAGCCGATCGACGACGCGCGCGGTGGCGCTGCCGGCGTCGCTGAACCAGGACAGCGCCCCGACGGCGAGAAAAGCCAGCGCCGGGAGCGCCGACAGCGCGTCGGAGCTGGCCAGCGTGGCGAGCGCGCTCAGCACCAGCAGATACGACATCAGCTTGTGCGTCGCCTGGAACCTCATGCGCTCCTCTTGCGTGTCGGCGCGGTGGTGGCGCTGACGTGGCGGCCGGATCCGGTCTCGATCACCGGCGTCAACCCGGCGCGGATCTGGATGTGCGCGCCCCGGCGGCCTCCACCCTGCATCGTCGCGCCCGCCTTGGCCGGCTCGACCAGCGCCAGAAACCCGAGGATGCGGCTGCGCTGCGCCGGCCCGCCGCCGGAGGGGATCTCGCGATCGCGCGCGCCGAGCGCGACGCGATAGCCGCGCTGGAGCAGCACCGTCGCCACCGACGCCGCCAGCGACACCGCCTCCTCGAACGCCTCGACAGAGGTGCCCTCGGCGAGCGCGTTGTCGAACAGGATCGTCGCTTCCAGCCCCTCGTCGTCCTCGCTCTCACGCACCAGCGTCACGCCTCGCCGCGCGCTCGAACGCCAGTGGATGTCGCGCGGGTCGTCGCCGGGGCGAAAGTCGCGCAGCCCCGCGAACTCGCCGCTGCGCGATCGCCACTTGTGGCGGCCGAGGCCGTAGATCGCCGGGAACCCGCGCAGCAGCGCCTCGGGCACGCGCACCAGCGCCGGGTAGATCAGCAGCTCGCGCGCGTCGGCGACGTCACGCGACTTCTGGATGAGCCCGAACGGAAACTTCGTCGACAGCCGGAAGCCGGTCAGTTGATGGCGCCCGCGCCGCGACAGCTGGTGGCGATACGCGGTCTCCTGCGTGCGCCCCGCGGGCAGCTTCAGGAAGTAGCAGCGCTTGTCGAGCGGCTTGCCGGCCACCAGGTCCTCGACCTCGACCGAGAACGACGGCAGCCGCAGCTTGCGGTTCGACAGCGAGATCCCCATCAGGTAGGGGCTGCCCGCGTAGATCGCCGACGGCACCTTGCGCGAGACGGCGAGGTGGCGCAGGCAGAGCTCCGACAGGACGCCGCTCGCCAGCACCAGGAACAGCATCATTCCCCACACGAGAAAGAGCAGGTTGAGCCCGGCGTTGATCGCCGCCAGCCCGAGGAGCAAGGTCGCGATGAGGAACCACCAGCCCTCGCGCGTCGGGGGAAACCTCCGGCGCGGCGCCAGCCACCGGAGGACACGCTTGGCGGCCGCGGCGAAGGTCACACGCTACCCCGGCGAAGGAACGCGTTCGAGGACGTCGAGGAGGACCCGCTCCGCGTCCTGGCGCGCGCGCGCCAGCGATTCGGTCTCGCCGGCCACCACCAGCCGGTGCGCGAGCGCCGGCAGCGCCAGCGACTTGAGATCGTCGGGGAGCACGTAGTCGCGCCCCTCGCAGAGCGCGGCGGCGCGGGCGGCGTTGCGCCAGGCCAGCTGCCCGCGCGGCGACACGCCCAGCGTCAGGTGCGGCGACTTGCGGGTCTCGCGCGCGACCGCCACCACGTAGTCGGCCAGCTCGGGCTCGAAATGCACGCGATCGGCCGCCTCCTGCAGCGCGCGCACGTCGACCACGCGCAGCACCGCCGAGATCGCGGCCAGCGTGTCGGCCGCGCGCCCCGGCGACTCGAGCAGGATGCGCCGCTCGTCCTCGGGCGACGGGTATTCCATGCGGATGCGCAGCAGGAAGCGGTCCATCTGCGACTCCGGAAGCGGGTAGGTGCCGTAGTGCTCCTCGGGGTTCTGGGTCGCGACCACCATGAACGGGCTGTCGAGCGCGTGCGTGCGCCCGTCGACCGAGACCTGGGCGTCGTTCATCGCTTCGAGCAGCGCGCTCTGCGTGCGCGGCGTCGTGCGGTTGATCTCGTCCGCAAGGACGAGGTTCGCGAAGATCGCGCCCGGATGGAACTCGAAGCGGCCGGTCTTGGCGTCGAGCACGGATACGCCGACGATGTCGGACGGCAGGAGATCGCTCGTGAACTGGATACGGTGGAACGTGCCGCCGATGGACGTCGCCAGGGCGCGCGCCAGCGTGGTCTTACCCACACCCGGCACGTCCTCGATCAGCAGGTGCCCGCGAGCGATGAGCGCGACGACCGCGTGCCGGATCGCCTTCGGTTTTCCACGAATCACGCGCGCGACGTTCGCTTCGAGCGCCGCTATCGGGCCCGCCGCCAGCCTGTCAACCACGACGTCGCCTCTCTCCCGCGGCATGGCCGTACTCATCTGGCTCAAATATATCACCCGGCCGTCGATGACGATACGCGCGCCAGGCCCGCGCTATGGCACCACGCGTGAAAAATTCTGGCCAGGCCCTCGGGGAGTCGGATAAGGTCGGCGGGCGGATCGGCAGGTTCTCCGACATTTCAGCGGATCGGGGGAACCGCCGAAAGCACCGAAATGCGAATTCACGAGCTGACGAATACTCGTACGAGATCGCACACACTGGCCGAGGATCGGCGAAGTCGTTACAATGGCCCGCGCGTGAATATGGGGCCCGTTTCCGAGGAGAGGATCTGATGCTCAAGCTTAGTCGGATGGGTCGGGGAAGCCTGGCCGTCATGGTCGCCGGGGTCATCGCGGCGGGCGCACTCGTCGGTTGCGGCGACAATAAAGCGAAGCAGTCGGCGAGGACCGATGGCGGCGACGGCGGCGGCATCTGCTCCGGGTCGTTCGTCTCGCCGATAAGCGGCGCGACCTTGACGATCGCCGACGACATCAACAAGTCGTGCTCGGGATCGCTGCACACCAACGTCAGCCTGGCGACCAGCGCGGACGACGGCACCAACGTCGATCTCTACGTCGGCACGACGAAGGTCGATTCGCAGAAGGTGAGCGGCGCCGAGGTCCACTTCATGAATGTGCAGCTGCCCCAGGGCAGCGACATGCTGCAGGCGGTGTTCAGCGCCTCGTGCACGATCAGCGAGACGGTGACGGTGAACTGCAACCTGCCCATGTGCACCATCACGGCACCCACGCTCAGCGCCACCCACGTCGCGCTCAATGGTGTGCCTGTCGCCAACGGCGGTGACCGCGTGAGCGCTTCCGGCACGTCCTACCAGGTCGAGTTCGACGTATCGACCGACGTCGAGGACGGCCAGCCCGTTCAGCTCAAGGTCACGCCGATGGGCAGCACGGTCAGCACCATCGTCGAGGGGACGGCCGTGAAGGGCAAGGTCGTCTTCGCCGGCGTCACCCTGGTACCCGACGGCAACTACACCATCGAAGCCGACTGCACCAACAAGGCGGGCGTGGTCGGCGCGTCGGCGAAGGGGATGTACCCGGTCGATTCGACGCCTCCGACGCTGACGATCTCGTCGCCGGCGAACGGCACCTACTTCGGGCCGAATGACCTGAAGAACAATTCGTTTCAGGTCTGCGCTCAGACACCCGACAAAGACGCCACCGCGTTGCCGGCAGCGCTGGGCGCGGCGGTGAATAATTTGTCGGTCGCGGTCGGCACCGGATCCCCCGATCCCACCAACGGCTACGCCGCCGTGACCGCGACCGCCACCGATACGTGCCTCAACGTGGCCTGCACCAGCAGCACGCCGGTCGACCTGACGGTGACCCTGAAGGACGCCGCAGGCAACGCAACCGTCAAGACCATCTCGCAGATCTCCTGCGCGACCACGCTGCCGGGCGTCCAGATCGTGTCGCCGACCAGTGACTCGATGCCCTTCGGCGATCCGACCAAGCACCTCTTGGCCGCGTCGTCGACCAATACCCTGCGGGATCAGGATCCCGTGACGCCGGGGGCCCAGTGGACGGTCGTGGCGTGCTCCAACACGTCTGGGAAAGCGACCCTCATGGCCGGGGCGATGGGCGGATCCTTGCTCGCGGTCGCTGGCCCGGTCAACACGGCCGCGGCGACACCCGCTGATGGTTGTGCGACCGGATTCCCGAACGCGGCAAGGTTCGTGGGAGCGACCATTCCCGATAGCCAGGAGCAAGGCGACGGGGCTCTGGGCGCTGCTACGGAGTTGCGCGTTGATGTGACGGCCTCGACGTCGGCCGTTGGTATGAGCTCACTCGTCGACCTGTGGGTTGATTCGGTGGTCCCCGGTATTCAACAGTATTCACCCAATCCTCTGTGCGGATTGATCCACCAGAGCGTGACCAACTGGCAGACGCCCGTACAGCTGATCTCCACGAGCCCGATGGTGACGCTGTCCGTTGCGAGCCCCGGTGGGTCCATGGACTATCCGGTCACGAACTGGGCCAACAGTTTCGCGAATTTTGGCACCGTGACCTTCTTCGTCGGCGCGAATCAAGTGACCGCGACGGCAACCGACGCAGCCGGAAACTCGGGGACTTTGATGTCGCCGTGTACGGTGACGGTCGGGACCCCTCCGGTCGTGACGTTCACGACGCCGACAGCCGGGAACACGCTTTGCGCTTCGACTTCGACGACGGGGACTTGTGTGGCCGACGGAGACGGCACCACGGCGGGATGGCAGGGGAACGTTGCTGTGAGTGTCTCGGTGCTCGGATCGCCAGCGACCGCCGGGACTGTGACCTTCAGCGCCGGCGCGGCCACCCTGGGCACCGCCAACATCGATGGCACGGGCCACGCACAGCTGACCGGCGTGACGATCCCCGACGGCAGGGCCGTCAGCATCACCGCCGTCACGAGCGACATCGCTGGAAACGGAACCGGAATTGCCGCGGAGACGCTGGCGGTGGACACGATCGTTCCCGACGCGGTCGCCGCACTGAACGCCGCGGTGCTGAGCCGCCGTCAAACCAGCTTTCATCTCAGCTGGGCGGCTCCCGCAGACGGCGGCCAGCAGTTGTTCTCTTACGTCGTCAAGGTCTCGAGGACGGCCATCACGTCGGCGAACTTCGACGCCGCGACGACGATTCCGTTCACTGGGACGGCGGCGGCTCCTGGGATGTCGGACGGAATCGACATCGTCAATCGTCTCATCGAGAACAACTACTTCTTTGCGGTCGCGTCGATTGACGCCGCCGGAAACCGGAGTGGGATAGCGGCCGCCGGCCCGGTTGCCGCGCATTTCATGCGCAACATCCTCCTGCCCCCCGCAGGCGGGCCGACCAACGAGCGGTTCAGCTCGTCAGTAGACGGCGTTGCTGACCTCAATGGCGACGGGAAGTCAGACGTCTTGGTGGGCGCGTTCGCTGGACAGAGAGCCTACGTGTTCAATGGCTCCGCCGCGTTCGACATGGTTACTGCACCCTCGGTGGTCATCACCGGCCCGGCGGCGGCGGGTTTCGCCCGCCAGTTCGTCGACATCGGGGACATAGACGCTGATGGCAAGGATGACTTCGCGATTTCGGCGCCCCTGATTGGCAACGGACGGATCTACATTTTCAAGGGTCGCGCCACCTGGAACCCGACCTATGTCGCCGACACCGACGCGGACTACATCATCGAGCTCGACAGCACCTACGCTGGAACCTTCTTCGGCGGCACGCTGACGCGGTTGGGTGACTTCAACGGCGACGGAGTCGACGACTTCGCGGTTGGCTGCAACTCCTACGCTGGCGGACGCGGGCGAGTCGTGATTGTTCTCGGCAAGGCGGGATTCAGCGCTGCGAGCGCGAATCTGATGACGATGGACGGCGACCCGGCCTATCCGACGGGGACCTTCGGCGGCACCGTCCTGGGTATCGGCCGGTTCTTCACGAACAATGGCGGCAATAGCCTGGTGGTATCCGCCACGGCGGCCGGCGCCAACAACCGCGGGCGCGTCTACGCGTTCGAAGGCATCACCGGAACGACCGCCGCGATCAATGCCACGATGGCGAACACGTTCGTGGAGGGGCCGGACAACTCCTTCTACGGCACGTCGCTGGGCCTGTTGGGCGCGATCGGAGGAGTTCCCGGCATAGGAATCGGTGCCGGACGAGCGCTGGCAAGCGCGAACGGAATCGCGGATCTCTACTTCGGGACAGTGACCAATCCCTTTGGGGCGACCCCGATTCGCTTTACCGATTCGCTGGCGACCACAGCCAACGACGTTTTCGGGCGACTCGTGCTCGGGGGAGTGTTCGCCGGGACGTCGACGAGCGTCTCGTTGATCGGCGATTCCAAGCCGGACGTCGTGATGGCACCATTCACGGAGTCGGCGGGTGGGGCGCCGCGGCTCTACATCATCGACGGCGCTCGCCTGTCTACATTGGGAAGCCCCAACGACATCGTGACCACGGCCGACGTGATCCTTCCTCTTCCGTCAGATTGGAAGAGCCTACCGCTCCAGCGCAACGGATTGATCAAGGACCTGGACGGCGATGGGTACGGCGATTTCGCAATCGGCGAGAACTTTGCGACCGGGGCCGGTCGCCTCGCCGTTTTCTGGTGATGCCTGTGGTCCGACAGGTGCGATCGCTGACCGAGTTTCTTAAATATGTCGGTCCTCGCGGCGGTCTTTGACTGGAGCTGTGAGACCCCGAATATCGCTGACCTGAGCGCGCTCCTGGCTCCCTGGCGAGCGCGCGCTCCTGACGGTCTCTTCTTCACGCGGGCCCCTCACGCGCTCATGGGAGTGGGGCGAAGGATCGTTCGGCGACGCGAGAGACTCGAGGTCCAGCCGCTCAAGGACGTCCAGCGAGGCATCTGTGTCGTGGGCGATTTGCGGTTGGACAACCGTGACGAGCTCCTCAATCGCCTCCAACCTGGAAGCGAACCGTCGCAGAGCGATACCTCGCTCCTCATCGCGGGATACGAGCGCTGGGGTGAGGGGGTGGCGGCGCGCCTTGTTGGGGACTTCGCGTTCGTCATCTGGGATTGGCGGCGGCGGGTCGTCTACGCCGCTCGCGATCCGTTCGGCGTGCGCCCTCTCGTCTACCGCAAGACGGCTGGGACCCTGATGTTCGCTACGGCGCCCGCACAATTCTTGTCCTTGAGAGACATGGACAGGACCCCGAATGAACAGACGATCGTCGATTCTTTGGAGTGGTCATTCATCACCTACGGTCCAACCTTCTTTCGCGAAATAGAGAGCGTTCGTCCCGGTCACTACCTGACCGCCGGTCAAGGTTGGCAGCGCGAGGTCGAGTACTTCCATCCGCCGAGCTCGCCAACCGTTTATTCAGACGGGGAGCAATATCGGGAGCACTTTCGCTGGTTGTTCAAGCGGGCCGTTCAGGACAGACTGGACTCCGAGACTCCGATCGTCGCTCAGTTGAGCGGAGGCCTCGATTCGTCGTCGATCGTGTGTGCGGCCAACCAGTTGTTGCGCACCTCGGCGGACCCTGTTCGGCTTCTCACGGCGTCTGCGCTCTTCCCAGGGAAGCCATACAATGAGCAGGCCTTCATCGATATCGTCGCTGCCTCGGTCAGCTTCCCGTCCAGGCGATGGGACGGGAGCATCTCCAGCGGACGGGAGTTTTCGAGTCCTTCGCTCAGCATGGCGGGGGCCGGCGTCGCGCGCAATGGGGGCTCCGTCGGTGATTTGACGATCGCGGAGGAGGAGGGAGCTCGGGTCCTGCTTTCGGGGGAGGCTGGTGATTACGTGACCGGGGAATACGGTCTCTTCAACGGCCTTCTCAGGAACGGTCAGGTTCTGACCTTGTTGCATCAAATAGAAATTGCCGGCAACCAGGCCGAGAGAGAGCGGCGCATCCGGGCATGCAAGAAGGCACTTCGCGAGGAGTTGCCCGCGGCGGTCGTCACGCTGTGGGACGTCGCGCATCGGAGGATTCCAGCTCGTCCACCCGAATGGTTGCGCCCCGACCTTCACCCGCTCTGGCGGGACCGCCGGGCATGGCGCCCGTCCGGAGAGGGCCACTGGTTGCACCGCCTGGAGCGAGACACCTGGGGATTCCTTCGCGCTGGACGACTTGCCTGGGTCGTCGACATTCTCGGAGAGCACACCGCTGCGGCAGGGATCGAGATCCGTTATCCATTTCTGGACTCTCGGCTCGTGCAGTTCATCCTCTCCGTCCCGCTAGAGCACCGCCTGCTGGGGGCCTCCCGTCGATGGTTTCATCGAGAATCGCTGAAGCCCTGGCTGCCGGTCGCGATAGCGCAGCGAGACTCGAAGGCCAGGTTCGATGGCGCTGTCGTCCACTGGGGACATCAGAACGTCGAACGAATTCGCGACATCCTGGAGGCCCGCGAATGGGCCAGTGACCGATTCGTCGCGCGGAAATCCGTGACGGATCTCCTCGAGCGCATGTCTCGCTTGCCCGCTCAGGCCGAACACTGGGAAGGCTGGCGCACCTTGAGCTCAATCGTAAATCTTGAGGTTTGGCTTCGCGCGGTTTTGCGATATCCTCACAGTCCGGAGAATATGCCTATGACTGACGGCACGGAGATCGTTGAACTCAGCGAGAGCGAAGACAAAGGGGCTCCAGACAGGCCGCCTTACGTCGCGCCCAAACTGACCGGGGTGGGAAATGTTCGTGATCTGCTCGCCGGAGGAACGACGACCGGAACCGACAGCGGCCAACCGCAGACCCTCGACTGATCGATGCCGCACCTCGCCGCCACGATCCCCGATGGGCGAGAGCGCACGAGCGGCGCCCGCTGGTTCCGGCTGGGGTGCGAGTTGGTCCGGGTCCTCCGCGCGCTTCCCGGGATAGAGGTGCGGCGGCTGACGGACGGCCCGGCGCCCTTGTTGAAGGACCTGCGGGAACGGGCTCGATATCGGCGCCGAAGGACGGCCGAAGAGCGCTCGGATCTCAGGCGCGTGATTCGTTGGGCCGATGCGCACTTTCCCGGGGGCGGTAACTGCTATCGACGGTCCCTGCTCGAGATCGCACTCGACGCGGACTCCGCCAGCGAAGCCTTCGTCATGGGACTGCGTTCCGCGGGCGGCGACCGATCTGGGCATGCATGGGTCGGGTCAGCCGGCGCCGACGGCGGCCTGTACGACGCGATCATATCGCTGTAGACAGCGTGCCGATCGCTCTTCGGAGCTCGTAGATGCCTCGAGGCATCACGGCGCGCGCGGTCGAGGCTTCCTTCACGAGCGTCTTCAGAGACTCGAAGGTTGACGTCCAAGATGTCACCTCCGCCGAACCGAAGTAGGTGCTCTCCATCAGCGCGACGAGCGCGTCGGCGCGCGGGAGCTCCTCGACGACGATTTTTTCTCCGGTGCGGCGATCGGAGTCGATGAGGAGGATGCGCTTGACAGGGCGGCTATCACCGGCGAGGCATCGATCGAGCCCGCTGCATTCGAGCGGCCGGCCGGGCTGCTGCGCGAGTCTGGCCCCCTCCCGGACCGCCCACGCTCGAATCGTCGGTTCGCCGCCGATGATCGCGCGGCAACCGTCGTTCCGGATCGACAGAATCAGTAGGTCTTCGCTGACCACTCGTCGGCCCGCTTCTCCGAACATGCGAACGCTCGTGGTCTTTCCGGCACCGCTACGACCGCAGAAGAGCAGCAATGCCCCGTCGATCTCGACCGCGGCGGCATGAAGGGCACGAATTCCACGCAGCGAGAGAATCTTCGGGACCACGGACTTTAGGCGAATCTGCGCCTCGATGACGGTAGGGACCGATCGAGCCGGTAGCCGAAGAGATTCGCCGCGGGCGTCGACGTCGCATATCAGCGTGGAGTTTTCGAAGTAGGCGTATCCCTCGGGGGTCGCGACCCAGCTGAACGCATCTTCTGGTGGCTTGCTTGGAATCTCAGGGAAAGATTCGAGCACAGCCATCACGTCGCGGCTGGCGGTCGCGGGATCCAGTCCGAAACGTTGCACCAACTTGGCGATGATTTGCGCGGCGGATCGGCCGGCTATCAGGCTCGCCCAGACCTCGCATCCGGTTCGATTGAGTCGATACACCGCGCTCGTCTCTCGGTCGAGCAGAATCCCTTCGCCGTCGATCTCGATGACGTCGAACCGCGCGCGGAGCGTCTCTTCGTTCACCATGCGGCCATAGTACAATTCGCACGGTATGGTTGAAAACCCAGCGCGGTTTCGCGTGTCGCCCGACGTGGCGTCGCGCGACATTCCCGAAGGGCTCATGCTGGTGAACCTTCAGACGGGCGCGGCGTTCAAGCTGAACCAAGTCGGGGCTGCGGTCTGGAAGCGGCTCGACGGGAGCAGCGACACCGCGGCGATCGTCAAGGATCTCGAAAAGCGCTACCGGGTCGGCCGAGATACGCTGGTGCGCGACGTCGAGGTGTTACTGCGCGATCTCGAGCAGCAGGGGCTCATTTCGTCCTCGCCGACGTAGGCAAGTCGGCTCCCTGCCGGACAGGTCTGTCCCAAAGATCAGACGCGCCCCGGCGGTTCCGGGGACGCCCGATCTCGGAGCGCGCCGAGCAACGCGCCCGCGATCGACGGCGCGAGGGCCAGCCCCGCGAGGCGGCGTCCTGGTGCGCCCGGAGGGAATCGTCGCGTGAGCGCGCGGACGAGGCCGCCGACGATACGCGCGCGCGCGTCGGGCTCCAGTTGCCGAAGCAGCGCGGGAATGAAGGGCCCCTCGACTTCCGCGGCGATCATTGGCAGCAGCAACAACGCGTGCGCGTTCATCCCCTGGTCCCGAAGGTGCTGCGCACACCGACCCGCGTCCATCACGCGCACGCTGGCCAGGGCTTCGAAGTCGCCGGGGCGGTGAAGGGTGCCGCGGTTGATCCAGTGAAGCGTCGCGTGCAGCAAGAGGTGCGCGAGCAGGTCCTCATTGCTGGGAAGCACGACGGGCGCACCAAACAGGCGCGTGTCCCGCGCTCCACGCGCGAACATCGCCGCTGGCGTGAGCCGCGTCCGGCTCGTGCGCGCGAGGCGGCGATGGAGATCGATTCCGAGGGGCATTCCTCGGGGATTTTTCAGCGTGACCTGCCATTCGCCAGGCGGCCATTGTTGATCGGTGAAGCCATTCGCGCCCAGAAGCGCGCACGCTTCGAAGAAACGCGCCTCGGGCACCAGCAGGTCGACGTCCACGATCGGCCGGAACGATCGGTCGCCGTAGACGAGTTTTTGAAGCAGGACGCCTTTGAGCGGCATCACCGGAATTCCGCGCTGCCCGAGAATTTCAGCGACGTGCTTGACCAGCGTCGGGCCTGCGGCTCTTAGAAACATTTCCGATACAAGTTGCCGAGTGCCAGGCTCCTCCGCCGCGAGTGGAACTCTAGTCACGCGGGAATCGTGCCCGAGCGCGCATTTTCAGTCGAATGAAATTCGGTCACGCGCAAGTCCCTGAAAAAGGGCTGACGAACTCGTGCCCGCGGGCCACTAACGGGATCTACGAGCAACGCAGGAAATGACAAAGACGTGGCGATCACCGTCGCGCAGCAACTTGACACGATTGGAGTGAGTACCTACAGTCCACCGCCTGTAGCGCTGTGAAGTGGACCTGAAGGGCTGACCCAAGACCCAGGAGATTCCAGAGTGATGGATGGTGAACTACAGAGGGCGCACTTTCGGAGGTGCTTTTTGTTCCTTAGGTCTACAGAAAGGTGCGACAGGCGCCGATGAGGCTCGCCGGAGCCATGGCTGGAAGGAACTTTTCGCTAGTATGCTCGAGTCATCAGTGCGATAAATTCCCCGCCGCTGAGATCGCGCAGCCTCCATCCCTACCCCATATCTAATGAACCTCCGAATCGCTATCTATGTGAGCCTGGTTTGTCTCGCGGTGACGGGGACGGCCTGGGGACAGGTAACCGTCCCAACGGGCCCGGATGTCGTGGTCGGGTATCAGGGCTTGCCGTCGAAGACGGCTCCCGCCTCGGCGAGCGGAGTCCAGGTCAGTGAGTCGGCTCTGCTGCACATCGGTGTTGGCGTGGAGGCGGGCTATGACTCGAACGTCTTCTACAGCGACACGGATGCCAGGGGCTCGGCGATCACACGCGTCGTGCCGTTCCTGGAGTTGACCAATGCCGGGCGTGCGGGAACGATTCCAGCCGGGCTCTTCTTCGATCTTGGCGCGGCCCTCACCTACCGGGAATATCTTTCGAACGACGCTCTGATCCGAGATCAGAGGGCGTTCATGCCTACCGCATACGCCAATCTCGAGGTCGGGAGATTCCAGACCGTGGGCTTTGCCGTGGGCGACACGTTCGCCCGAACCGAAGACCCTCCGTACCTCAACGTTCAGAGCCTGCAACCGATCACTCGCGACGTCAATCAGGCGTTGGCCAGCGCTCGGTGGGCGCCCGGCGGCGGGCGCCTGGCAGCGGTCCTCAGCTACACGAATACAATCGACGCATTCGAAACCGACAACCTTCGTATCGCCAACTCCATGGCGAACCTTCTGACCCTCGATACTTCCTGGAAGTGGCTCCCCAAGACCGCACTGGTTCTGCAAATTTCGCAGGGATACACGACGTACTTCAATACCGATCCCACCACCGGTGCGACGAAGCCGACCTCTTTCCCTTTCCATGTGATGGCTGGTCTCAGAGGACTCATCACCGCCAAATTGGCGGTGAACCTGACCGCCGGTTACATGAACGCTTTTTATGACTTGCCGCCGGACCCGAACCGTATTGCACCCTCAGGGTTCCAGGGAAATTTCAGCGCAATGGTCGACTTGGTTTACCGTCCGACCATACTGACCTCGATCAACGCGGGATACCGCCGTGATCTGCAGAACGCGATCCTCGGGGACTTTTACTACCTCGACGCAGTCTATCTAAATGTGGGGCAAGCGATCGCAGGGCGCCTTGGCCTTGGGCTTTCGGTCCGCTACGAGAGCCGGTCATTCCAGAACATCCGCTTGCCGTCGACCAACACGTTCATCAGTCGGCACGATAATTACTGGCAGGCCGGAGCCAATCTCGACTACCACATTCGTGATTGGACGTACGCAGGAGTCGCGTACACGCTCCTGTCCAACGGCAGCGATTACGAGCAGCAGGCCGCCGAGGATCCGGGCCGCGTGAACTACGTGAAGCAGCTCGTCTTTGCACGGCTCGGCGTCACGTACTAAGCTGTGATTCGATGTGGTTAGCGCCCTCGCGCTTCGGGAACGGAGCCCGAACTTGTGGCTGGATACTCGTGACGCTCGTCATGTCGTTCGGGTGCGCGCGCGGCCCGGCAACGGATTCGTCTGCCATCGCAATTCCCCGCGAGAGCCATGACGACCGACTGGGTGTTGATGACGCATTTTCCGTGCGCGTTTATGGCGAACCGGAAATGTCCGGTGACTACCGAGTGGGCACGGATGGCACCATCGACTTTCCCTTGGCGGGACGGATCGTGGTGAAGGGTCTCGGCATCGGCGAAATCCAGCAGGAGATCGTCGACCATCTCAAGGGCCGATACCTTCTCAATCCGCAGGTCACCGTGATGGTCAAGGAGTGGAATAGCCGAAAGGTGTCGGTCCTCGGCCAGGTCTCGCGTCCGGGCGCGGTTCCGTACTTCCCGAACATGACGATCGTGGACGCCATCGCGTCAGCGGGAGGATTTACCGGGGTGGCGGCCAAGAACGCGGTCAACCTGCGACGGGAAGTGACCGGAAAGGTGGAGACGCGGACCTTTCCTGTGGCCGACATCACCGAGGGGCGTTCGCCCAACGTCACGATCCTTCCAGGGGACGTTCTCGTAGTCCAGGAGCGACTCTTCTAGCCGAGCCACCCGGGCACCCCGAAAAGTGGAGCCTCCCAGCGCGACCGTTCCCTTTCGTTCGTTGAGGCCCCCGAGAGAGCAGTCTCGGTTCGGCGCTGGCCTTGTCGCAGCTGGTACGGTCCTTTCGTGCGCCGTCGTCTTCGCCGCACCCCTTCTGGTCGGCTCCGTGCATCGTCCAGCGGTTCTGCTCGTGCCCCTCGCGGCAGGATTGGGTGCGGCATTCGTGGCCCTCGGTGAGCTGTCGCGGGGGCGGTTCCTTCGCGTCACGCCCGCGGTGCTTCTTCCTCTGAGCCTGCTGCTGATCCCGCTTCTGCAGAGCGTCCCCGTGCCGGCGACCCTCGCCAAGCGGATCGACCCTGCCGGCGATGCGCTCCTGGCAGACAGCCCCACCGCAACCTCGCGGTTTCGGCCACTCAGCCTCGATCCGCCCGAAACCCGCTCGACTGTTGCGAAGGCAGCTGGGTCGCTCGCCGTTTTCTTGACCGCCTTTCACCTGGCGTCGGGCCGATCGCGGCGCAGGCAGCTCCTCGTGCGGGTCGTTGCGGCGAGCACGGTGGCCGCCATGGCGATCGGACTCGGGCATCGAATGCTCGGGGAGGTCCAGATCTTTGGCCACTTCAGGGAGAGTCGTGGCCTGCTCAACGGCCCCTTCATCAACCGCAACCACATCGCCGAGCTTCTCGAGCTCGGTGCCTTTGTCTGTGTCGCCTCCGCCCTCGCGGGTGCGGCCGCCCTCAATCGTATCGGATGGCTGGCTGCCGCGCTGATGGCAGGGGCCTGCGCAATCGGCACGCTCTCTCGCGGCGCTCTGGTGGGCCTGGCGGCAGGAACCATGGTCTTCGTCTGGCTCCGGGAGACGGCCGTGCCCGACGCGGAGGAGACCGGCGAACGGCCCCCACGAACGGTCTTGTGGATGACGTTGATGTTGATCCTCCTGGGCGCGCTGGCGCTCGGTTTGGGCGCCGATCAGGTCGTGACCAGGGTTCGCGACACGCAGGTCAGCCAAGAGATGCGCTTCCCCCTCTGGAAAGAGAGCCTGCGGGTCCTGATGGCGCACCCCTTCGGAATCGGCCGCGGGGCTTTCGAGCGCGTGTTTCCAGCATATCGAACCATCGAGGCGCCGGTCGAGATTCGCTTCTCATTCATCGAAAACGAGCCCTTGCAGTACCTGGTCGAGATGGGCTGGGTGGGATTCTCGATCGTGGTCCTCGCCATGGCCGTCGTCACCAGAGAGTGGTGGCGAGCGCGTCGACGCGACCAGATCGAGGCCGCCCTGGTGGCGTCGCTCGTGGCTGTGCTGGTTCACAACGTCTTTGACTTCGGGCTGGAGACGCTCGGCGTGCAGCTTCCTTTCGCCGCCATTCTGGGGACGCTCCTGGGACGGACTCGAGACGTTTCGGAACGAGCCCTTTCACCGCGAATAGGAGTCAGCGCGTGGGCTGCCGCTCTGGGCGGCATCTTGATCGGGACAGCTTCGGTCGCGGCTCCGAGCTCGGCTGACTTCGATCAAATGCTGGAGAGGCCTTTGTCTGCCAGGGAGAAGCACGAGATGACGCTGCGCGCTCAGGTGGCGCATCCAGTCGACTATTTTTACGTCCTGGCCGAGGCCGCGGCTGAGCCGATTGCACCGGACGCCCAGGGCCGCTCCCCTCGACTCCATGCCCTGAATCATGCGCTCTTGCTCTGTCCTCACTGTCCAGACATTCACGCCGCGGTTGCGGGGACCCTGTGGGCTCTCGGAAAGAGAATGCAGGCCTTGGAGGAATGGCACGCCGCCGTCGAGGCCCGCCCGATAGTTTTCGAACCCATCCTCCAGGTCGTCTGGGCCGCGGGGGCGCGGCCCGACGAAATTGCGGTGATCGCGCGATCGAACCCCGAACGGCTGATCCGGATCGCGTCGTTCCTGATTGGCCGGGGACAGTCGGCCGGAGCGCGCACCCTGCTGCCCCTGGCGAGGGATGCTGGCGCCCCTCCCGAACAAGTCTTGCTCATCGAAGCGACTCTCGACGTGGAAGCAGGGGCGACCGAGGAGGCCTTGAAATCTCTGCGCGAAGCGAGGAAGCTTTCGCCTCAGAACCCGCGCGTCTTTCTCCTGCTTGGCGACGCCAATCTTCGGGCAGGGCGGATTGACGACGCGCTTCGAGACCTGGACACCGGTATCGGCATGAATCCACACGATCTATCGCTCCTGCGCAGCCGCCTCAACATCATCATGAGCCAGCGGAAATGGTTCCTGGCCAAGAATGCTCTCGAGGCATTGGAGATCGGGCTGGTCGAGGCCGGCTTGCCGACGACCGAAGCGCATCTCGCGGCAGCGCGATACTATTCGACCCTGCGAGACTACGGGAAGGCCAGCTCCGAATACAACGTCGCGCTCACCCAGGATCCGAGCAACGGGGGTGTATGGGCCGAGATGGGTGGGCTCTGGGAGTCGGCGGGGCGAATGGGCCCGGCTCTCGAGGCGTACCGCCAGGCGAACGTCGTCATGCCCGGCAACGCTGCTGTGCAGGCGGCGATCGAGCGCATGACCACTCGGATTCAGACGATCCGATCCGGCTCGGTGCTGACGCCATGAGCGCGTCGGTGACCATGGCCCCGACGCCCTCGGTCGTCGTACCGAATCGTCCGACGGGTGTCGAGCTCTCGCGTTTGCCTTCCCTCCTCAGTCCGGCGAAGCAATCGTTCAGGACAATCTGGTTCGCTCTGCTGCTCGGGTCCATTTGTCTCGAAGGGTTGGGCCGGCGATATCTTCCCGCGATTCCCGCGACGGTTTTCTACTTCGCAAAGGACGCAGTTCTTATCGTCGGACTAGTCCGGTTTCGCATCAACCGAGACGTGAGGAAGGTCTTCGCTTCTCTCTATGGCGGCTTCGCCCCGTTTCTCAAGCTTGGTCTCCTGTGGACGCTCGTCGAGATCGTCAACCCAGACCAGCAATCGTTTGTCCTCGGGTTGCTGGGTTTTCGGGCCTATTGGTTCTGGTGGATCGCGCCGTTGGTCGTCGCAAGCGTGCTCTTGGATCCTGTCGTGCGCCGAAAGGTGGTCGTATTGCAGGCTGCGGTCACCACGATCGTGGCGATCCTCGCCATATTCCAGTTTGGCGCGCCCGTCGATGACGCCGTGAACACCTACTCGATTGTCGATGGCCAGGAGGCGCTGGCGGCCGCAGTCCCGACGACCGGGCGAGCGCGCGTCGCGTCGACCTTCTCGTACCTCTCCGGTTTTACAGATTTCGCAACGCTCGTGCCGGTCCTGTTGCTGTCGATTGGCATCGGCGAAAGGAACCGCAGGGCGCGGCTCGCAGCGCTGATAGCCACACTCTTGGCGGCGGCGGCGCTCCCCATGTCGGGCTCGCGCGGTCCGTTCGTGATCAGTTTAGTCCTCTGTACGATGGTGGCATGGAGGGCGGGACTGATCTTCACCGCGGTAGGTCGGCGCGTGATCATGCTCGCTGTGGTGGCTGGGTTCATCTCCGTGT
>Ga0265328_10000308_pt1 | contig 22709 bp, 19 predicted proteins | sample 41624metaG_FD_202086 | JGI IMG/M metagenome (GOLD analysis project Ga0265328, IMG submission 202086) | Rhizosphere microbial communities from Carex aquatilis grown in University of Washington, Seatle, WA, United States - 4-16-24 metaG | ecosystem: Host-associated > Plants > Roots > Rhizosphere...
GGGCTCAGATCGAAGGCGGGCGTCGGCGGTCTGGCACAGCACCACCCCGGCGTCGTCGAGCAGGCCAGCCGATCTCAGGTCATCGTTGGTCGCCCACCTGGCCGAGCCGTGCGCGGTGCTCGGGCCCCCTTGTCGTACGCGGCTCGCGACCGCCAGGACGAGCAGCAGGGACAAAAGTCCGCCGCCGAACGTGATGGCCTCGGCAGCCGCGAAGGTCCGTGGTGCGCGGCGCGGAAAGCGGCGGTGCCACCCGAGCCACGCCCACGGCGCGTAGAGCGGCGTTCCGTGAATGACGACCGCCCTCCCCAGGACCGGGTGGTACTGGAACGCATTCGCGCAGTACTGGGTCGCGGCGACGAGGCCCCCGAGCGCCGGCAGCGCGGCGAGGAACAGCACCAAAGAGCCCGTGACCAGGATCGACTGATTGACTGTCTTATCTGCTCGCATCGTTGCTCCCTTGGTTACCTCTCCCGGGACAGCTCTCGCCGACGCACGAGGAAAGCCCCGTCCTCTCCGAGCGCGAGCTCGACCGTTCGCCCGCGGTACCGGTCGAGGCCGGCTTGGTCTGCCACCACCGTGAACTGACGCTCCCGCTCGTCGAGGATCGCGACGTACCCACTGCCAGAATCGGGAGTCGAGCCCAGGCAAGGGACGAGGACTCCGTGGAAGCCCGGGGGTGGCGCCGCCACGAACGCGAGGCCACGCGCCTCCACGACGTTCCTGCCGGCGTCCGCGCGCGCCAGCGCGTCGAGCGACCGGCGCACCTCGGCCGCGCTGCCTTTGATGCCGAGCTGCTCGAGGTGAAGGGCCCGTTGTTCCTTCGCCCGTGCCACCTCGTCCCCGAACCCGTACACCGCCCGCGGCTCCGCCGAGTCGAGCCAGGCGGGCCCACGGAGCTTCACCTGCTCGCCGATCGCCGGCGCGATCTCGTCGACCTGCACGCGGAGTCGGGGGTGGGTGGTCTCGCGCGCCTTGAGCTGTGACACGAGATCGGGCGGCACCTGCCATCGGCCATCCGGCAGCTCGGCGACCAGCTCGTGGCGCGCGAGCCGCTGCAACCGGCGCACGTTGGCATCGACGACCGCGTCCGGAGTGACACTCACCCCGCCGACGACCACGGACCGAGACTCGAGGGAGCGGAGGTGGCGTTGCGGGTCATAGATACCGCCGCTCTCGGCCGCGACCTTCTCGAGGACTGCGTCCATGGGCTTGGCCCAGGACTCCTTCTTGACCCCCGCCCGGACCATGGCCCCTTCCTTGAGGCGCTCGGCTGCCGCGGCATCGAGGGGCACGTAGTGCGCCTGGCCATGCGCGTCCTCGACGACCGCATACATGTCGCCACGGAGCTCGTCGTGCAGGCCCTTGCGCCGAAGGATGCCCTCGATGGGCTCGATCTCGCTCTTGCCATCGACGACGAGGTAACGCGACCCATCTCCCGGCTGGGGGAGGGCACCATGGATGCGCTTGATGATGTCGCCGCGCTCGCCGAGCTCCTTCAGCGCCGACTGCCACCCCTCGTCGAGCCTCCACCCTCCCGGCCTGGTCTGCTCCGCGAGCCCGAGCTCCTCCAGCACCGCGAGCCGCCCGACCAGCCGCGCTTGCTCCTTGGGCTTCACGGCCGCCGCCAGCTCGGCGAGCCCGATCTGGCCGGTGTCAGACGCCACCCGGGCCAGATCCCGGTCGAGGCTCGTGAGCCGCTCCTTTTGAACCTCGCTGTCCCGCTGACGATCGACGTCGCTCACGTCCCGGGGGCCGAGCTCGCGCGTTGCGATCTCCTGCGCCCGCCAGCGCATTCCCTCCGAGATGTACGCGGGATGGAAGCGGAGCGGGCGCCCCTTGACGTCGACTCCGCGGACGACGACATGGACGTGGGGGTTGTCGGTGTCGTGGTGGTTGACGGCACCCCACACGATGCGCCGCCCGAGATCAGCCTCGACCTGCTTCATCAGCTCGCGGGTGTAGAGGCGCAGGTCGAGCTCCGCTCCGTCCTCGGGGGACACGATGAAGCGGAACTGGTGCGCCTCTTTGGAGAGCTCCTGCGCCAGGTTCTCCGGCCTGAAGGTCCCGCCCTCCGCGCCATAGAGCTCGCCCTTCGAGCCGTCACGCTCGACACCTTCCCGCTCGATGTAGGACAGGTGCAGGCGCGCGGCCCGGATTCCATGGCCCGCCATCGGAACGATGCGCGCCTTGACGATGCACCGCCGGGACAACGCCGTGGGCTGGGTCCCGTACCCGCCCGCAGCCGGCCGGCGCCCTCGCCTCGGTGTCGCCCCCCGCTCGGCTCCGGCGATGCGTCGGATGCGCTGCTCGATCTTCGCGATCATCGTGCAGCGGAACGTCGGCACGCGCTCGGGCTTGATCTGGCCTCCGCGCCCGCCAATGCGCGGGCGGAAGGTCGCGGACCTGGAATCTGACGTTGCCATGCTGAAGGGAGTGCTCGCAGCGGCGCGCGCGTTTGTTGTCGCCGGTGGGCGCCGAAAATCGTCTCCGGAGGCCGAAATCCGCGCTCTCCGTCGGTGAGCGCGCGAGCCGCCATGCCCGAACGCGGGAAGAATCCCAAGGACCGCGCCCACTTGCGGCCCGCGCTCATTCACGCGAAGCGCGCGAACACTACACTTTGCTGAATCATCGCGGCGGCTTACGCCGCGGTGTGATTCAGCCTTTATCTTGCCCTGCGTTTGACCCCACTCAGGCTACCCCGATTTCCCCCTGATCTCCGCGAGCCCATGGAACGCCAGCGGGAACATCGGCGCGACGGTGAACGCAACGAACGCGGAACCGCCAGCGAGAACTCCCTGGAACAACCAAGGAGAACCGATGCCACTGACCGCCGACGATCTCGAGATACTCCGCCGCGAACTTTCGGAGCTGCCCACAACCAGGCCGCGAACGGTCACGAAGCAACGGGCCATCGCCGAGCTCGCACCCGAGCTGGCGGCCGCGCAGCGCAGAGGGTACACCGTCGAGGATCTGGCTCAGCTCCTGGCGGACAGGGGACTTTCGATGACGCCGGGAACGCTGCGTGGCTATCTCCGGCGCAACCGGAAGAAGCGGCGCGCCGGAAAGCGTGGAGAATTGGCGAGCCAGCAATCGACCGGCGGGACGACGATCGAGGAGAGCGCGCGCGAGACGGCACCGGGGAAGACAGCGAACGACGCAAGGCCCCCGACGGGGATGGCGGCATCCAGTGCGACGAAGACGGAGTCGACGCACGCGGCCCAAAGACCTAGATCAGAGTGACGGGCAGAACCGACCTCGGCTTGGCGAGAGAAGCGCCACGAGCGTGACGGTGATGTCGAGGCGAGAATTCCGGCGGAACGCCTTTGATGGCGTAGCGGCTCTCGCCGGATGTCCTGGCGGCACAATCAAGTCAAGGCCTGACGCCGCCTCCGGCGGTGCCCTGCGGGCAGCCTTGACTGGCTCGTTCCTCCAGGACGGAGCGCTTCTATGCGAAGTTGGCGGGGGAAGGCCGCCAACTTCGCAGCCTATTTCGAGGATCCTTTCGGATCGGTCGGCCTAGTGCCGGCGGCCCTCTCGGTGTCACGGGACCGCTGCCGCGGCGGCAAGGCGACGCGCCCAGTGATGTCGGTCCAGGCGTCGGTGGAGATGTCGTCGGCGGAAACGTCCCCGAAGACTTCGGCGTGTTCTGGAAGGTCAGCCTGGTGAACTGCCCGTCTATCGGTGGCGATCGCCCGAAGAATGGCGGCAGGTTGGCCCTTGACGCCGAGGTCTGCCGCGAAGTGGTCGAGGACGCAGGAACGCAGCGCGGGTGAATCGAGCTGGCGTTGCCGGCCCCGCCTGCGGTGTCCCGAGGGGGATTTCAGTGGCGGCCGTGAACGCTTGGCACAGGAGTCACGGTACTCGGCGAGGGCGGCGGTGCCGATGGCGATGTTGGTGCACCCGTCGAAGAGCTCGCGGGGAGACCGCTCATATCGCGCCGCCCAGTCGAGGGGCACGCCGAGCAATCCCACGGCTGGACGACCGCCATGGGCGCGAATGCCGTCCGCAACCCGAAGAGCATCCTCGACGGACTTGAGGGCGTCCTTCGACTGCAAGGTCGACGTGTCGCCAACGAAATACACGTTGCCCTCGCTCTGGAGCTCCACCAGCGATCGGACCAGCGCGTCGTCGGGGTACAGGCTGCAAGCCAGAATGACCGCTAGAACGTCCACAGCGGCATCGCCACGGTCAAGGATGCGACGGACACGAGACCGAAGTAGCGGCTGTCGAAGCTGAGTGGCGCCGCCGTGGCCACGAACGCCTGCCCGGTTGGGATCGAATCGCAGAACAGGTTGGCTTTCAGGTAGCGGCCGAAGGAGTCCGCGTGGCGAATGGCGGCGACGTTCGCGCCATTGAGACTGAGCAACGAACGGGTCACGCACACGTCGTCGCCCGAGAGTCCGAACACCACCTTCAGGAGCCGGGCTCCTGGCGGCAAGTAGTGCCGGGCCTGAACCAGCGGGCCGACGGACTCGGGAACGGGCAACTGAACGATGTCGCCCCGCCTCGGAACGAGGTCCGGTCGGAGAAGGTAGATTCCCCGCGGCAAGCTGGGTGTCAGGTTCAACGTGAAGAATCTGGCCGCCAGCGCGGCGGCAGAACAAACGGCGAACGCCGTCAGCAGAATTCCCGCAACGGTCCGCGCGATGCTCGAGGTTGGCCGATGTTCGGGACTTGGCTGTCGAAGGTTGGTGGTCATATCCAACTCTCGCGGCGAGTTTGAAAAGCGTCGCGTGGGTCCCGCGAATGGATTGGGAACAGGGCGGGAACGGTTCCGTTCGGGCGGAGGGAACGATTCGGGAATGATTGGCGAATGGCGGCCGCCAACCCAGAGCAACATCCGCAGAGCAAGATTGCGCTCCATGGACACGAGGAAGACGCGCCCGTGGCCGCCTCCCAGCAGGCGGGCAATCCCCCAAGGAACACGTCGCGACACAGGTCGCGGCTGTTCGGGTCGCGCGGGTCAGAACGTCGCTGCGGCGGCGAACGAGCTCGGACCCAACCGCAGACTTAGCCGCTCGTGGTGTCCGCGCCAAACCAGGATGCCAACGCCCGCGCCCACCAACACCGCCCCCGCGCTGACCGCGAGCCAGCCCTGCAGACGGGTGTCGTAGTTGCGCTGGCAGGTGCCGCCGGGCGCGGGATCGCAGGTGCCGTTTCCATTGATCGCGAGCCACGCGATTCCAAGGGCACCAGCCGCGACGCCGGTACCCACGAGGGCGGCGCTCGTCCAGGGAATCCAGCGAGGTCGTTCTGGCAACGGCCCTGGCGCAACCGGAGTGGCCGGCAGCGGAACGATGGGGATTCGCACCAGTTCAGCCTTCGCGACGATTTCCTCGCCGGCGGCGACGGTGGCGTTGAACTCTGCGGATTGATGACCTGGTGCGGCGGCCTGGATGCGAATGACACCGGGCTCGACAACCACGGATGTGGTGAGAGGCAAGCGACCACGCACCTTCCCGGCGATGGTGATCTCGGCGCCGGCGGTTCCCTCGAATCGCAGGCGGCCGAGGTGCCGCCCAACTTCGAGCAGCGCCTGCTGGAGCGTCTCACGGGTCTTGGGATTTTCGATCCAGTCCGAGTCGTGGCGCGCGAGAGCAGCGGTGATGTGAGCATCGGCGTCAATCCAGCGGCGAAGGGAAATCTCGGCAAGCCCCATCTGGGCGATGGCGCGCGCGGACGGCTCGAGAGAGTTGGCACGCTCGAACAGCTCGAGGGCATCGGCGGGCTTGCCTCGCCGCCGGAGATTGAGACCGCGGTCGATGAGCGCGTCGGGAGACTCAGGCGGCGGCGCTGCTGCGACGGGACGCGAGGAGGCGAGCTCACCTGCCAGCAACGCCCCGATGATCAGAAGCCGCATTTCAGTAGTTCGACTTCCACACGTTGACATTGCCGCCCTCCTGCCAAGCCACCCAGATTCGACCCTGGTTGTCGACGGTCACGGCGGGGACTTGACTGAGCGGGGCAACTCCCACCCCTGCATTGAAGAGGCCGAACCGCACGTCCCAGGTTGTGCCGTTCCAGTGCGCCAGGCCCACGGACGCAGGAGCGTCGGTGTCGAGCCAGGCGATGACTGGCGTTCCGTCGGCCGCGACCGCCACGCTCGGGCTCTGGATTGCCGTGGTGGTGGGGACCGCGGGCTCCTGACTCACCCAGAGTCCGCCCATCAGGTGCAGGAGCCGCAGATCCGGCCCCCGCGAAGCAGCGATAGGCGCTCCCGCTACATCGAAGCCGACCGTGGGGACCGTGACTCCCTGAAGACCAGGGTTGAGGACCCAGGCGCTGCCGCTCCAGGTGGCAACTCCGCTCCCCGTAGAGGTGGACCAGGCGACCACGGGGGAGTCGTGAGCGTCGAGCGCCAGATCCCCGCTTCCAACGTACGCAGAGGAGACGCCAAGGCTCCCGAGCGCGTGGTCCCAGGTGGTCCCGGTCCAGCGCGCCACGAACACGTCCGGGACCCCGGCGCTGTTGCTCTCTTGCCAGGAGACGACCGGGCTGCCGGACTTGTCCACCCGAACGTGCGGACGGGTAGCGGAGGTGGCCCCCACCGTGCCGTCGAGGGGCGGATAGCCTGTGTTCCAGCTCGACCCCGTCCATGTCGCGACGTGGATGTAGTTGGCGTCGGTGCCGGGCTCGCTCCACGCCAGGGTGGGATTGCCGGCGGCATCGAGGGCGAGTCCGTACCCCAGCCGGCCGGCGTCCGGGTAACTGGCCGGCGAGCCGAATGGCGTGGACCAGGTCCCCTTCTGGTACGTGGCGAGCTTCAAGGTCTGAAGGAACACGGATGGGCCAACCTGGGTCGGCTGGCTGTACGCGACCACCGGACGCCCCGCGGGATCCACCTCGAGCAGGGGGCTCGTCCCGCCGGGGAGCTGTGCGGTGACCAACCAGTCGGGCGCGCTCCAGGACCAGGCCTCGGCCGGAGGAACGAAAGCATTCCCGGCGAGGTCGGTGATCGTGGACGCGATGGTCGCAGAGAGCGCGGCCGGCAGGGTCATCGTGAACCCGTCGAGGACGGTCGTGGTGATGGTCTTGCCGTCCACCCCGAGGACCGCCGGGCCGGTCAGGAGGACACCAGCCGCCGAGGCGCTGAGTGCGCTCGCCGTCACGGACGACGGAAGCAACGCCTCGGAGAAGCCGAGCTGGATGGGCGCGTGGATGTCGACTCCCAGGTCGTCCGGCGTCGGGATCTGCGTGGCCACGGCTGGCGGCGTCCGGTCGACGTGCACGGTGACCGGGTCCGAAACCTTGATCTGGGTGCCGAACATGGCGCGGGCTGTGATCGCATAGGTCCCCTCGATCTCCACGGCGGTGTCCCAGGTGAAGGCGAAGGGAGCCGGCGGGAACAGGATTGCCAGGGCAGCGCCATTCTTGAGGAGATCCACCTGGGTCGGAGCCGGTGCAGCCTGCGAGAAGTCGACTTGAATCGAGACGGGCTTGCTGGTGTAGAGCGTCTCGGCCGGGCTCGTGATGAGGACACTCCCCGTGAACACCAGGGCCGCATCCGCACTTCCATCCCCATCCCGGCCGGCATCAATGGGTGGGCCCGAATCGATGGTCGCCGCGTCAGTCTCGACCGTTCCGACGCCGGCTCCGCCATCGGCGCCGCCGTCGGTCGAAGCGCCACCATGGCCACCGACACCGTTCGGGCCGGCATCTGGCGTGAAGCATCTCTGGGTCACGGGATCGCAGGTGCCACCGGTGCATGGGGTGTTCAGGCAGGAGTCGGCGTTGAGCTTGGTCCTGCAACCCGCGAGGGTCGCGAGAGCCAGTGTCGACATCGCCATGAATATCCTGCTCGTCACCATGTTCAGCCTCAGCGGAGCAGCGGCACCCCGTCGGGGGTCATCTCCATTTCCGGCCGTGGCCGGGATCGCCGTCTCCGCGGCGTCGCCGACTTGGCGGCGACCGGCGGATCAGCAGCGATCTGCTCGGGCGCGCCGCCAGCCCCCGATGCTCCTTCGACTTCAGCCGTGGGCACGCTGGGGCCGCCGGCCAGCCTCGTTTCGACCCGAGCCGGGATCGGCGAGATCTGGGGTGGTGGCACCTCTGGCGCTCCCGATCGCGCCGGACTCGCGGCATGGATCGGCGTTACGCCTTGACCGCCCGCACCTACCACGGACAGCGGAGACCTGGGTGGCTGCAAGACATGGGTCTCCGGCCGGTGCGCTGCCCAGGCCAGACCACCGGCGACCGCCACGGCGAGAAGGGCCCCGGCCTTCGCCACGATCTGGCGGGGACCTCCTCCGCCGCCCGCTGGAATCTCCCGGGGACCATCCTCCGGCAGAAGGTCGGGATCGATCGGCGCGACCCTCACCCGTCCGTCCGGCAGGGTCGATCGCATGGACGAGCCGGTCGAGCTCCTGAGGTCCAGGGACGGACCGTCCACGTCGGTGCTGGTGATGGGCGCCTCCGATAAGTCGCTCCCCCGACGAGGGGCGGTCGTGCTGTCGTAGTGGGCGATCTCGGTCTTGTCGTCGAGAGCCGGCGGTTCAGGTAATCCCTCGTGGACGCCTTCCGGCGCGGTCCGGTACCCCGCGAGGCTGCGGACGAGCGCGGCTGGGATCCGAGTGCTGATCTCCCCATGCGCCGCGATCGGAATCGGGGAGTGGACATAGAACTTCTTCCAGTTCTCGCGGCCAAGCGGGCTCGCAAATTGCCAGAGTGCTTTGCCGAGAGCGTAGACCGACTCGAACCGCTCGCTCGGCGACAGGTGCATGGACCGCAGGATGATGGCCTCGAGCGCCTCGGGGAGGTCGGGGCGGTGCGCTCTCGGGGGCTTGAACGTCCCGCGGTCGATGGCCCGAAGGAGCGCGGTGTCCTTCAGGCCGCCATACGGCAACCGCTTCGTGAGGCACGTGTACAGCAGGACTCCCGTGGCGTACTGGTCGCTCGCGGGCTCGGCCCGACCGTTCACCTGCTCGGGGGACAGGTACTGCCAGGTCCCGATGATCTGACCGTGCTCCGTGAGCTCCCCGTCGGTTGCCGCCTTCGACACGCCAAAGTCCACGATCTTGACCTGCCAGCCGCTCCCCGATTCCGTCCTGGCGAGGAAGATGTTGGCGGGCTTCAAGTCTCGATGAACCACCGAGAGCTCGTGGCAAGCCTTCAGGGCCGCGCACACCTCGAGCATGATGTCCGCCACCAGCTCGACAGGCAGTGGTTGACGGCTCTCGCGGAGGAATCTCGCCAGGTCCTGTCCCTCCAGGTATTCCATCACCAGGTACGGGGTCCCGTCCTTGGCGATCCCGTAGTCGTAAACCTTCACGACATTGGGGTGGTCGATGCGGGAGATGGCCAGAACCTCGCGCAGGAATCGCTCGCGCAGTTGCTCCGTCAGCTGGCGGCCGTCGGACGGAACCGAGAGCTTCACCGCGACGGTGCGTCCCATCTTGGTGTCGACGGCGCGGTAGACGTTGCCCATTCCTCCTTCGCCCACGCGGTCACGCAGCTCGTACCGGCCGATGCGACTTCCCTTGGGACGCGATTCAACGCCCATGTGGACCCTCGGAGCCGAAATCACCGCCCGGGGTTGGTCCCGCGCAGTTCTGATGATTCTTGCAAGACATGGTCATCTTTCTCGATTCGATCCTTGGCGACGTCTACCGACTCAATCGGCCTCGGTTCGACCTCCCCGCGTCAACTGGAGGAGCCGCGTCGCCTTCCGGTTCGAGGGATCGAGACGCAATGCCTCTTCGAATTCTTCTTCAGCCTCCGGGCGCTTCTGCTTCTTGAGAAGCAACGCTCCAATCAGGACGTGGGCTGCCGCCCCGGCACCATGGTCTGCCGCGCTCCTCGCGAGGACCAGGGCCCCATCGATGTCATCGTTGTCCCACCGCTCGCGCGCCTCCTGCAGGATCTGGGCGCCACTGCCTGTCGGTGGTGGCGAGAGCGGACGGTTCGCCAGTCGAGGACCAGGCCGAAGGGCGGTGGCTGGGCCGCTGACTACCGCTTGTCCGTGGTGATTCAAGGGTACCTGCTCGGTTTCGGTCTCGGTCCTCGATGGACGACCTTCCGCAACTCCTGATGGGACGTCCGGCCCCAATGGGCCGGACGTAGCCTTTCGTGGGGAAGTCGCGCTCGGATCCACGAGCACTGGTGACCCGCTCGACTGGGTAGGAGCCGACCTTCCGGATGGGGCGGCCGTTGGTCCCGATTGAACCGCCTCCGGTCCGGATCCTCGTGCCGCCACCCACCGTGGGGAGTGACGCTCCGCCACCGTGACCGCCGCAAAGCCCAGAAGGCTGGCTGCAACGCCAACCGTGACCAGCCGCCGGCCGTGAACCCGGGTCTTGGCGCTTTCGATGGGCCTTCCGGCAGACTCTCCCTGGTCCGCCAGCAACCCCTTTGCGGCCTCGATGTCGTCGGCAAGAATCTTTCGGTCCCGTTCGACGTTGAAGTGCCGGGAAAGGACCGCCGCCAGGCTGGATTCCCCACCGAAACCCGACGGCAACTTGGCGCCCAGCGCCTCCGCCAGCTTCCCGGCCGACTGCAACCGATCCTTCGGCTCCGGGGCGAGAGCCCGCAGAATGACGCCTGCCAGTTCGGGAGCAAGGTTCGGGTTGAGCTCCCGCGGATCGGTGACCTCCACACCCCGATCGTTCTGGATGTCCTGGAAGCTCCGACCCGTGGTGAGCTGCCACAGGACGACCCCGAGAGAATAGATGTCCGCCTGAGCATCCGCCTTGCCGCCCGCCCAGACCTCGGGGGCCGTGTAGATCTCCCGACCGACGACTACCCCCGTGTGGGTCAGCGTGGCGTCGCCTGTCCCTCGCGCAATCCCGAAGTCGATCAGCTTCACCTGTCCGTCGAAGCTCAGCATGATGTTGTCGGGGGTGACGTCGCGGTGGACGATTCCGCAACCGTGGGCGTACGCCAAGGCGCGCGCAACTTCGCGGACCACGTAGACGGCCACCAGCACCGGCAACAGCTCAGGCCGGCTTTGACTCTGCAGCTGACTGAGGTTGACCCCCTCGACGAATTCTTGCAGCAGGCAGAGCTCCCCCTCGATCTGTTCGACCCCGAGCGTGTGAGCGATGGCTCCATGTGAGAGCCGCAGCGCGATCTGGGCCTCCCGTCGAAACCGCGCCTCGAGGTCGGCCCCGTATTCGTCCTTCCGCATCCGCTTCACCGCGCAGAGCTTCACCAGATCCGGGGAGCCCTTGAGCGCAACGTCGACGCGCCCGAATCCCCCTGCACCCGTGCACCTGACGAGCACGTAGGACCCAAAGCGCCTGAAGGGGTGATCGGTTGGCTCGGGCCCTTCTGCCGCGTTGGGTACCTCGTCCTTCCCTGATCCCTTCATGGCGGCGCTCCGCACCCAGCGCCGACTTGAGGGCAGGTCGTAACCGAGCAAGTGGGGCTGATATCAACGCCGCCCGCATTCCCCACGGCATAGATGCCGGAGCCGGAGACGGCCGCGGAGCACGACAGACCAACCTGTTTGTTGTTGGCGATCGTCACTTGCGCAAAGTTCCGGGGCCCGGGCGGCGACGTACCCTGAACCAGAATTCCTCCCCACGTGACCGCACCGATGGTCCCTGGACCGTTGTTGGTGAAGACGCTGTTTCGAATGTCGAAGGCCGCCCCGTCGAGGAGCAGGCCCCCACCCGAATCGTTGTCGAAGGTGACGCCGTCGAGACGCAAGGTCGCCCCCCCGTCCACCACCATGCCGATATCGAGGCTGTTCTTCAGGGTCACATCTCGGAAGTACACGTCCCCGCCGGTCAAGTGCAAGATGGGCTGATGAGTGGTCGGCGGACCCAGTACGCCGCCGTTTTGGCCGATGATGGAGACCTGGCTCGAGCTGGGGATCCCTTGGATGATGGTCGACGTACCGTCCACGGTTCCCCGCACCACGACCACCCGCCGCGCCATCGACAGGGCAATGACCGCGGGACCCATGCTGCAGAACGGGAGGCTCGGGGTTCCTGCGGTGAGGATCGCATCAGAAGTGCATGCCGGGGTGAATTGCACGTAGATGGTCTCTGCGTCGCTCGCGCACCGGCCGTCCTGGTGGGCCATGCAGATCCCCGGGCCAGCCCCTTTCGCAAGACAATCCGCGTCCCCCTGGCAGGGCCCGCAGCTGTTCGCGGCCAAGTTGCAGATCGGCTTGGCCGGATCAGCGATGCAGTCGGTGCTCGATGCGCATTCGACACAGCCACCCGACGGAGCGCAGGCGGGCCTCGTCGGATCGCGGGTCGTGCACCAGGCGGCGGGGCCGGCTCCACAGCCTGCACACCCGCCAGCCACGCACACGGGCTTCGTCGCGTCCTGGTAGCAGTCGGTGCTCGCGGCGCATTCGAGGCAGCTTCCATCAGGACTGCAGACCGCCTTCGACGGGTCACGCGCCGCGCATGCGGCCGCCGTCGCCAAACCACATCCTAGGCAAGCCCCGCTCTTGCAAATTGGCGTGGTGCCCGAACAATCCCCGTCGCCTCGGCACCCCACCGTGGTGTCCGCCCCGGCTGGAGATCCAGCATCCCCTCCGTCGACGCCCGGTGGCCCCACGCACCTGAACTTGTCGGGCCATTCGAGGTTGCAGTGCTCGCCTGCGGGGCAGTCGGAGTTCGCTTCGCAATAGCCGGGCTTCACCGATTTGCAAGCTCCTGCGGCGAGGAGGACAGCCAAAACCAAGATCGTGAGCCCTCTCAATCTAGAACTTCGCCTCCAGCCGGAGGGCGCCGGGACCAATGGCCAGCTGAGCCGCCCGGGGCCCGTGCTCGCGGACGATCAGAACGACGCCGGCGACGGCCAGGGCGGCGCCGGCGATCATGACCGGAATTCCGATCGCGGCGGTTCGATAACCCGCGGGGCAAACCGTCGGGCCCGCTGCATCGGCCTCACAATCGGTTCCGCGGCCGTCCAGCCACCACAAGATCCCGCCGGCCGCCGCACCGAGGACGCCCGCGCCAGCGATCGCCACGTTTCTCATCAGATGATTCGCGCTCGCCGGCGGTCCGTCGTCCGACGATGTCAGCCCAGGGGAATTCGCGACCGCCGTGGCCGCGGGGAGCGCCGGCTGCGCCGCGTGGGGGTCTCTGGACGCTTGTGCCAGGGACAGCACGCCCGTCGCGAGATCGCCCACAGCCGTGACCAGCTCGCTGCCGGAACAGACATCGCAACCGCCTGTCCGGGTGGCCCGGAGAGCACCGTCCCGACTCCGCACCTCGATGGCGAGGCGCCAGCCCTCGGAATCGGTCCGCTCTCCCGAGACGGCCATGATCTCGGTGGCGCCCGAGCCGACGGCGACCTGGCGGAAGCACTCCGCAGCCGAGCACCAAGCTGGCCCGACCGCCTTGACGACCGTTCTGCCACTCCGATTGGCGGCGGCCTCCAACGCCGACAACGCCCTCCCATGCACCTCGGCCATATGGCCTGGCAGGCCCAGCCCGTCAAGGATGACGATGTCGCTTGCCGACGCGAACCCCGGCCAGACGGAAAACGAACCGCCAATCAGCAAACCGAGAGCGCGAACCAACCTCTTCACGTCTTGTTACTTCCGCGTACATCAGGGCGAGGACCAACAGCTAACTTCGCCGCCGGACATGGACCCCGTCTTTCGACGGAGAAGAATAGTCCAAAATCGGACAAATGTGACCACTCCAACTCCGTTCGGATGCCGGAAAAGGCGCCCCATCGGAGAAGCCATGCGTCATGCGCGGGCCAGAATTCGAGCCCGGAAGCCGAACCTCGAAGCCGTCCCCAGCGCAGGCCTCTTCCGAGCCAAGCCACAACTTTTCCGGTCCCAAAGCCGACAACCACCGCAAGGCCACTTTGGGTTCGGAGAGTTAACTAGAGGTAGCCACGGCTTACCGGGTAACGCTTGGCGTGAAAGGTCCTCGCTGCGTATTGACGTTGGCGGACCGCTGTCTCTATACCTGCCGGCTCCGGGACCTGGGCGGTGATGAGGACACGGAGGGATCATGCCAAGCATCGGAGAACTGGCAGTTCAAATCGGTCTCGACGAAGCACGGCGGGGCGTGTTCGAGGCCAACAATGACAACCGCGGGGTGCGTGTCGACGACTACGCTCGGGCTGCGAACGGCGTCTTTGGCGAAGCCTGGTGCGTGAAGTTCGTCTACTGGTGCTACGCACAGGCGGCTGCCCGTCTGGGGGTGAGGAACCCGCTACCGCGCATCTTCGGCGCACACCAACTCGAGATCTGGGCCGCTCGCGAGAATAAGGCCGTGAAGACGCCCGTTGCAGGCGACGTGCTGATCAAGGAGCACAAGCACGCCGGACTCGTCTCCGGTTCCCCTTTGGCCAATGGCACGTTTCCATCGGTGGAGGGAAACACGTGGGCCAACACAGATTTCGCGCACCGGCGCGAGGGCGTCTACGCTCTCAAGAATGAACAGGTCGCGAAGTGCACCTTCATTCACATCACCTAGTCCCAATCCTGGCTCTGACCGCCTGGTTGCCCTCCGCCTGCCGGAACGTCGGGGACCACGCTGTCCAGGCGTCGGCCCCCGATGTGGCCGCAATGTCTCGCCCTGTCGGGGTCCCGCCGTCGACGGCCCCGATAGCCATCGAGAGACGGGCGGAGGCGTTGTGTCATGCGCGCCCCCGGTGTGCCGTCCTCCAGCGGCGCCCGATCGCCGGTTCGAGCAACGTTGAACTCGTCGATATCCGACTGGCCCACGCGCCGGACGTCACAACGGACGAAGAGCACTGCGATCGCCGAGAGTATTGGCTCCTCCAGCCCAGCGGTGAGGTCCTCCTGGCAACCGACTGCGCGACCCAATGGGGTGCCGACAATCCTGGACCGGCCGAACTACGTCTGGACGGTGCACGCCTGACGGTCAGATATGTTGAGTTCCAGTCGAGCGATGGCTGCGAGTTGTACGAGGCCTCGCTGAAGGTTTCTCCTGTCATCGAAATCGAGAAGCAGACACGCTGGCAGGGAGCCGTTCGCAAAGATCGCTGTGCCGCGCAAGGACGGCAGGGAATCGTCCCGACGGACGGTGGCGATGGTTCGCCCGACCATCCGCTCCTCGTGCTTCATCGATAGCAAGTCGCCGGGCATCTATTGCAAGGCCGAGGTCGACGCCGACGAGCGCATCACGGTCCTGCTCACGTTCGGCGGCGGGTCGCCCCCGCCATCTCCTTCGCCGGTGGAGCACTCAAGGCGCCGTCAGGGTGAGGCTCGGCGCGGCATTCGCATTGATAGCCGCCGTGCGTGGCGCAGGTCCCACAGCTCTGTTCGATGCGGCGCCGCAGGGCCTGTCGGGCGCGGAAGAGACGGACGGTGGCGTTTCCGCGTGTGATGCCCATGGCCGCCGCGAAGGTCTGGAGGGACTCTCCTTCAAGCTCCACACGCCTGATTGCGGTGGCATAGTCCGACTTCAGCGTCCCTAACAAGCTGGTCACGCAGGCGCAGATGGTGTCGATGAGGTCCTGGTCGAGCTCGCCGGAGGCGTTCAGGTCCGTCTCTCGGGCCAGTGCAGCGCGTCCGCGTTGCTCGAAGGCTTCGTCCCGCATATGGTCGACGATCGCGTTGCGCAACAGTCGGTAGAACCAGGCCACCGCGGATTCGTCTTCGCGCAGAGATCCTCCACGCGCGATGCTGCGGACGAAGGCGTCTTGCAGGATCTCCTCGGCGATGTCGCGCCGCTTGACCCGGCGCTGAAGGAAGCCCAGCCACCGGTCGTGATTCGCCATCAAGACGCGAAGCACCGCCGGCGAAAGGCCAGTTGCGACCTCGTCGGCATTGCAGTGGTCCTCGCCGGGCGGCGATGTCGCGTGCGACATTGTCCCTAAGAATGCCAGATCAGCCGCAAGGGCATCCCGGGGGGCATTCACCATCGCATGGGCTGCAGGGGCATTCGTCCTCGGTTTGGTTGGCGGGCATCGGCTTCTCCTTGCAGGTTGGTTTCGGGTCGGTGTCGGGCCACATTCTTGATGGCCACACACTGCTGACGAAGGAGCCGGAGGAAAATTACAGTCAGACGACACGTCGGCAGGACGGTCGTCGGGTTCGACAACGTCATCCGATCGATGTCACCGACACCTCGGATCGAATGCAGTGAAGCTGAGCCGGCATGCCACGGCGCGTCGAGCACCGACAATGCGCGATTTGAGTACCTCGTAGCCGGGGGCCTACGCCAACCTCAGTGCTTCGCCGGCGGGGCTGCCACATCGGCTTTGCCGTCGGGCGTGCCCGCCGGTGATGCAACTGTCTCCCGATCGTGCGGGCGGTCGTCCTCGTTGACCGCTTCGTCCACCATCGCCTCCGCGTCGACATCGAGGCGAACTACCCGCCGGACGGCCAGGCTGTCGAACCCGAGCCTCCCACTGGCGACACGCTCGAGCGCCGCAGGCGCCGCTGACCGTTCAACCGAAGCTCTCGGCCGTCTGCAGACAGATTCTCCACTGCGATCGACAACACCTGAGACCACTTCGATGGACCGATGCTTTCGGGGCGGCAGGGGCGGACAACGACGCTGAGCGCCAGACCGGCGGGTCGGGGTCCTGGCGCGCAGATCTGCGCAGGGCAGTAGGCAACCCTGGTCACATTGTTGGCAAGCGAGGAACTCCATGAGCGTGGAAGACTCCCTTCGAGAGATGCTCCGCGAAATCGTTCGCGATGAGATTCGGCCGCTGCGCGAGGAGCTGCGCTCGACGATCGATGCCACGAAGCGGACAACGGAAGGCCGCTCCGGGTCATCGGCCTTCCTGACGGTCGAGGACGTCGCCGAAATGATGAAGGTCACTCAGGCCACGGTCCGTTCGTGGATCAAGGCCGGGACGCTCGCCGCGAGCAGGCCGGCCGGTGGCAACGGCAGCGGACGGCTCTACCGGGTCGCGCGGGTTGACCTCGACGCATTCGTCCGTGGAGGAATGGGTTCTCTCGGCGACGGACGGCAAGACATCAAGGGCGAAGCCGCGGACATCGTGACCCTGGCGTTGCATCGGAGAAAGCTGTGATGGGATCTGGGGTTACGTGGATTTTCTGCGCCGGTGGCGCGAGCCAGTAGTCGGAGGGGTCCTCGATGGGCTGCATCTACAGGCGCGGAAACAGGCTGTGGATCAGGTTCAAGGGCCCGGACGGGCGATGGACTCAACAGAAGACCTCGCACTCGGTGGGGAGCGAGCCTAAGGTCCGCAAGCTCCTCCTCGAGGTTGAGGCCAGGATCGCCGCCGGTCGGGCTTTCGCGGCTGGAAGTCCTGACCTGGCTGCCTCGGGCGGACCGATTACGGTGCGCCGATACGCCAAGAAATGGATCGAGGAACGTGAGGGTCTTGGCCTCGCGGACTGCGCTGGCGATGCGTCGCGTCTCGAGAACCACGTGCTGCCCGTGATCGGCAATCTCAGCCTCGACGAGGTTCGCCCTCGACACCTCGGCGAGCTCGTGAGGACCCTGCGTGGCCAGGGCAAGCTGGCGCCCAAGACCATCTACAACATCTACAGCACGCTGAAGGCGCTGTTCCGCGATGCCAAGATCGCGGACCTGGTCGCAGGCGACTCCCCGACCATCCTCACAAAATACCAGCTCGGCGAGAACGTCGACAGCGATCCCGAGTGGCGCGGCACCGCCCGCTACACACGCGATGAGCTCGAGACCCTGGTCTCCGACGAGCGGATTCCCCTCGACCGGCGGGTGTTCTACGCGCTCGAGGGGATTGGTGGCCTGCGCCTCGGCGAGGCCGCCGGGCTTCGGTTCCGCCACTACGACGATGATCTCGCCCCCCTCGGGGCGATCCTGGTTGCGACGTCGTACGACAAGGGTCGGACCAAGACGAAGCGGCCCCGCCGCATGCCCGTCCACCCAGTGCTTGCCGCCGTTCTGGCGGAATGGAAGCGGTCTGGATGGGTGGCCATGATGGGTCGCGCACCGGACGCCGACGATCTCGTCGTTCCGTTGCCCCCGGAGGACGCCGCCCGCCGGCGCGAGAGCCCGACCCGCGAGGGCATGCGGTCCAAGAGTTACTGCTTCAAGCGGTTCCGCGACGATCTGATGGTCCTCGGCTTTCGCCATCGCCGTGGCCATGATCTGCGGCGAACCACCATCTCGCTGAGCCGCGAGGACGGCGCCCGCAAGGACATCCTCGAGCTTTGCACCCACAACCCCCAGAAGAAGGGGTCGTCCATCGACGTCTATACGACCTTCCCCTGGGAGGCGCTCTGCGCCGAGGTGGCGAAGCTCCGGGTCAATCGGCGGTCGAGACCAGAGATTGGCGCCACTATCAGCCCCAGCACACCGGACCACCCTCCCCGGACTACGACCGTCCCCAGGCCCACTTCGATGCCGCCGCTCCGTGGAGCTTGCGTCCTGCTCCACCGAGGGGCCCACGGAGAAGCCCCAAAAATCTAGTGGCCCTTGACCGGCAGAAGTTGATCACGGAGTCTTCGTCTACCGGCGAGGTAGGCGTCGTTTGTGGCGATCAGATTGGGAACGCTCCTGAAGACACATCAACGGACCGCATTTCCCGGCCCTGCTTCGTCGGCAGCTGCGACCAAGTGTTCCATCAAAATTGAGACCCCCGACTTTATGTCGGCGTCCGCGACCTCTTGGTCGACGAAGTAAGGGTTGGTGTCGACTTCGATGTGTCCCCAAAACACACCGAGCCCGCCGATCAAATCCTTCAGTTCCTGGATCACGGCGAGGTCGACCCCCGCATGGTCAGGGTCGACTAGAAGCTTCGGCAGTTCATGCGCGATTTCGTTCCTGCGGTCGCGCAGTACCCGAACCCGCGCGGCCTGCGCCTTGGTGAGCGCTTCGGTCTCGACCAGCCACAGCAACGACGCCTCGAAGCGACTCTGGTGGCGATCAAGTACGCGGGCTTTGTACCGGGCAGAATAGACGAAGTCACTTCCATCAAAACCTTCCAAGAAGAAGTCCCTCACCTTCTCTTGCACCTCGGATTTGAGAATCTCCCACCCGGCGAGGAACAAGCCCGCGCGGACGAGGTTTGACCGGATCGTTTCCGGTGCGAGCTTTTTCAGAATCGCTTCGACCGACGGACAGGGACGCGGGATCGTCATTGTCGCTTTCAGCTCCGCTAGAATGGTATGTCGTCGTCTGAGGGCGGTTCCTCTGCCCGCTCCGTGGGCGGTGGCTCGACGACGCGGATGCTGAACTGTTTCAGCTTGCTTGCAAGCGAGCGCTCCAGATCGACTATCCCCTGGGCGTTCGGCAAATATTTCAGCGCGCGGTGATGGGTCATGTCGAACGGCACGTCGGCCAGCGACTGCGTGATCGGGATGACGTGCTTGCCGAGCGTGTGTGCGATCCCGGTTTCGTACATGACGTTCGGATTCTTCCCGGTGAAGTCGACGATGACGACCTGAGCGCGAAACACCAGGTTGAAGATATCCTGGACAATTGTGCTTTCCTCCCAGATATCGTCCGCACGCAAGCAGCGCAGCGTATTCTTCGAACAGGCACGCTTGATCGCCTCGTGGACGGGATCGAACTCTTTGCCAAACGGCATCATCACGGAGGCGAGGTCGAGCTCGACGTATCCGTCGGGTACCTGAAAGACGCTCGGTGCGAAGGTGATCTTGCGGTCGGACGGTTTCGCGGAGATGTAGTGGGCGTCGCCGGGCAAGTGCTTGTCGACGTAGGACTCGATGACCGGCAGAGTCGACGGGTTGCTCTCGACAATCTGACGCAACACCGTTAGCACGTTTCCGGCATAGTCCTCATCACCCCAGTTGAGGCTTTGGAGCAGCCGGTTGTGCCCGTCGATAAACCTAGACGCTCCGGTAAGCAGTCCGAGCTCTTCCCAGTTGCCAGCGCTGAAGCCACCGACGATCCTTTCCCTGAGCGCAATAAGGCGGTTCCCGAGAGCAACGTCCAATGGCAGGTGTCTTATCATGACTCGTCGCCCCGGCTATGGTCGCTGGTCCGCTCGACTTGACCGGAGACCTTTCTTTTCGGTAGGCGGGCCGCGACCTTCGGAAGGATGAAGACGTTCTGAAGAAGATTCTCTGCAACCTGAATCGCAGTAACGAGCGTTTCCTGGCTTGGCGGCAGAACCTCGTGCGCCGCCTTATTCCCAAGAAGCCGAGTGCCATGCAAGATGTTCGCTCCGTCTTGGGTCAGAACCCCGATCTTCACCAAGTGATCGATATTTTTTTCCAAATTTCGCCCGGTGGCATTCTTCTGGGCACATACAGCTTCGACCAAGGCCCGAATGCCGACAGCAGCAAGAATTCTTTGGTCATTCCGTAAGGCAAAATGAGCCTCCCTGTATATGGCGCGGACCTTGCTGGGCAGAGCATAGTCATTTAGTGGTTTGCGGCCCGACAGTCGGGCTGGATATAGCGCTTCATGTACGACAAGACCCACATCCCTGGTAAATTCGTCGATACCGACCTCGTCGGACGAGGACCACTCGTGCCGGAAGGAAAGCCATCGACAGCCAAGACATTCCACGATCTGGAAGCTTTGCTGCCTGTCGGTTTCGACATAGGAGTCGTGGTCATCGACGTCGATCGACGCCTTAACAACGTGGCGCGTGTTGTTTCCGCACTGCTCACACGGCAAACGATGCTCCGCGTTTTTTGCGCGATTTTCCGAATGCTGTTCCCTTTCTGTCATTCCGATCGCTCTCCTATCCCTCTCAGATTTAGGTTACAACCTCAACCGTTCACCTCGGCCCATTGTAGCTTCCCTGATCTCCGATCGTAGATCTGTGCCCTGCGGATGTCGGCGCGACCGGCCAGTTCCTGAGCGCCTTCAAGGTAGCCGCCATTCTCTAGATGGATGGTGTATGGATTGTGATGCCGCGTACCCCGGGAGGAGTGTCGCGCATCCGCACCATCGCTCCGATCCGGAAGAACTCGAGCAGCTTCACCCCGAGTATCGCGCGATCACGCCGGCTGACCAAATCCTGTCCGGCAATCGAGTCGAACAGCTTCCGCACCTCGTCGCGCTCGAGTACGGAGGTCTTGCCCTCTCTGACAACCAGCGGCAGAGCACCGGAGCTTCAACCCGGGGGTTCCGAGGGACATGAGTTTCGGCCCAGGCCTTCCTCTCGAGGCCCCGAACAGCACGGCCGAAGTCGGCCGTTTGAATCGCCGAGATAGGATTCGGTCCATGCGTGATGAAATGCGCTTCACGATCGATGGACGGCAAGACGTCGATGGGCTAGGCCGCTGACATCGCGACGCTGGCGAGGCATTGGAAGCTGTGATGGGACTTGGGTATTTTCAGGTGCGGCGCTGGTGGCGCGAGCCACTAGCCGGAGAGGATAGTCGATGGGTTGCATTTACAGACGTGGAAACAAGCTGTGGATTCGGTTCAAGGGCCCGGACGGCCGGTGGACTCAACAGAAGACCTCGCATTCCGTGGGGAGCGAGCCGAAGGCGCGCAAGCTGCTCCTCGAAGTTGAGGCCAGGATCGCCGCCGGCACGGCGTTCGCCGCTGGGAGCCTTGACCTCGCTGCTGGGGCGGGGCCGATCACGGTGGGCCACTACGCCAAGAAATGGATCGAGGATCGCGAGGGCCTCGGTCTCGCGGACTGCGCCGGCGATGCCGCACGTCTCGAGAACCACGTTCTTCCCGTGATCGGCAGTCTTCGCCTGGACGAGGTTCGCCCACGACACCTCGCCGAGCTCGTGAGGACCTTGCGGGGGCAGGCCAAGCTGGCGCCGAAGACCATCTACAACATCTACAGCACGCTGAAGGCGCTCTTCCGCGACGCCAAGATCGCGGATCTGCTCACGGGTGACTCCCCGACCATTCTCACCAAGTACCAGCTCGGCGAGAACGTCGACAGCGATCCCGAGTGGCGCGGGACCGCCCGTTACACGCGCGACGAGCTCGAGATCCTCGTCTCTGACGAGCGCATTCCCTTCGACCGGAGGGTGTTCTACGCGCTCGAGGGGATTGGGGGCCTTCGCCTCGGCGAGGCCGCAGGGCTCCGGTTCCGCCACCACGACGCTGGCCTCGTGCCCCTCGGGGCAATCCTGGTGGCGACGTCGTACGACAAGGGTCGGACCAAGACGAAGCAACCCCGTCGGATGCCCGTCCACCCAGTTCTCGCTGCCATGCTGGCGGAATGGAAGCAGTCGGGGTGGGCGGCCATGATGGGTCGCTCGCCGACTGCCGACGATCTCGTCGTGCCGTTGCCCCCGGAGCACGCCGCCCGCCGGCGCGAGAGCCCAACCCGTGAGGGCATGCGATCCAAGACCTACTGCTTCAAGCGGTTCCGGGACGATCTGCTGACCCTCGGCTTTCGCCATCGACGGGGCCACGATCTGCGTCGAACCATCATCTCGCTGAGCCGCGAGGATGGCGCTCGGAAGGACATCCTCGAGCTTTGCACACACAACCCCAAGAAGAAGGGCTCGTCGATCGACGTCTACACGACCTTCCCTTGGGAAGCGCTCTGTGCCGAAGTGGCGAAGCTCCGGATCAGCCGGCGGTCGAAACCCGAGCTCGCCGCGACCATCATCGGCGCTGACGACACACTGGGCCGCCCGTCCCTGAGCAGCAGCACCCACGTCTCCGACCCGACCTCCCTTCCATCCGCACCGGGAGGGGCGCCCGGCTCCTCCGACCCGCAGGGTCCGAAAAACCCAATAATTTCGCGACCCCTTGCTACAGTTTTTGCTACATCCGAAGACAATTCTGAACGAAATCAACTACTTGAACGGTGGAGGCGCCGGGAGTCGAAAACGTCCGACAACCCCGGTACTTCGGGGGCTTGCACAGACTCCCGCGCGCTTTCCGCAGCTTTCGTTCGGTTTGGTGGGC
>Ga0265328_10000309_pt1 | contig 22685 bp, 24 predicted proteins | sample 41624metaG_FD_202086 | JGI IMG/M metagenome (GOLD analysis project Ga0265328, IMG submission 202086) | Rhizosphere microbial communities from Carex aquatilis grown in University of Washington, Seatle, WA, United States - 4-16-24 metaG | ecosystem: Host-associated > Plants > Roots > Rhizosphere...
CCCGGCTGGTATCCGCGACTGCTCGACTACGTGTACATCTCCTTCACCAACTCGATCGCCTTCAGCCCGACCGACGCGATGCCGTTGAGCCGCTGGGCGAAGTTCCTGATGCTCGTCGAGTCGGCCCTCTCGTCGATCACCGTCCTCCTCGTCGCCGCGAGAGCGGTCAATATCTTCAAGTAGTTCCGGGCCGGCCCAGCGGCGTGGCGCTCACGACGATCGGCCGCGCGTGAGCCGGTGGCTGCTACCGCGCCGAGCCTGATTCAGCCCTCGTGGACGACGGTCACCGGGCAGTGCGCGTCGTGCGTGCAATGGCCGCTCACCGAATGGTGGAAGAGCCGGCTGAGGGAGCCGAGGTTGCGGCAGCCGACGACGAGCTGCGCAGCACCCTCCGACTCCTCGAGCAGGACGTGTGCCGCCTCGCCCTCCCGGACAACGGCCTCCACCGGCACGTCGTGGCCCGCGGCAGCCACAGCCGCGAGCGCATCGGCGAGCATGTCTCCTGCGACCTGCTCGAAATCGGCGGGGTCGGGTGCCGTCGGCACGAACCCGGAGCCGTAGGCCGCGGAAGGCACGTGCCACGCTGCGACCGCCTTGACCCGGTCACCGTGCAGGCCCGCCTCACGAATCGCAAAACGGAGCGCGGCGATCGACTCGCGCGAGCCGTCGACACCGACGACGATCGTCCTCATCGTTCCCCCTCCCAGGTCGTGAGTTCGATGTGCGGGAAGACGAGCGTGAGCAGGAATGCGGCGGCTGCGAAGCCGATCCCGATCGTGAACACGTCCGTGATCCCGTGCGAGAGCGCGTGGCGCACCGCGCCGACGAACTGCGTGTAGAGCTGCTGGCCGTGCGCGCCGGCACCGAAGCGGTGGCGGATCGCCGCCTGTGCTTCCGGCGTCAGTAGCGACTGCGGCGAGAGCGTCGATCCGAGTCGATACGACGCCATGTCGTGCGAGAAGGTGTTGACGAGCACCGCCGTCATCAGCGGCACCGCGATGGCGGCGCCGAGATTCGAGAAGAGCTGCCGGGCCGAGTTCACCGCACCGAGCTGCTCATGCGGGAACGAGCTGAACACCGTCATCGAGAAGATCGGCATCGTGATCCCGATCCCGAGCCCGAGCACGAGCATGTCGCGGATGACCTCGCCCGAGCCGGAGCTCGCCTGGAGCCGGCTGAACATCACCATCCCGACGACGCCGCACGCCATCCCGATCACCGCCTGCAGCCGGTAGCGCCCGGTGCGCGAGACGATCTGCCCACCCACTCCCGACCCGACCATGAACGAGAGCATCATCGGCGTCAGCACGACGCCCGAGTTCTGCGCCGTCTTGCCGACGACGCCCTGCACGAACAGCGGAATGAACGTCAGGCCGCCGAACATGGCGACCGAGATCAGGAACGAGATCACGACCGACAGCGCGAAGACCCGGCTGCGGAAGAACGACGGCGACAGCAGTGGCGTGCTCGCGCGCCGTTCGGCGGGAACGAGCGCCACGAGCAGCAGCACGCCGAGCACGAAGAGCATCACCTCCTGCCACGACAGCCACGCGTAGTCGCTGCCGCCCCAGGTGAACCCGAGCAGAACGGCCACGAGACCGCCGGTCATCAGGACGCTGCCGGAGACGTCCAGCCGGCCGCGCTCGTGCGGGGTGCGAACGCGCGGCAGGATCGCACCGACGATCAGCCCGGCGACCGCGACGAGCGGCAGCGTGACGAAGAAGACCCAGCGCCAGCCGAGGTGATCGGTGATCGCCCCTCCCGCCGTCGGCCCCACGATCGACGAGAGCCCGAAGACGCCCATCACGATCCCCATCCACCGGCCCCGCTCGCGCGGCGAGAAGATGTCGCCGATCGTCGCCGTCGAGAGCGCCATCATCGCGCCGCCGCCGATCCCGGCGACGATGCGCGCGCCGATCAGCCAGAGCATCGACTGCGCCAGCCCGGCGAGCACCGACCCGACGACGTAGAAGCCGATCCCCCACAGATAGAAGGGCCGCCGTCCGTACACGTCGGACAGCGTCCCGACGAAGGGGACCGCCACGGTCGAAGCCAGCATGTAGCCGGTGAAGACCCAGGCGTACAGCGTGAAGCCGTGCAGGTCGCCGACGATCGTCGGCACCGCTGTCGACACGATCGTGCTCGAGATCGACGCCGTGAACATCACCAGCAGCACCGCTCCGAGCGCCCACCAGCGGTAGCCGCGCTCGATCCGGTTCGTCGCCTGCACCGGGCCGCCCCACGACAGCAAATGGGTCCGCGCAGCCGCCGTGCCGCTGTTCATGCTCCTACTGTCGCGCTGGGCCGGCGCGGCCAATCGGCCTACAACCGGAGCCGAGCGGTGGACTTCTACGGATCCGCACTCACCCGGGAATGTCCTGTGCAACCTCCCAGATGTGGCCGTCGGGATCGGTGAAGCTCGCAGTGCGCTTTCCCCATTCGCGGTTCATCGGGCCGTTGAGCAGCGCCACGCCGTGCTCGGCCAGCTGCTCGCACACCGCATCCGTGTCATCCACCCAGATGCTGAACACGAAACGCGATCCTGCCTCCCGGCCTGCGACGGCTGCGGGATCGATCAGGCCAGGCGCCTCCGAGACCGCGAGCAGGTTCACGATCGTATTCTCGAACTTGAACACGGCGGAGTTGTCGTCCTCGTAGATGACGGGCAGGCCGAAGACTTCCTCGTAGAACCGCTTGGACCGCTCCGGGGCCTCGACGAACAGCGTGATCGCATCAATGCTCTGCAACAACGCACGCACTCGCCCACCTCTCTCTCTGCTTGTCGTAGGGGGAACTCATCGGCCGCCGTCGGAGAGCGCTGCCAGCACGCCGTCGAGCGGGCGAGGCACGCGGCTGAGGTCGAGCGCCTCGACGAGCGGTGCTGCGAGCCGGATCTTCCAGTTGTTGAGGAAGCCACGGAGCTGCTCCTCCGTGGTCCGCGCTCGATGCGCGGGCTGCTTCTGGTACGTGCGAAACGAAGCGAGCCTCCCGTGCGCGGCGAGGATCTCTTCCACCGCGGACGCGCCGAGGCAGCGGACGAGCTCGTCTTCCAGGTCAGCCTCACACACGTAGAAGCCGAGCCGCTCCAGGTCGGCGCGGCCGAGGTCGCGGCCGTAGCCGGCCCGCTCGAGCGCACGCCGGAAGTCGCCCTCTTCTCCCGCGTCGCAGAGACCGGCCAGCCGGAGGTTGGATCCCTCGGGGCCGTAGAGCCTCAGATGGCGGCCGATCGCCTGTGCGCCCCCGATCGGCACGACGGAGACGCCCTCGGCCGCGAGATTCCGGCCGCGGCGGACTGCAAGCGCCTCCAGGGCGACCTTGTCGCTCACACCTTCGACGAGCACGACTGAACGGGCGGCCCCGGTCACTCGGGAATCAGCCGCCGCCCATGATCGCCTCGAGCCGCTCCAGGCTGGCGGCCGGCTGCGTGCTGCCGTCGTCACGGGGTACGTCGACCGGCTGGGAGACTCCCGCGAGCAGCTCCAGCCGGTCGGCCTCGATCGGGCTCCTCCTCGGGGACGGGTGATGGAGTCTGAACATGTCGAGAACGGCGGTGAGGATCAGGCGTGGCCGCCGAGCGGCTTGCCCGCTCGAGCTGCCACATCGTCTCCCGTCGCGGCAGGGACAGCCTGGTCGCCGTGTCCGGGCCACCACGCAGCATGGCCGATCAGCGCGGTCAGCGCCGGGGTGAAGAACATGGCCATTCCGAAGGCAGCGATGGCGATCCCGAAGGCGATCGCGAAGCCCATCTCCATCAGGAGCGAGCTGCCGGCGAGCGTGAGAGAGGCGAACGAGCCCGCGAGGATCACGCCCGCGGCCCCGATCGTCGGCGCGCTGTGCCTGATCGCCGTCGCGAGCGCGGCACGCGGGTCCTTCCCTGCTCTCGCCTCCTCGCGCAGCCGGGACATCATCAGGATGTTGTAGTCAGTGCCGAGCGCGACCACGAACATGTACATGATCAGGGGCAGCATGAACATCAGGCCCGAGTGCCCCGCCGCGTCCTGGAAGATCAACGTCGCCGCGCCGAGCGTCGCAGCGAAGCCGAGGCTGACCGACACGATCAGGTACAGGGGCGCGACGACGCTGCGGAGCAGTAGCCCGAGGATGAGCATGATCAGCAGCGCGGCGACGGGGAAGACGACCGAGTAGTCGCGGTTCATCGCAGCCTGGATGTCGACGTAGACCGAAGTGATGCCGCCGACGAGCGCGGTCGAGCCGGCGGGCGCGGCGGCGTGTGCCGTCTCGCGCAGCGGCCCCTTGACGACCGCGAGCGCACGATCGGACTCGGGCGCGGACGTCAGCGTGACCGTGTAGTCGGCGGCGCCGCCGTCCTTGCTCAGCTTCGGCTGCGACACCGAGCCGACGCCGTCAACCGACTGCAGCCGCGTGCGATAGGCCGCGAGCGATGCGGCGGCGAGCGGCTTGCTGCTCGTCACGTAGACGTCGGTCGGATCGGTCGCGCCCGGCGGCAGCCCGCGCTCGAGCGCCTGGAGCGCGACGCGGGATTCGGCCGTCTTCGGCGTCGAGCCCGAGGCGAGGTCGAAGGTCGGGTGGAAGCGCAGCGCTCCGAGCGCGAGCAGCACCAGCAGGACGCCGGAGACCGTCGCGAACACGGCCGGCCGCCGCGCCATCGCGGCGCCGAGCGTGCGAGCGCGCGCCGCCTTCTGCTCGACGCGCCAGCTCTTCGACGGCCAGAAGATGCGCGGCCCGAGCAGCGAGACGACTGCCGGCACGAGCGTGAGGCCCGCGAGCAGCGTCGAGGCTACGGCGATCGCGAGCGACGGCCCCATCGAGCGCAGGAAGCTCAGCGACGAGAGCGTCATGGCCAGGAACGCGACGATCACGACACCTGCAGCCGAGGAGATCACCTGGCCGACACGGGTGACGGCGCTGACCATCGCCTCGCGGCGATCCTCACCGAGGCGCAGCCGCTCCCGGTAGCGGAAGAGCAGGAAGAGGATGTAGTCGGTGCCGATCCCGAACAGGACGACGATCAACAGCGTGTCGATCGAGGAGTCGGTCTTCAGGCCGATCGCCTTGACGCACGTCGCGATCAGCCCGTTCGCGATCACGGCGACGACGCCGACGAGCACGATCGGCAGCACGGCGACGATGGGGCTGCGGAAGATGAGCAGCAGGAGCAGGAGGATCACGACGATCGTTCCGACGGCGACGATCGTGTTCGCGTTCCCGGAGGCGTCGCGTTGGTCGAGCGTCTGCGCGACCGCGCCGGTCGTCCCTTCGACGAGGCCCGTCCCCGCGGTCGCATTGACAAGGCCGTGCCTCAGCGCCCTGGTCGCGGCGAGGAGCGTGTCGAGGTTCCCCATCGTCAGCTGGGGCATCTCCACGCTGACCGTCTGGACGAGCTTGTTGGACGAGGGCGCGACGACGACGAGGCGCTGAACCTGAGGCAGCTTCTGCGCGCGCAGGGTGCGTGCGATCCGCCGCACGCTCGCCGAATCCGCAGCGCTCAGCGGCTTCCAGTCGGAGCGGTGGAAGACGACGACGACCGAGGGGGAGAACGCCGACGGGAACCGCGCCGTGCGGACGTCCTGCGCGCGGATCGACTCGTAGTGGCGCGGCAGGAAGTCGCTCTCGTCGCTCGAGGTCGGCAGCTTCGGCGCGAAGACGACGACGACGGCAGCGATGGCAACCCAGATGCCGATCACCCGCCACGGGTGCGCGGTGACCGACCTCCCGAGCCGAGCGAACATGCTGCCGCTTCTCCTCTACATGGACATTACTGTCTCATAACGATATCATACTGTCTGATGACGCTCCCGCCGCAGCGGCCTGTCCGCTCCGACCGGACGGCGGCGGCCATTCTCGACGCGGCCGCGCACGTACTCGCCGCCCGGTCGAGCGCGAGCATGGCCGACGTCGCCGAGGCCGCCGGTGTCGGGCGGGCCACGCTCTACCGTTACTACGAGAGCCGCGAGTCGCTGCTCGACGCCCTCGCTGAGAGGGCCGTCGCGGACGCAGGCGCGCGCCGCGCCGACGCCGGCCTCGACCGCGTCCCCGTCGAGGAGGCGATCGAGCGGATCGTCCGCGCCATCATCGCCGTGGGTGACAACTACGCGGTCCTCGTGCACGAGCGGATCGAGGCCGACCGCGCCAAGGCCGAGCGAACCCTCGGCGGCCCGATCCGCGCCGTCCTCGCGCGCGGCATCGAGTCCGGAGTGCTCCGCGACGACCTCCCCCTCGAGATCCTCACCGAGTTCTTCGGCGGTCTCCTCACGACCGCGATCACGCTCGTCTCCGAGCGGCAGATCGGACTCGAGGACGCATCCGCGGCGACGGCCGGCATCTTCCTTCGCGGCGCCCGGGCGACGTAGCAGCGCCAACGTGGGTGAACCCAGGGGCGCGTGTGGTAAGAGAGCGCTGATGGCGCTTCCCGAGCAGGTCACGATCCCGGCGCTGCCGGTGCCGCTGCGCTGGCTCGGGCGGCCCCAGGCCTGGGAGAGCGGCGAGGACTCCCTCGGCATCAGCGCCGGCCCCGGTTGCGACCTGTTCGTCGATCCCGGCGACTCCATCTCGGCCGGGCTCGAGAGCCCCCCGATGCTGGTCTGCGAGCCGAGCGGCGACTTCGCGCTCTCCGCGAGGGTCGGCGTCGAATTCGCCTCGACCTACGACGCGGGCGTGCTGGTGCTCTTCCGAGACGAGTCGTGCTGGGCGAAGCTCTGCTTCGAGCGCTCGCCGCAGGGCCGGCCGGCGGTCGTCTCGGTCGTGAACCGGCGCGTGTCGGACGACTGCAACCACTTCGCGGTCGCGGGGAGCCAGATCTGGTTCCGCATCGCACGAGGCGGGGACTGCTTCGCCTTCCACGCCTCGACCGACGGCGCCCTCTGGCAGCTCGTTCGCTACTTCGCCTTCGACGACCCGGCGGGGATCTCGGTGGGCTTCGAGGCCCAGTCGCCGACCGGCGAGGGCTGCCGCGTCAGCTTCGACGAGATCCGCTACGAGGCGGGCCGCCTGACCGATCTTCGCTGCGGCGCCTGAACAACAGAGCTGCGGTCCGCGGCGAGCGGTCCATCAGCCGTCGATCGGCGGCGCGGCCGCATACTCCTCGTCGGTGACGTGGTCGCCCCAGGTCGCCGGGTTCCCTTCGTCGTCGACCTGGAGCATGGCGATGTGGGTCATGAACCGCGTCGGCGCCGCTCCGTGCCAGTGATCCTCGCCGGGCTCGAAGAAGACGCGGTCGCCGGGGCGGATCACTTCGATCGGGCCGCCGCGGCGCCGGCAGAGGCCGATTCCCTCGGTGACCCAGATCGTCTGGCCATTCGGGTGGGTGTGCCACGCCGTGCGGGCGCCCGGCGTGAAGTGGACGCTGCTCGCGCTGAGCCGCGACCCCTCTGACGGGGCCGCGACGGTGTCGACGTAGACGTCGCCTGTGAACCACTCGCTCGGGCCGCTGCCGGTCTCGACGGTGTTTCTTGTGATCTGCATGGAGGCCTCCTAGTCGGTCGTGTCGCGGACGGGCTCCGGCTGTTCCTGGTCAATCGTCGCTGCCCAGCTTGCGAGCAGGTTGAGCGACTCCTCGGACTTCGAGCCGGGTTCGGCGGTGTAGGCGAACATCGTCAGGCCGGAGTCGGCGATCGGTGCCAGTGCCTCGTAGCTCAGCATCAGGTCGCCGACGATCGGATGGTGAAGGTGCTTGGTGCCGGTGTCGTGGTCCTCGCTCTGCGTCGAGAGCTCGCCGATCAGGTCGGAGAGGTCGCGGTCGTGCGGGTTGCTGCCGGCTTCGGCGCGCAACACGGCGACGGCGTCGTCTGTCACCCTTTCCCGGTCGACGAAGAAGCCGGGCGCGCGCGGGTCGAGGAAGGCGAAGCGGGCGGAGTTCACCGGGCGGCGCGGGTTGAGGAACATCTCGGAGTACAGGGCGTACCCGAGCTGGTTGGCGGCGAGGATGTCCATGCGACCGTTGCGCACGTAGCCGCGTTCGAGGCGGGTGTAGTAGTCGACGGAGACCCGGCGAGCAGCGCGACTTCCTCGCGGCGAAGTCCCGGGACGCGCCGGGGGCCACTGCCATAGGTGCGCAGACCTGCGCGCCGGCGTAACCACCGGCGCGTCGCCACCGCTGGCAGGGAGAACAGGCCGGAGGCATCGGCGATCCCACTCGATCGTGCGTCTATGCCCGCCTGCACCGGCTCAGGCAACGAGCGACGCGATCTCCTTGGCGAGCTTGTTCTCGATCTCGAGGTTCCAGGCCGTTTCCGCCACGTCGACGACGAGGAACAGATCCGAGAGCAACAGCGTCTCAAGGGCGGCCACGCCGAGATGTTCGAGCCATTTGCCGATACCGATCCGGACGGTGAAGTCGTTCGGGTCTCCGGAGACGAGGATGGACAGCGCGCGGTCGGCCGCAATGACCTTGTCGAGGAAGCCGCCCTTCTTCGCCTGGATCACCGTGCCCTGCGAGCTGGACTGCGACGTCTGGACTGTGAAGCCTTCCGATTCCAGGTGGCTCGCGACCTTCGCCTGGAGACCGTCGAGGTCTGTGCCCTTGCCCTGGAAGTGCAGGACCTTCTCACCGATCATGAATGTCTCCTCGCGGCCTGCCCGGATTTGACGTGAGCCGAGAGGCTATCTCTCGAGAGGAGCTCAGGCCTGCGTGACCCCGAGCGCGGACAATGCGACGGCGACTGCCCTTCGGATTGGAACGGCGATCCGCCGGAAGCGCGTGCTCACGTAGGCGGTGCCGATCGCGAAGGCGACGATGTGCTCGCCGTCGAGGAAGGTGATCGTCGGCCGAAAGGCCAGCCCAACGCCGAGACAAGCGAAGCAGCCGGCGACGACGAGCAACTGGTTGTGACGCGCCCAGGCCACGGCGGCGACGGCGCCGATCCACGCTGCGATCATCGCGGAGACGCCGAAGTCCTGCAGATCGATCACCGACGCGAACGCGTGCGGCTCGCCTAGCCGCGCGGTGCCGATGATCCCGTACACGACCAGCGCCGAGACGATCTGGCCCGCTGCCGCGGCGAAGACGACGTCCCGTACCGGCAGGACGTACAGCGCGACTGCGAGGACGATCGCGAACCCCAACAGCGACGGCAGCCAGGGCGTGTCGGCGAGCAGTCCGCTCGTCACGAGGAGCCAAAGCTTGCCGTCGCCGACCGCTCTCGGGGTCGCTGCCATTGACGAGAGCGGCAGGCCGGCAAGCCGGTTGGCCGCCGTTCCCGCTCCAACGACGGCGGTCGCCCCAACGAGGCCCAGCGGCCTTCCCGCACGCACGCCAGCAGCCTATCCCGCGCAGAAAATCCCGGACATTGCGCGCACGTGGTACTCCGTGCCGGCTGGATACCGCGGCACGCACGGCCAGGCGTGCGCACATACTTTGGATCAGTCTCACCGGCTTTTCGAGTTGCGCTGAGCATGAGACGATGCCCAGGTGCTCTACAGAACCGCGGCCTCGAGCCGGACTCCATCAAACCCGGTCCGGCTCAGAGCGCGAGAAACGTGCGGAAGTGGCGCCAGCGGTAGAGGATGCGCATGTTGGCCGACGGTGGCGTGCAGGCCGCCTCGGAGCTCTTCATCCTCTCTGCCTCGCCCCGCGTGGGGCGCTCGGAAGGAGGGTAGGTCGCTGTGACCGCATTGGGCTTTGTCGGCCTTGGGCATATGGGCGGGAACATGGCCGTCCGCCTCCTCGGTGCCGGGTACACGGTCTACGGTGAAACGCGCCACCGCGGAGTGGTCCAAGACCTGGAACGCGAGGGGTTGATGTGGCGCGATACGCCGCGCGAGATCGCGGAAGCAGCCGACGTCGTCTTCACGTCCGTTCCGGACGACAGCGTCCTCGCGGATGTCGCGTCGGGGCCGGACGGGATCCTTGCGGGCCTCACGGCAGGGAAAGTCTGGGTCGACATGAGCACGGTCAGCCCTCACGTGAGCCGCGACCTTGCGCAGCGGGTGAGAGAGCGCGGGGCCGCGATGCTCGATGCGCCGGTGTCGGGAAGCGTTCCGCAGGTGCAGACCGGGACGCTGACGATCATGGTCGGCGGCGACGAGCACGCCTACGCCCGTGTCGAGCCGATCCTGCGCGAGCTCGGCACTCCCACCCGTATTGGCGAGAACGGGCAGGGGCTCGTGCTGAAGCTCGCCATCAACATCAGCCTCGCCGTGCAGATGCTCGCCTTCGCCGAAGGACTCCTGCTCGCCGAACGCGCGGGCATCGACCGCAAACGGGCGGTCGAGGTGATGACGCAGAGCCCGATCGGCTCGCCGATGCTGAAGGCGCGCGCCGATCTTGTCCTCGACCTGCCCGGCGAGGCCTGGTTCGACGTCGGCCTCATGCAGAAGGACATCGTGCTCGCGCTCGACACCGCACGGCAGCTGCGCGTCCCGCTTCCCTCTGCCGCGGCGGCCGACGAGATGCTCACGTTGGCGCGGGCCGCCGGCTACGAGCACCGCGACATCGCAGCGCTCTTCGAGGTGCTCGCGCAGCTGACAAGCGACACGACCCGAACGCCTACGTGACCGAGACAACCGTCTGGCAAGACATCGCAGCGACGCTTCGGCCTCGTCGGGACAGTCCCGACGGGCCGCTCCCGCCACTGCTTCTCGCTCTGACCCTGGTCACCGGGCTCGTCGACGCAACGAGCTACTTGAAGCTCGGCCATGTCTTCGTCGCCAACATGACCGGCAACGTCGTCTTCCTGGGGTTCGGAATCGCCGGTGCCGGCGGCATCTCGATCTGGGCATCGCTGACCGCGCTCGGCTCGTTTCTCGTCGGCGGCGTCGGCGGCGGCCGCATCGGCGCTCGCTGGTCGAGCGACAGAGGGCGCCACCTCACCGCCACAACAGCGACGGAGCTTCTGCTCGTCGCCGGTGGGCTCCTCGTCGCGGCCTTCTCGACCCATCACATCGGCACCGGAAGCCGCTACGCCATGATCGTCCTCCTGGCCGTCGCCATGGGCGTTCAGAACGCCGCCGCGAGGAAGCTCGCCGTCCCCGATCTCACGACGACGGTGCTGACCATGACCCTGACCGGCGTCGCGGCAGACTCGGCGCTCGCCGGCGGACCCGGCTCACGACTCGCTCGTCGCGCACTCTCCGTCGCAGCGATGCTGCTCGGCGCGTTGATCGGCGGAGCGCTCGTCTTGAAGGTCGACAACCCCGCACCACTCGCACTGGCGACCGCGCTGCTGGCGGCGATCTCCTTCTTCACCTACCGGGCAGCTCGGCCGACGCCCGCGTGGACACGCGCCGACAGCCAACGCTGAAGCTCTCAACCACAGGCGACCCGCGGAACCAAGTCCGAATCCGGCCGCCACGACGATCGCGCCGGCCCTCGGGCAACTGCAAGATTCGGAGCCTCCAAGAATCCCAGGGTGCTCCAGACTCAGCGCGACGTCGTCGTCATTCCGAAGTCGGTCCGCACGAAGCGCATGCGCGAGAATCTCGACATCTTCGACGTCGAGCTGACCGACGACGTCCCCTGACCCGCTACCCGTCGTCGTTCATACGGCTCGTGCGTCGGCTTGGGCAAATTGCGTCGTGTAGAGGGAGTGGTAGAGGCCGCGCCGGTCGAGGAGCTCGGCATGGTTGCCCTGCTCGACGATGCGGCCGCCGTCCATGACGACGATCGTGTCCGCGTTCCGGATCGTGGAGAGCCGGTGCGCGATGACGAAGCTCGTACGGCCGTGACGGAGGCGTGCCATCGCCTCCTGGACGAAGAGCTCGGTGCGTGTGTCGACGTTGCTGGTCGCCTCGTCGAGGATGAGGATGCTCGGGTCGGCGAGGAACGCGCGTGCGATCGTCAGGAGCTGCTTCTGCCCCGAGGAGATGTTGGAGGCGTCCTCGTCGAGGACGGTGTCGTAGCCGTCGGGGAGCGTGCGGACGAAGTGGTCGACGTAGGTGGCCTTTGCGGCGGCGACGATCTCGGCATCGGTGGCGTCTTGCCTGCCGTAGGCGATGTTGTCGCGGATGGTGCCGGCGAATAGCCAGGTGTCCTGGAGCACCATGCCGAATGCGCGACGCACCTGGTCGCGGGTGAGGCGGTTGTAGTCAGTCCCGTCGAGGAGGATGCGTCCGCCGTCGATTTCGTAGAAGCGGACGAGCAGGTTGACGAGCGTCGTCTTGCCGGCGCCGGTGGGGCCGACTATCGCGACGGTGCTACCGGGCGCAACGTCGAGCGTGAAGTCCTCGATGAGAGGCTCGTCTGGCTCGTAGCGGAACCTCACGTCCTCGAGCGTGACGCGCCCGCCGTTGCGATACTCGGCCGCCGCTGCGACGGAGATGTCCGGGGCCTCCTCGACCGCGTCGAGGAACTCGAAGACGCGCTCGGCGGAGGCGAGTCCGGACTGGAGCATGTTCATCTGGGAGGCGATCTGGGTGATCGGCATCGTGAACTGGCGCGAGTACTGGATGAACGCCTGCACGTCGCCGAGCGAGAGGGCACCGGAGGCGACGCGCCAGCCCCCGAGGACGGCGATCGCGACATAGTTGAGGTTGGCGAGGAACATCATCGCCGGCTGGATGATCCCGGAGAGGAACTGGCCGCGGAAGCTCGCCTCGTAGAGGCTGCGGTTCTGCCGGCCGAACTCGTCGACGGTCGTTCCGCGGCGGCCGTAGATCTGCACGAGGGCGTGACCTGTATGCGTCTCCTCGACGAGGCCGTTGAGGGTGCCGGTGCGGTCCCATTGCGCGGCGAACTCGACCTGGGAGCGACGGATCACCGTCGAGCTCAGCAGGATCGCGAGCGGAATGACGACCAGCGAGACGGCGGCGAGCAGGGGCGAGATCCAGAACATCATCACGATCACGCCGACGACCGTCAGCAGCGAGGTGAGCAGCTGGCTGAGGCCCTGCTGCAGCGTCGTGGTGAGGTTGTCGATGTCGTTGGTGACGCGGCTGAGGATGTCCCCGTGCGGGTGACTGTCGAAGTACCGGAGCGGTAGCCGTGCGAGTTTCTCCTCGACCTCGCGGCGCAGGCGGTACATCGTCCGCTGCGTGACGCCGGCCATCACGTAGGACTGGCCGAAGCTGAAGGCGGCGCCGAACACGTAGACGAGCGCGGCCAGGCCGAGCCAGCGGCCGAGCTGGGCCAGGTCGATGCCGGCGCCGGGCGTGACGTGCATGTGGGCCACCATGTCGGCGATCAGGCCGTGGCCCTGCGCGCGCAGCTGCGCGACCGCCTGCGCCTTGCTGACGCCGGCAGGGAGCCGGCGGCTCACCACGCCGTCGAAGAGCACGTTGGTCGCGTTGCCGAGGATCTTCGGGCCGAGGACGACCAGGACGACGGAGGTGACTCCCATCAGGAGCGCAGGCACGAGCCGCATGCGTTCCGGCCGAAGCCGCGCGAGCAGGCGGCGCAGCGTCCGGCGTGGATCCTTGCTGCGCGCGCCCGACTGCATCGCCATCGGGCCTCGCCCTATGGGTCCGCGTCCGCGTCCCGGCGCCATCGCGCTCACGCCACCGCCTCCTCGCCGAGCTGCGATGCGACGATCTCGTGGTACGCCTCGCAGGACGTCAGCAGGTCGCGATGCCTGCCGGTGCCGACGACGCGGCCCTCGTCGAGGACGATGATCAGGTCGGCGTCGATGATCGTCGAGACGCGCTGCGCGACGATCACGACCGCGGCATCGCCCGTCTCGGTGCGGAGGGCGGCGCGCAGGCAGGCGTCGGTCGCCGCGTCTAGCGCCGAGAAGCAGTCGTCGAAGAGGTAGAGCCGCGGCCGCTTGACGAGCGCGCGTGCGATCGAGAGCCGCTGCCGCTGGCCGCCGGAGACGTTGGTGCCGCCCTGATCGACGGGCGCGTCGAGCCCGCCCGGCATCGCGGCTACGAACTCGCGTGACTGCGCGATGTCGAGCGCACGCCACAACTCCGCATCCGATGCCTCTGGCCGGCCGAAGCGGAGGTTGCTCGCAACCGTACCGCTGAACAGGTAGGCCGACTGCGGCACGACGCCGATCCCGTCCCACAGCTGCTCGAGCTCCTGCTCGCGCACGTCGATGCCGTCGACGAGGACGCGTCCCCGGCTGGCGTCGAAGAAGCGCGGGATCAGATTGAGCAGCGTGGTCTTGCCGCTGCCGGTGCCGCCGATGATCGCGCTCGTCCGGCCAGGCAGGAGCGCGAACTCGAGATCGTGGAGGACCGGCAGCTCGCTTCCCGGATAGCCGAAGCTCACGTCCCGGAACTCGACCGCTCCTGTCGGCCGCAGCGGCCGGACCGGCTTGGGCGGATCCACGACCGACGGCTCCGCCTCCAGGACCTGCACGATCCGCTCGGCGCTCGCGACCGCACGCGGGAGCAGGATCATCAGGAACACGGCCATCATCACCGACATCAGGATCTGGAGGATGTAGGCGAGAAAGGCAGTCAGGTTGCCGATCGGCATCGAGCCGTCCCGGACCAGCAGCCCGCCGAACCAGATCACGGCGACGCTCGAGAGGTTCATGATCGCCATCACCGAGGGGAAGGCGAGAGAGAAGACGCGGTTGATGCGCAGCGCGGTCGCAGTCAGATCTGCGTTCGCCTCGTCGAACCTCTCCGCCTCCGCGTCGGTGCGCACGAACGCGCGAACCACGCGCACCCCCGTGATCTGCTCGCGCAAGACCTCGTTGATCCGGTCGAGCTTCCCCTGCATCGACCGGAATTGCGGAACGACGGCGACCAGAACGGCGCCGATCAGCGCAAGCATCAACGGCACCGAGACCGCCAGGAGAGGCGACAGCGCCGCGCTCTCGTGCAGGGCCATGATCACGCCGCCGACGCTCATGATCGGTGCGATCACGATCAGAGTCAGCCCGGCTTGCACGAAGATCTGCACCTGCTGGATGTCGTTCGTGTTGCGGGTGATCAGCGACGAGGTCCCGAACCGGTGCATCTCGCGCGCAGAGAAGGACTGCACGCGCCCGAACACGGCCGCCCGGATCTCCGCGCCGGCGCCCATCGCCACACGCGAGGCGAAGTAGACGGCAACGACCGAGATGACGCCGAGCACGAGCGTGATCCCGAGCATCAGGCCGCCCGTCGTCCAGATGTATCCCAGGTTCCCTGCGACGACGCCGTTGTTGATGATGTCCGCGTTCAGGTTCGGCAGATAGAGGTTCGCGATCGTCTGCGCCGCCAGCAGCGTCACGACCACCGCGACGTGGCGCCGATACGGGCGCAGGAACCTCCGGAGGAGCTTGATCAGCACAGCCGTATCACCGCCGCGCGAACATCTCGGTGAGGCGGTCGATCACCTTCGCGGCAGCGGCCAGCTCCGCGTCCGTGCAACCCTCGAGGGCGTCGGCGACCTCCGCGCGGAACGTGCGCAGCCGCTCACGCACCACCCGCGTCCCCTCCGCGCTGAGCGACACGACGCGGGCGCGCCGGTCGGCGTCCGCCGTCGAGCGGCAGACCACCCCGGTGCGCTCCAGCCCGTCCAGCATCTCGCTCGCCGCGCTCGGGGACAGGTGCGCCGCCTCGGCAAGCCGGATCCCCGACATCGCCCCCTGCTCGTACAGCCGCGCGGCGAGCCTGATCTGCGCGAAGCTCAGTTCACCCGCGCGCCGCGTGTCCCGGCCACGCCGCGAACCAGCGGCCTCCAGCAACCCTCGCAACGATTCGAGCAGCCGGTCGCACGCATCCGATCCGCTCTCTGTGCCGCCCCTTCGGTACCGACCCATTCGGTACCGAACGTACGCCCCAAAACCGCCCCGTCCGAGCGTACTCGGCCGCAACGAGCACGTGGTTCAACCGCAATCTCGACCGTCTCCGGGGCCTTTCGAGTACCGGGGTCGCGTTATGAACGACTTCCTGCGACCGGGTTCAGGATCGAAGAAGTGCGCCGCCTGCGGCCGGTTTCGGCGTGCGCACGGTTTGTCGCTCCGCGCTGACCCCGCCCGAACCGGAGAGCTGTAGCCTGGTGAGCATGGGCCGTGCGGTGGTGATCGGGGCGACGGGGCACATCGGTAGTTACCTCGTGCCCCGCCTGGTTCGCGCCGGCCATGAGGTCATTGCGGTCAGTCGCGGCGGCCGGAAGCCGTATCACGAGGCTGTGGAATGGCAGTCGGTACAGCGTGTAAACGCTGACCGCGACGCCGAGGAGGCCGCCGGCAGCTTCGGCCGGCGGATCGCCGACCTTCAACCGGACGCCGTGGTCGACCTGATTTGCTTCACCCCCGCATCTGCCCAGCAACTTGTCGACGCGCTCCGGCCGGCGCGTCCGCTGCTCTTGCACTGCGGCACCATCTGGGTGCACGGACGGACTGCTCGCGTACCCGTGACCGAGGACGAGCCGCGCACCGGCTTCGGTGAGTACGGCAGCAACAAAGTGGCGATCGAGGCGTTGCTGCATCGTGAAGCGCTCGCCGGCGGCGTCCCCAGCGTGGTGCTGCATCCCGGCCACATCTGCGGGCCGGGCTGGCCTGTGATCACGCCGGCGGGCAACCTCGACGCCGACGTGTGGCGGCGACTCGCGGTTGGGGAACCGGTCGCCCTGCCGGCTCTCGGTCTTGGCGTGCTGAACCATGTGCACGCCGACGACGTCGCCCAGGCGTTCGAGCGGGCTCTCACCCGGCCGGCGGCGATCGGCGCGAGCTTCCACGTGGCTGCCGAGCAGGCGATGACCTGTCGCGGACTCGCCGAAGGGATCGCGGCGTGGTTCGGTCGTGAAGCTGTGCTCGACCTGGTCGAATGGAACGAGTTCGAGCGACGGGTTGGCCCAGAACACGCCGCGGTGACACGGGATCACATCGACCGCAGCATCGCGGCGAGCATCGAACGCTCCCGATCGACCCTGGAGTACGCCCCGAGGTACTCCTCGCTGGAGGCCCTCCACGAGTCGCTGCGCTGGTTGGTCGAGCACGGTCACGCAGACGTGGCCGGACAGGCGTTCTGAGCCTTCTCGTCTGCCCGACGAGCCAGAGCGAAGTCGCGGGGGCAGGATTTCAACAGAGATCTACGACCGCGTACCGCTTCAGGGAGGTGCGGCGTCTCTGAGAATGGCGATGGCTGAACCCAGAGCATGCCGCCGCCACGACTCTAGGCCGGGCATCTTCCGTCGCGCATCTAGGAGTTCACGAGCGACTGGCGATCCGGTCGCCGGACTGGGCATCGAAGAACAGCATCGACCCCTCCTTGACATGCAGGTGGATCAAGTCACCCTTGGCCGGAGCCGCGAGCGACTCCGCGCGCGCAATGATGTTCGCCTTCACGGCGTCGGCGGTCTTGTCCGCCAGTTGGGCGTGCACGAAAGCCTCGGCCCCGAGCTCCTCGACGATCGTGACAATCACCGGGAGGCCGTCGCCTGCAGGTGCCAGCGAGAGCGACTCCGGCCGTAGCCCGACGGTCACAGCCTCGCCGACGGCCTTCGGCACGCCGCCGGCGACTGGAATGACGGCCGAAGCGAGCCTGACGCCGCCAGCCTCGACCGTGCCCTGGAGGAGGTTCATCGCGGGCGACCCGATGAAGCCCGCTACGAAGGCGTTTACGGGATCCGCGTAGAGCGCGCGCGGCGTGTCGCACTGCTGAAGCAAGCCGTCCTTCATGACGGCGACGCGGTCTCCCATGGTCATCGCCTCAACCTGGTCGTGCGTGACGTAGAGCGTGGTGACCCCGAGCTGTCGCTGCAGCCCGGCGATTTCGGCTCTCGTGGCGACGCGCAGCTTCGCGTCCAGGTTCGAGAGCGGCTCATCCATCAGGAAGACGCGCGGCTGCCGGACGATCGCGCGGCCCATCGCGACCCGCTGACGCTGCCCACCCGAGAGCTGGCGCGGTTTCCGCTCCAGAAATTCCACGATGTCGAGGATCTTCGCCGCCGCACGAACCCGCTCGGCGATCTCGACCTTGGACACGCCCGCCATCCGCAGCGCGAAGCCCATGTTCTGTGCCACGTCCATGTGCGGATACAACGCGTAGTTCTGGAACACCATCGCGATGTCGCGGTCGCGTGGCGGCAGCTTCACGACGTCCTTGCCGTCGATCAAGATCGCGCCCTCGTCTACGTGTTCCAGACCCGCGAGCATGCGTAGAGTCGTCGTCTTCCCGCAACCCGAAGGCCCCACGAGCACCAAGAGCTCGCCGTCGTGAACCTCGAGGTTGAGCTCGTCGACCGCGGGCCGGTCGCTCTTCGGATAGATCCGAGTCGCGTCTTCGAAGGTCACCGTGGCCATGAAGCTCCTTTGCTACTCCTTGGTGGCGCCCGCGAGCATGCCCGAGACCAGGGCACGTTGAGCGAACAGGAAGACGATCAGCACGGGCGCGACCGCGATGATCACCGCCATGGCGAGATCGGGCCGGTGGAGCACGACGACGCTGCTGCCCGCACTGAAGTTTGCGGGATTGAACGACGCGGTCGAGCCGATCAGCTGCTGCAGCCCGATCTGAAGCGGGTATTTCGAGTTGTCGTAGGTCATCACGAACGGAAGAAAGAAGTTGTTCCAGGACGCGACGAATGCAAAGAACCCCACGAGTGCGACGATCGGTCTTGCCAGCGGTAGCGCGATGTAGCGAAACACCCTCCATTCGCCGGCTCCGTCGATCCGCGCCGCCGCGAGCAGGTCCTTCGGGATCGTCGACGAGAAGTAGATGTAGGCGAGATAGACACCGAACGGGAAGAACCCGAACGGCAGGATCAGCGCCCAGATGGTGCCGTACAGACCGATCTTGTCCATCTCGAGAAACAGCGGAAGCACGAGCGCGGTCGCCGGCATGATCATCACGACCAGCGTGATCGCCAGCAGAGCGCGGCGCCCGATGAACTGTGTCAGCGCCAGCCCGTAGCCGGCGGGAATCGCCGCGAGGATCGCCAGCGCCGTACCGCCGAACGAGTAGATCGCCGAGTTCTTCAGCCAGATCAGGAGGCTGTCGCCGTTGTACGTGACGATCCTGTGGAAGGTGTGTGCAAGCGTGCCCAGGCTGCCGAACGCGAACGGTGAGTGGCTCAGCAGTTGGCCGTCGGTCTTGGTCGGCGCGAGAAACAGCCAGACCATCGGCACGAAGAAGAACGCCGTGAAGACGAGGAGGATGGCGAGAGCGACGAGGCGGAAGAAGTAGCGGCGAGGAATCGCCATCACTCGACCTCGAACAGCTTTCCTCGCCAGACGAGGAGTGCTGCGACGACGAGGCCGAACACGAGCAGGTCGACGGAGATCGCGGCGGCTTGGTTGTAATAGCTGTACTGGGACGCGACGAACCAGGCGAGCTGGTTCGGCGACCAGAACTTGCTGATCCCAACGCCCAACGACGCCGTGCCCAGCACCGCCGGCTCGACGAACAGCTGCGTTCCCCCGGCGAAGGACAGGACGAGCATGTAGACGACCCACTTCCTGACGAGCGGCAGCTTGATCCGCAGGGCCGTGTTGAACGCGTTCGCGCCGTCCATCTGCGCCGATTCGAGCAGCTCGTGGGGGATGTTGTTCAGCGCGCCGTACATCACGACGATCCATCCTCCTGCGCCCGTCCAGAAAGCCATGAGCGCGAAGATCACGGGGAGGTTGCCCGGCGCGATCGTGTTGTTGAACTGCGCGTAGCCAAACCAATGCAATACGAACGCGAACGGGCTCGCGCTCGGGTCGAGCAGGAACAGCCAGACGATCACGCTCGCCGCGCCGGCGAGAGCCCCGGGGATGTAGAAGAGGAATCGATAGATCGCGCCGACCCGGGACGTCAGGTTGTGGAGCATCAAGACGAGCCCCACCACGAGGACGGTCTGACTTACCAGCCAGAAGGCCATGAACTGGATGACGTGCTCGAACGCCGGTAGGAAGCGATAGTCGCTGAACGTCTTGATGAAGTCCGGTCCACCGCTGACACCTGGGTGGCTCAGCGCGAGGTAGATCGCGTAGACCACCGGCACGATCCCGAGGAGCAGCAGCAACCCCACGTAGAGAGCGACGAAGAAGTACCCCGCTGTGCGCGAGGTACCGGCCGGCGGCCGCTCACGCATTCTTTCCCCACGACCGCCCCGGCGGGCGCTTGCGCGCTCGCCGGGGACAGCCGCTGCCGAGGGGGAAGCCATTGCGTTGCTTGCCTACTTGTTGCTTACGACCTGCCAGCCGGCGCTCTGCGCGGCGGACTTGATGTTCGCGCCGAGTGTCGCGAGTCCCGCTGTGAACGTGCCACCGGCTACGAGGCCCGGCGTGACGGTGTTGCCGAAGATGCTCTCGACGCTCCACGGCACTGCGCTCCAGCCGCCCCAGATCTGGCCCGCGGCCTGCTTGATGGCGGCCTGGGTCTCGTCCGGGTTGGCGAAGACCCCGTTGAGCGACGCGAGCCACTTGTCCTGATCGGGCTTGTAGGCCGGCAAGCCCTGCGTTACGGCCGGGTCCGACTGGATCTTCGGGCTCGTGGCCATGTACGCGACCAGGGCTGCGGCCGCCTTCGGCTGCGTGGTGTGCGACGTCACCATCCACAACCCACCACCGATCGAGCCGGTCACGTGGGCGCCGTTGGTCGCCGCGGGCGTCGGGTATGCCGCCATGACGTTGGTTCCCGGACCATTGCTGCCGGAACCCGACGGGTAGATCGCGGTTCCCTGCCAGATCGCCCCGACATCCATGACCATGTGCTGCGCGGTCTTGTCATTGACCCAAGCCGTTGTAAACGGGCCGTTGTGGGTGAACGCGCCCAGGGCCGAGTCGATCAAGCTCGCGATCTTCGTGCAGTTGGGCGAGGCCGCGTTGCTCAGGAGCTTCTGGGAACCGATCGACTGGTTGAGCGGGCACTCGTTGCCCCACAGGTAGGTCTCCGCATCCCAAGGCTGGCCGAACTCACCGATGTAGTAGCCGGGATGGCTCTTGATCAGCGACTGACCGTCGGATGCGTACTGGTCCCACGTGGTCGGGGGCGTCTGACCGGGGAAGAACTTGGCGAACAGATCCGTGTTGACCCAGAGCACGTTCGCAGCGTTGTCGTTGCGGAGGCAGACGACCTTGCCGTTGACCGTGCAGAGGCTCATGCCCTCGATGTTGTTGCGGACGCTCTTCGAGACGTAGGGGCTCAGGTCGAGTAGGTCGTTGAACGGCGGCGCGCCGAGCCAGCCACCCTCGTAGTTCTCCTCGTCGAAGACGACGTCCGGAGAGACGCCCGGCTTCCAACCGACGCGGTTGTACAGCGAGAACTTCGACTGCAACGTGCCGTCGCCGTTGTTGTCGCCGCTGTACAGCACCCACTTGATGTTGGCGTGTGGGTGCGTTGCCTTGTACACCTTCACGTACGCGGCACGCGCAGCGTCGTACCAGACGACGAGCGGTGCTGCGGACGCCTTGGAAGCAACCGCGGGGCGTGCAGACGAGCCGCCTGCGGTTCCCGCCGCCACGACCGCGGCGATCACAACGCAAGCCCCGAGCGGGAGTACCCGGAACTTACGGCTGATAGATGCCTTCATGACGTGTGATCCTCCTCTCTTGTCCACGTCTAGACCGCCGTGGCGCGGTGCTCCTGGATGAAGTCCGGCAGGGCGATACCAGGTGCCGTTGGCGCGCGGACGAGTCCGTCCGGGCCGACACGTGGCTCCCGAACCACCGGGTTCGACGTGACGAGCGACTCGTAGTAGGTGCAGTTCGGAATCGCCATGCAGAGGTGCACGGCCGGATCGGTCGGTCCGTGCACCTCCGCGCGCAGGCGGAACGAGTCCGCGAGATGCGCGATCCTCATAGCGCCTGTGATGCCGCCGCGATGGTTCGCGCTCGTCCGCACGTACGTCGCGCAGCCCGAGGCGATGAAGTCGGCGGTGTTCAGATGGCCGCCGTCCGAGGTCTCGCCGACGAGCAGCGGAACGTCGACACGCTCGGAGAGCCATCGGTACGCGGTCACGCTGAACTCGCGCATCGGCTCCTCGTACCAGAGGTATCCGGCCTCGCTCAGAGCGCAGCCCACGTAGACGGCGTCGGGGAGATCGAAGCCGGCCGACCCGTCGTACATGAGTTCGATGTCCGGCCCGACATGCGCGCGCACGCGCTGACAGAGATCGGCGTCGATGCGGGCGTCCCCGAGCCCGTGAAGCTTGAGCGCCGGATAGCCGAGCTCGAGGCACTGGTCGCACACGTCGAGGTACTCCTCGACGGTCGCAAATGTCGTCGTCGACGCATAGGCGGGGATGGAGTCGCGGTACGTGCCGAGGAGGCGGTGCACCGGAACACCGAGGACGCGACCCTCGAGATCCCAGAGGGCGACGTCGACGACGCCGAACAGCCAGATCGGGAACTCTTCCGTGCGATCGAGCTCCCACAGACGGTGCCAGAGCCACTCCCGGCGATCGGCGCGCTCGCCGACGAGCTCCTCGCGGAGGACGCGGTCGACGATGTCCCCCAGCATGGGGCCGCTCCACTCGTGGTAGGCCTCCCCCACGGCGCCGTCCTCCGTCGTTATCCGGAGGACGGCGGTCGTGCGGGCAGGATGGGAGCCTCGCAACCCTCGCCGCCAGGCGAACGGCGGGGCGACCGCCGGGAGGGTCAGTAGCTCGACGTCAAGAGCAGCGATCTTCACTACAAGTAATCATCATACGAATGATCACCTGCTGTCAAGGGCTACCGATCTGTGCGGCGCCTCTTCCTCTCCACCCAGCGAGCCTCGATGTGCGCAGAGATCCGCTCCCCGGCCAGCACGCCGTCGCGGGCTGCCAGGGCCTCGAGGATTCCGCGGTGCTCGGCCACGGTTCGCTTGAGCGCCGCCCGCGACTCCCCGGACGCGAGCGGAGCGGTCGCGCCGCCGTGGCGGTGGATGACGCGCACGATCGTGAGCCCGATCTCGTTCCCCGA
>Ga0265328_10000310_pt1 | contig 22678 bp, 25 predicted proteins | sample 41624metaG_FD_202086 | JGI IMG/M metagenome (GOLD analysis project Ga0265328, IMG submission 202086) | Rhizosphere microbial communities from Carex aquatilis grown in University of Washington, Seatle, WA, United States - 4-16-24 metaG | ecosystem: Host-associated > Plants > Roots > Rhizosphere...
GGCTCGCTCATTCGGCGCTCGAGGCCCCGTTCGGATTGTCGAGCCCGGCGGGCGAGGCGGTGAAGATTTCGACGCCGGTCTCGGTCACGCCGAGCGAATGCTCGAACTGCGCCGAGAGCGAGCGGTCGCGAGTGACGGCGGTCCAGCCGTCGGCGAGGATCTTCACCTGCGGCCGGCCGAGATTGATCATCGGCTCTATGGTGAAGAACATGCCCGGCCGCAGCTCGACCCCCTGCCCCGGCACGCCATAATGCAGAATATTGGGCTCGTCATGGAACAGACGGCCGAGCCCATGGCCGCAGAAATCGCGCACGACGGAGCAGCGCTCGGCCTCGGCGAAGCGCTGGATCGCCGCGCCGATATCGCCCGTCGTCGCCCCGGGCTTCACCACGGCGATGCCGCGCATGAGGCTCTCATAGGTCACGTCGATGAGACGCTGGGCGCGACGCGGAACCTCGCCCACAGCGAACATTCGGCTCGAATCGCCATGCCAGCCGTCGATGATGAAGGTCACGTCCACATTGACGATGTCGCCCTCGCGCAGAGGCTTCTCGTCCGGAATGCCGTGGCAGACCACATGATTGATCGAGGTGCAGATGGATTTGCGATAGCCGCGATAGTCGAGCGGGGCCGGATAGGCGCCGTTCGCTATGGCGAAGTCGAAGACGAGATCGTCGAGCGCCTTGGTGGTGACGCCCGGCTTCACATAGGGGACGAGCATGTCCAGCGCCTCGGCGGTCAGCCGGCCGGCGAGGCGCATCCCAACGAAATCCTCGGGTCCGTGAAGCTTGATCTGGCCGCTCTTGCGCCCTGAGCCCGCGAGGTGGGACTCGACGAATGTCATGCTGTGCTCTCTGTTGGTCGTCGCCGGCTTTAGCTTATAAATTAAGAAATTGGCGCCGCAAAGCAAGATGCGCGACCCGACGAGGGGCCAGACGCCCGGCTGGCCAGGGCCGCGGCCCTGTCATAGAGTTTCGGCGAGACTGACCATGAGGAGCGGCCAGATGGAGCGCGAAGATTTAGTTACCGCCGCCGTGCTCGTGATCGGAGACGAGATCCTGTCCGGCCGCACGCAGGATCTCAACACCAATTATATCGCCAAATATCTGGGCGAGCTGGGGATCGACCTGCGCGAGGTGCGCGTCGTGCCGGACATAGAAGAGGAGATCGTCGCCTCGCTGAACGCGCTGCGGGGACGCTACAGCTATGTCTTCACCACAGGCGGGATCGGCCCCACCCATGACGACATCACCGCCGACGCCGTGGCCAAGGCCTTCGGCGTTCCGATTCGAGAGGACGAGCGCGCCATTGCCATGCTGCTGGAGCGCATCGCCCCGCAGGATCTCAATCCCGCCCGCCGGCGCATGGCCCGCATTCCGCAAGGCGCGGAGCTGATCGAGAACGCCATTTCCAAGGCGCCGGGCTTCATGATCGGCAATGTGATCGTCATGGCCGGCGTGCCGATCATCATGCAGGCCATGCTGGACGCCGCCGCCGGGCGCATCGTCAAGGGCGTGCGCGTGCAGGTGGCCACCGTCGACGCGCATGGCATACCGGAGGGGCGCTACGCCGCCGATCTGGAGCGCATCGCCAAGGAGCATGACTGCGTGACCGTCGGCTCCTATCCGTCCTTCTCCAGCGCCGGCGTACGCAATCAGATCGTGTTGAGGAGCCGCGACGGCGCCGAGCTGGAGGCCGCGGCGCAAAAAGTGCGGGCGCTGATCGTGCGGCTCACCGCCAATGGAACGCCGCTCTGACGGCCCAGAAAGCCGCTCTCGAGGAGACCGCTCTATGGAAGACAAAGCCTTTCCTGTGTCCTGGGACGCCTTCCACCGCGACGCGCGCGCGCTCGCCTGGCGGCTCTCGGCGGTCGGCCGTTTCTCGGCCATCGTCGCGGTGACGCGCGGCGGGCTGGTGCCGGCCGGCATTGTCGCGCGCGAGCTCGGCATTCGCGTCATCGACACGATCGGGGTCGCGAGCTACAGCGAGGAGACCCAGCGCGGCGAGGTCCATGTGCTGAAGCCGCTGTCCGAGACGATTCTCGCGCGCCCGAGCGAGGATGTGCTGATCGTCGACGATCTCGTCGACACCGGCGCGACGGCCAAGGTCGTGCGCGCTCTGCTGCCAAAGGCGCATTTCGCGACCGTCTACGCCAAGCCGCAGGGCCGGCCGCTGGTCGACACTTTCGTCACCGAGGTCTCCCAGGACACTTGGATCTTTTTTCCCTGGGACACGGGCCTCACCTTCCAGGCGCCGATCGCCAAAGGATCGTCCTGATCCTATTGCGCCATGGCCGGCCGATAGGCCGCGCAATCGAAGATCGCGTAATGCTCGATCGGCGTCCATTGCGCCGACCCGCCGGAAAGATGCAGCGAAAAGCGCGTCGGGCCGCGCCAGAAGCGCGCTTCGAGCCCTCGCGGAAGCGCGTTTGGCGATTCGATCGCCCCCACCACCCAGGCCGGCGCGTCGGCGCGTCCGCACAGCTTCTCCAGCGAAGCGCGGGTGAAGCGCGGGAAATCGCCGCTGTCGCCGGGGCGCGGCGTCAAAGCGGCGTCCGTGACCCAACCGAGATCCCGCAAAAACTCCGTCCGCTCCCGCCAGGCCAGCGCCAGGTCGCGCGAAAACACGACTCCCGACCCTTGCGCATGCGACGCCCAATTGGCGCGGCCGAGCCACACCCAAGGCGCGAGCTTCTCGTTCATCCAGAGAACCTCGCCGGCATGCGGCGCGACGATCGCCTCTAGCTCCGACGAACGGACGAAAGCCGAGCGCAACGGGGAAGGCTCATGGGTCCAGCAAAAGGCCGCGAGCGGCGCGGCGGCCGCCGCGACTCCGACGGCGAGCGGCGCACGCGGCCGCCATGAGGCGATCAGCATGACGAGAGCGATGAAGAAAAGCGGGACAAAGCTCGGCTCGCCGGCGCGAAGCACCGAGGAGAGGACAGAATCACCGCTCGGCGCGGCGCGGACATATTCGCGCGCGAACCAGAGCGCCCCGCCGAACACCAAGAGACCGCAGAGACCGCAGAGCGCGAAGAGCGCCCGCTCGAGGACCGCGAGCGACAAATGCTTCCAATGCGCCCGACGCCACCAAGCGAGCGCGCCGACGAGCGCGAGAAAGGCGCTCTCCGGCTCCGCGCGCAAAATCCAGCTCGTCGCCAGCAGGGCGAGAATGATGCGGCCCTGCGCGCCCTCGCGCCACAGAGCCGGCGCGGCGACGCCGATCGCCAATGGCGCGAAAGCCGCGGCGAGCCAGAGCGCGCGCCAGCTCTGCGCCTGCGCCGCCAGCTCGCGCATGGCGAGATCGCCGAGCAGACGGCTCCCCGCGAGGCCGAGCGCGACCGCTGCGACCACGCAGAAAAGCAGACGGCGCATGCGGGGCGCGGCGAGGCTCGCCGCGAGCAGCAAAGTGCTCGCCTGCCGCAGGACCGCGATCCATGCGCTCGCAGGCCAATCGGAGAGGAAGATATAATCGCTTCGCACAGAGATGATCGCCGCCCATTGCGGATCTATGCGCGCGGTCAGCCTTTCGAGCAGCGGCGCCCCGGCGAGCGCGGCGAGGAGCAGCCCCGCCCCACCGATGAGCGAGACGATGAAAATCCGTCGGTCTCTCGAGCCTTCATAGAGCAGCGCGACGAGGCATCCAGGCGCGGCGATGATCGGATGAAAGGCCGCCGCCGCCAAGAGACAGAGGACGGCCGCCCAGCGGCGATCGGAAAGCAGCGCCGCACAAGCGGCCAGGACGAAAGCCTCGGCGAAAGGCCGCGGCGTCGCGAAGGGCTCGGCGAAATGGAAGACGCCGAATCCGCCATAGGAACTGTCGAAACAGGCGGCGAGCAGCAGCAGCGCCCAGAGCGCTCCTCCCTGCGCGATGCGCGAGGCCAGAGCCGCCAGCGCCACGAACCATAGCGCGCAGCCGGCCAGAGCGAGCGTTTTCGCCGCGGCGGCGAGGCCGAGAAGCGGGATGAGAAAATCGACGAGCCGCGAGAAGACGCTGAATTTCGATTGCCCGTCGAAGCGGAACATGATGTCGCGGCCGACGCCTCGCGGATCGAGGTCGGCAAGGCCGCGGCCCATATAGATCACGGCGTCATGGTCGAGGCCGTAATAGGGACGCAGCAGGAGAAAAATCGCCGCGCAGGCCGCGAGCGGCGCGAGGGCGCCGAGGGCGATCGGCGAAGGACGCGCGTCGAATCGGCCGTCGTTCTGCGCATCCGTCTCGCGGAAGGTGTGATCGGTCGAGGTGAGCAATCGACTCCCCGGCGCTTCTGGCCCGACGAGCTCGCGGCGGCTCGCGCCGCCGAGACATATCGCCCTCATGGTTAACCCGAGGTTGAGGTCGCGGCCCGGGTTTGCCGAGGCCTGCGCGCTGCGCTATCACTTCGCGATTCGCGGACGTGGCGGAACCGGTAGACGCAAGGGACTTAAAATCCCTCGGGCCATGCCCATGCGGGTTCGATCCCCGCCGTCCGCACCAAAAGCCGCGTCAGGTCGACGGCCCGACGGTCATCGGCCTGTCCGCCCGAGGAGCTTTTTCCTCATGTCCGACCTCGAGACAAAAACGAGCTTTCAGAGCGATCCCGCTCTGGAACGCCTTCTCGCCGCTCTCGCATCCACCGCCGCGAAACGGGATGCGGAAGGCGGCACGGCCAAGCGCGAGCGCGACCTCATTCGCGAGAGCGGATTGCTGAGCCTCGCCATTCCGCGCGCGCTGGGCGGCGTCGGCGCCGATTGGATCGAGATCACGCAGGCCGTCCGACGCATGGCGGCGGTCGACAGCTCGCTCGCCCATCTCTTCGCCTTTCATCATCTGATGGTCGCCACGCCGCAGATCTTCGGAACCGCCGAGCAGGCGCGCGCGCTGATGGAGAAGACCGCGCGCGAACGCTGTTTCTGGGGCAATGCGGTCAATCCCAAAGACCCTCGCCTGCGGCTCTCCCGCGATGGCGCGATTCTGCGGCTCGACGGGGCCAAGACCTTCTGCTCGGGCGCGAGTGATTCCGACATGCTGCTCGTCTCCGCCCTCGACGCGGACGACAGGCTGAAGGTCGCCGTCATTCCGACGACGCGCGCCGGCCTGCGAATTCACGACGATTGGGACAATATGGGCCAACGCCAGACCGACAGCGGCTCGGTCTCCTTCGAGCGCGTGGAAGTGAACGAGGACGAGTTGCTGGTCTCGCCCGGCCCGATGGGCTCCCCCTTCGCGGCGCTGCGGCCTTGTCTCGTGCAGCTTCTGCTCGTCGCGCTCTATGCGGGGCTCGCGCGCGGCGCGCTCGACGAGGCGAAAGCCTATTTGCGCGGATTGCCGAGCGAGGGCGCGGCGCGCATCGGCGCCGATCCGTTCATTCTTCGCACGGCCGGCGAGCTCTGGACCGCTTCAGCTTCGGCGGAAGCGCTGCTCGATCGCGCCGCGCGGGCCTTTCAGAACGGCTGGGAGCGCGGCGACGCCATCACTTCGCGGCAGCGCGGCGCCATAGCGATAGAGATCGCCACGGCCAAAACGGTGAGCGCGCGCGCCTCGCTCGACATCGGCTCGCGCATCTTCGAGATCATGGGCGCGCGCGCGACCAATGCCCGGGCGCGGCTCGATCGCTTCTGGCGCAACGCCCGCACCCACACTCTGCACGATCCCATCGATCACAAGCTGAAGGAGATCGGCGATTTCGTGCTCAACGACGCCTATCCGGCGCCGTCCTTCTATTCTTGAGAGAGGCGGCTCAGCTCGTCACGCGCCAGCCGCCGTCCTTCTTGCAGGCCTGGCCCTTGGCCTGCTGCGGACGGCCGTCGATGAAAATCTTATGCGTATAGTCCCGGCAGCCGCCGATCGCGGCCTCGGGCCCCGGCTCGACGAAACCATAGGCGCCATGGGCTCCGCGCCAGCTCTTGCGCTGACCGGAGGCGACAGCCTCCTGCTGCGCGGCGACGGCCGTGGCGCGATCCGCCGCGTCGAGCTCGCGGCCGATTGCGGCGCCGATGACGCCCGGCGCGGGAGGCTCCGACGCCGCGACGACGGCGACCGTAGCGGAAGGCGCGGTCGAATTGCAGCCGGAGACGGCCAGCGCCACGCAAAAAATTCCTGCAGCCGTTGCGATTCTGACGATCTCCGAATTCGCCTGCGCCGACATGAACTCTCTCCGCTCTCGCAATCTTCTCTCCTCTTGCCGGAAGGTTTTCGCGCTGTCAAAGGCCCGGCAGGCGCGCCTGCGCCCGAAGGCCGCCGAGCGGGCTGTCGTCGAGCGCGATAGCGCCTCCGTAATCGGCCGCGAGATGCGCGACGATCGACAGGCCGAGCCCGGTTCCGGGCTTCGTCTCGTCGAGACGCTGCCCTCGCCGCGTCGCCTGGGCGCGAAACTCCGGCGCGAGGCCGGGGCCGTCATCGTCTATGGTGAAGACGAGATGGCGGCGCCCGGCCGCGGCGTTCTCCAGCGTCACCGCGAGGCGCACCTCGCTCGCCGCCCATTTGCCGGCGTTGTCGAGCAGATTACCGACGATTTCTTCGAGATCCTGCCGCTCGCCGAGAAAGCGCAGCTCGGGAGCCGCCTCGCCGGAGAAAGCGACGCCGCGCTCGCCATAGATCTTGCCGAAAGTGCGCAGCAGCGCCGCCACCACGGGCGCGACCTCCGTCGTCGCGCCGATGGCGCCGGCGCGCGCCGCCGCCCGCGCCCGCTCGAGATAAAAGGAAATCTGATCGCGCATCAGCGTCGCCTGCTCGCTCACCTTGGCGGCGAGCGGCGAGGGCGCGGCGTCCGCCTCATTGACGATGACGCTGAGCGGCGTTTTCAACGCATGAGCGAGATTGCCGACCTGCGTGCGCGAGCGCTCGACAATGTCGCGATTGGCGGAGATCATCAGATTGAGCTCTTCGGCGAGCGGCCCCACTTCGGTCGGATAGGCGCTCTCTATGCGTCCGCGCTCGCCGCGGCGAATGAGCGACAATTCCCGTTGCAGCAGCTCGAGCGGCCGCAGGCCGACGCTCACCTGCACCGCGGTGGCGAGCGCCAGCGCTATGGCGAGCAGGGAGAAGGCGACGACGAGCGACCAGCGAAAGCGCGCGATCTGATTCTCCGTCTCCTCCGTCGTCGCGGCGACCTGCACGAGATAGACGCCTATGTCGCCGACATCGATGACGCGCTCGACGATGCGCAGCCAGCGGCCGTCCGGCCCGAGAGCGACGCCGCGCCGGACGCCCCCGGTCTCCGCCGGCACATGCAGATCGGAGAGCTTGGGCAGACGCGCGGCGAACAGCGAGCGCGAGGCTTTTATCTCATGCGCCTCATCGTCGAGACGCGTGATCTGCCAATACCAGCCGGAGCGCGCGAGCTCGAATTGCGGATCGCCGAGCTGCCCCGGCCCGCTGCGTCCGTCCTCGCCCGATTCGGACACATCGGCGACGATGGCGCGCAGATAAACGCCGAGCCGCTGCTCGAACACTTCCTCCGCCGTGCGGCGGTAATATTCGGTGAGGGCGAGACCGGCGATCATCAGCACGGCCGAGCTCAGCGCCGCGGCGGCGAAGAACAGCCGCGCCGCGATCGATCGTCCCGGAAAGCCCAATCGCCGCATCGCGCCCCGTCAGCGCTTGGCCGGTTCCGGCGGCGCCGCAATATAGCCGAGGCCGCGCACCGTCTGGATGAGATCGACGCCGAGCTTCTTGCGCAGCCGACCGACGAAGACTTCGATCGTATTGGAGTCGCGGTCGAAGTCCTGATCGTAGAGATGCTCGACGATCTCGCTGCGCGACACCACGCGCCCGGAATGATGCATCAGATAGGCGAGCAGGCGATATTCATGCGAGGTGAGCTTCACCGCGGCGCCGTCGACGACGACGCGGCCGGCCTTGGTGTCGAGCCGCACGGGGCCGCAGACGATCTCGCTCGTCGCATGGCCCGCCGCACGGCGCAGCAAGGCGCGCAACCTCGCGAGCAGCTCCTCCATATGGAAAGGCTTGGCGACATAATCATCGGCGCCGGCGTCGAAGCCCTGCACCTTGTCGCTCCAGCGGTCGCGCGCAGTGAGGATCAGCACAGGCATGATCCGCCCGGCGGCGCGCCAGTCCTCGAGCACGGTGACGCCGTCCTTCTTCGGCAGGCCGATGTCGAGCACGACTGCGTCATAGGGTTCGGTCTCGCCGAGGAAATGCCCCTCCTCGCCGTCGAAGGCGCGATCGACCGCATAGCCCGCCTGCTCCAACGCAGACACGAGCTGCCGGTTCAAATCCCTGTCGTCCTCCACGACCAGAAGCCGCAAGCCTCGCCTCCCCTCACCCCGCGCGAATCGCCTTTTTAGCGCTCTTTATGGCCAGCATGGGGCTGGCCGGTCACCGCGTCGAGATAAATCCGCACCACCCGCCCGTCGCGGCGCAGCAGGCTGATCTCATAGACGAGTTCGTCAAGGTCGCGGCAGAGCCTGGCGTTTATGGGCTCCGCATGGGCCGCGAGGCTCGCGGCCTGCATGAGCGCGAAAGGATCGCCGAGCCGACGATCCGCGATCAGCTGACGGGTCTCGGCGACCGGCAGGCACTGCAGAGCCGGCCGGTCCGCGGCCCAGGCGAGCGCAGATGACGGAACGGCGGCGACCAACGCCAATATTTTCGACAAATTCGGACGCATTCTCGCTTTTTCCCCGCAAAATCTATGCGACCGGCCTGCTGAACGCCAAGTGAACGCCGCAAGTGAACGCCGCAAGCGAACGCCGCCATGGGCGGGGCGGCCGGCGTCGGAGGCCCCTCCGACGCCGCCGCAAACGCGTCAGTCCGGCTTTTTCTCGGGAACCACGACCGCGACCAGTCCCGCGGCGGCGGCTCCGACGGCCAGCAGACTATCGCCGAGCGCTCCCGGCGCGAACGAATGCACCACCGCGGCCAGGACGCCGGTCCCGGCCCAGGTGCTCGGCTCCTCGGCCCGCGCCAGAAGCCAATCGTAAGCCGAAGGAAGAGAAAGACCCATATGCTTCATCCTCTCATTTCGCCGGGAAGCCGCCCGACGCGGTTCATGACGCGCGGCGCGGCGCGGCGCCGCGCGACGATCACGGATAGAGCGCGAAGGGAAGCTGGTAGTGCGGCCCGTCCCTCAGCGTGCGCCATTCGCCGCCCCATTCGATCGTCACATGCTCGGCCTGCGCGGCCGCCTTCATCGCGCGCGCGATCGGATAGATCTGCGGCCACGACCATTGCGGCCGACCGTCGACGAGCGGAACGAGATCGACCGCATGTCCAACGAGCCCGAATTTCGGATCATCGGTCGGCACATGCCTGCAGCGGAAAGGGTTCTTCAGCGCCGACGCCCCGCGGGCGATCAGCGTGCGCTCGCGCGCGATCGAGCGCACGCCTTCGAAGACGACGAATGCCTGCTCGCAGCGCTCCCCAGCGGCGCGCACCACGCGCACGAGATCGGGGTGCACGCCCGAGAGCTTCTTCTCCGAGCCTTCATCCAAAGCAAAGCCGGCGCGCGGCGCATGGCGCGCCGCGACCTCGGTGTCGATCATGCCGAATATCCTTTCATTGGAGAAAAGCCGCGAGACGCAGCGTCAGGCGGGCCAACCCGCCTCTATGTCGAGCGCCGTGAGCGCAGCGATGTCGGGCGCATCGTCGATCGCCGCGACGAGCTGCGCCTCGCGATCGAAGCAGCTCTGCACATGAGCGCGCACGCCCTGCGCGACGGCGATCAGAGTCGCATGGTCGAACAACAGGAAAGAACCGTCCGCGAGCTTCCAATTCACCGCATAATCATTGTCGAGCACGCTGGCGACGACGGCCGCCGTCAGCTTGCCCTGCGTCTTCTCGTCGGTCGACAGGCTCAGACCACTCACCATCGTCCCCGCCGTCTCGGCGCGCCAACGGCGATCGGCGAGCGCGGCGCGCAATTGCGCCTTCGTCTCCGCGAGCGTCGGCGCGGCAGGCGCGGCAGGCGCGGCCGGCGCGCCGCCGGCGTCGCGCCAGGCCTGATAGTCGCGGCCATCGGCGGTGTCCGCATCCACGGGAACGAGAGCGCCATCCGCCTCGCGCCGCACGATGTCCGCGCGCGAGCCGCGGCGATCCGTGACGATCGAATAGTCCATGATCAAATCCCCGCGTCGAGAATAACTCTGGCCGTTCCGAAGCCATTCGCCGGACCATGGGCCGCGCCCGAGGTCAGACCCGAAAAGCCGCTGATCGCGACGCGTCCGCCATTCACGGTCACATCGCTTCCGACGATGGAGGCGGTCGTCGCCTGCTTGTCGTAGGTCACCTGATCGGAGACCCACCAATCGCCGCTCTTCAGGCCGACCGAAGGAACGGCTCGCATGGGATTGACGATCAGTGAATAGAACAGCCACACCGTCGTCGCCGACGCCGCGACGCCGCCCGTGACGCTGTGATCGTCGAGCACGACGCAATATCGCAGACAATCCGAGCGCTCGACGCTCGGTCGACGACGCTCGAAGGCCGTCGCCACGGCGCCGGGCTCGAGTTGCGGGCGCAGGATCGTCCCGGCCGAAAATTCGACATTCGTCTGCGTCGCGACCGCCAATCCCGTCGCGACGAGCGGCGTTGCGCGAGACGCCGACGCATAGGAGCCCGAGCCCGTAGAGCCCGTTCCCTGCCAGATGCGCGCAGTCGCCGCCCCGTCATGCGCCAAGGCGTAAGTTCCGCCCTCGATCAGCGGCGCGTCGATCGGCAAGATCAATGAGCCTGCGGCGATCGTGATTGTCGTATCCAGCCCGCTCGTCGTGAATGTGTAGGTCGCGCCCGAAGCGCCGGCCTTCACGCCATCATGGCCATATTGACCCGCGGCGAGCGTCACCGTGCCGGAGACTCCGCGCTGGTTGATCGCAAAAGCGGCGTTGCGCAGACGATTGCGAAATGCGATCGGCGCGCCGTCGCCTGTTCCGCTCGGAAACGCGACCCGGCCCGTCGAACGATCGACGAGCAGCGCCTCGCGCCAAGTCGAACCATCGGCGGAGACTTTGAGATGGAAATTATCATCGCCACAGAGCCCCGTCTCCGCGCGGCCGGACCAGTTGCTCTGATAGAGCTGCGAGACCGTGCCGGCGGCGGCCTCCTTTTCCAAGGTGAGGCGCAGATCGCCGGAGCCGCCTTCCGCAGCCGTCTTGGCGAAAAACAAGGCGCCATTCGCCTTCGCCGAAAGCGGATTGGCGCCGCTCGCTGTCGTTCCTATTCCCAGCAGCGCGAGATTTTGCAGATTGCGCAGCGTCATGCCCGCGTCGATCCAGGCCGATCCGCTATAGAGCAGCAAGAGCTCCTCCGCTTCCACATAAGCGAGCCAGCCCGCCTTCGGCGCGAGAAACACCCAGGCGCCGGCGAGGCGAACGGCCACATTCTGTTCCTCGCCCGCAAAAGCGCCCGTCGCCGTACCGACGACGAGATAGCGATCGCCTTCGACAGGCGCAGCAGGGGGCGAAGCGCGACGCTCTATGACAGAAAGCTGCGTCAGCGAGTCGAGCAACTGCAGCGCTTCATTGTGAGTCACGTGTTTCTGCGCCTGCGCCGCATCTATGCAGGGCAGAGCGAGATGGGTCGTTTGCGTCATGGAGGCTCACTCGATAGGAAGCGTCGCGACGAGCGGAAAGCCCCGGCCGACACGCGCGCCGATTTGAAATATCTGCAATGAGACGCTCGTCTGCGGCGCGCCGAAATCGGCGAGTTCGTCGCTCGCCGCATAGAGAGCGGAATTGGTCGCAGCGCTCAGCACACGCTCGCCGCCGCCAGGCAGCGCGACGACGATGTCATAGGCTTCGCTCTCCTCGCCGAGCGGAATGTCGAACGGCTCCCATGCGTCCGCGCCGATGCGTCCGCGCCGCGTGAAGGAGATCGTAACGCCCTCCGTGCTCCGCCGCGCATGCGCATGGGTCGGCGAATAGGGCAACAAGGATTTGCGCGTCGCGGCGACGTCGAGCTCGACATAGGTCGGATCGCCATGATCGCGATCCGCCGGTCCGATGCGATAGACGCGCGCCGACTCGATTTCCGCGACATCGACGGCGAGCGGGACGACCGCATCGTCGAGCAGCACCACAGTCGCCCCCGCGGCCACACTGCGCGAACCGAGCGAATCTTCTCCGCCGATCCCACGCAGCAATCGCGACAGGCGATAGGTATTCGACGCGACGAGCTCCGCGCGTGTGAAGGCGAAGATCTCCCAAGCTCCGTCCGCGCCACGAATCGCCATCGCCGAGCGCAGCGCGAAAGCGCCGGCGTCGTCCACCGAGGCGAGCGCGCCAGAGCCGAGCTTCACCCTGACGCTGGCGCCGCGATCGAAGCGCCCGAGTGGTCCCGGCGCGAGCTCGTCCAGCGTCTCGCCGATCGTCGCGCGCTTGTCAATCAGCCCGATCGACTCGAATGACGACCCGATCTTGCGCCAAATCGCGAGCGCGCCAGGCCAGGGGTCGGCGAAAGCCGCGACATGCGACAGCGCCGTCTCTCCGTCCTTTGCGATCGCGAGATCGAGAACGACGATCCGCGGCGGTCCGATCGCCCCGGGCGCGGCGAGCCTGCGCCGAGCGACCGCGCGCGCGCAAACGTCATAGACGCTCGCATCGACGGCGCGCGCCTCGATCTCGCGCGCCACGCCATCGGTAATGCGCGTGATCTGTAACCAACGCTCGGGCGCCGTCGCCAGCGAAACCACATCGCCCGGCTCCAGAGTGACGAGACCGGGCCGCACCGAAAATCGCGCCGTCTCCCGCCCCGCCCAAATGTCCTGCAGCCAGATGTCGGCCAATCGTTGCGCATTGGCGCGACCGGTCATCACCGCCGTCTGCGCCTCGCTGCGTCGCGAGGAATAGCCCTCGAGCCGCCTCGACAAAACGCGGCCCGTACGATAGTCGAACTCCGAATCGCAGAAGGACAAAGCGATCTCGTGCGGCAGCTCGCTCTCTTGAGCACGCCGCAGCTCGACGAGCGTCCCGTCCTTGTTCGGAACGAGATCATCCGCGCCGATCTCCCGCACGCTCTTCATCCCATGCGAGACGAAGCGCAGCGCGCCGCCGGAGACAATGGCGTCGAAGCCGAACAGCGAACCGAGCGGCTCGATCGCTTCGCGCGGCGACATCGCCGAGTCGAGAACATAGCCGTCCACGAAACCGTGGATCGCCGGCCGTTCGACGGTGAGCTCGCTCGTCGCGATCGTCGACGCGAGCGCCGAGACGAGACGGTCGAGCGGCGCCCCCTCGAGCCGCCCGTTCAGCCAATGTCCCGTTTCCCAATTCGGCGCATCGGCCCAGACATCCGAACAGCCCGGAAAGGCGGGAAACGGACGCGCATCCCAGCACCAGACATGGAGGCGCGCAGGATCGACCATGCGTCCGCCATAGATCGGCGACAGCGGATTGCGCGCATCGCCGCCCGGCGTCGTCGGATCGAAATGTGCGATCATCGCCTCGAGGAAACGCGCCTGCATCAGATCGTCGCGACCGCCGCGCGAGAAATATGGCAGCCCGCCCTCCGACGAATGCGCGTCGGGAAAAAGATTGGGCGCATTGGCCCCGCGATCGACGGCCGGACAGCCCGTCTCGACGATCCAGATCGGCTTGCCATGCGGTGTCCAAGCGGTCGGCGCCGCGAGCTCCGCCGCGCCGACACGCTCATAATGCGCATTGGACCACCACGACACGAGATCCTTGACGCGAAACATCCAGGGCTTGCCGAGCCCATCCGCTATCGGCGTACGCATCTGCGCCCGACGATCCGCTTCGCTCGCATAGAACCAATCATATCCCTCGCCCGCCGCCACGCGCGCGCCGAGATAATCGACGTCATAGACGCTCGCCGCGACCTCCCCATCGAGATGATCGACGCCATCGCGCCAATCCGAGAGCGGCCAATAGGCATCGACGCCGATGAAATCGATCGCCGTCGACGCCCATAGCGGATCGAGCGGAAAGCGCACCTCGCCCTCCGCCCGAATATGCGCGCCATATTCCGTCCAATCGGCGGCGTAACCGATCTTCGTTCCACTGCGGAGAATGCTCTTCACATCGGCGGCGAGCCCCTCCAGAGCCGCCACTGCGGGATAGACTCCCGGAGCGGAACGAATGCGCGTGAGCGCGACGAGCTCCGAACCGATGAGAAAAGCGTCCACGCCGCCCGCCTCCTCGCAGAGATCGGCGTAACGGAGAATGAAGCTTCGATATTGCGTGAAGAAAGCCGCGACCTGCGTCGCCGCTTCTCCGGCGCCATCCACCGAACCGAAGCGTCCTGGCGCCGGATCGCAAGTGATCCGCCCCCGCCAGGGAAAGGCCGGCTGCCCGACCGCGCCGGTCCGAGGATCGGGCAGCACATTGTCTGGCGGCACATCCATCATCACGAAAGGATAGAAGACGACCGACAACCCACGCGACCGTAGATCGGAGATCGCCGCGCGCACCGAGGCGTCGCTCGGCGTGCCGCCATAGGCGGACCGTCCGTCGATCTGCGAAACCAGCCGCGCAGTAGCGCGCGTCAACCCCGCGACCGACCAATCCGCCGGCCAATAGGGTCCATAGACATAGTCGAACTCGCCGATCGTCTTGAAGGTCGCGTCGACGCGCGGCGCAATGGTGCAATGTCCCGCGCGCAAATCGTCGCCGAACCAGGACACGACGAGCGCGACGCTGACGAGATTGGGACAGAGCGCCTGCAACGCATCGATCGATGCAGTCCAATCGCTGGCGGCCGTCAGCTGATGCCGGTTCTCCGCACTGGTCGCGCCGGGCGAGAAGAAGTTCAACTGTAACGACGGCTGATAGCCGGCCTCGGTGGCGCCGGGTATGACGTCGATCGCGCGGATCATCTCGCCGAGCCCGGCGACCGCGCGCGTGACCTCGAAAGTGAATTGCGGAATGCGATTGCCGAAAGGCGCGAGCGCCAATTGCTCGAACACGATATAGGCGAGGCCGCGATAGGCCGGCGCATTCTCCGCGCCCTCCTTGGCGACGATAAGCGGATCGGGAAGCTGCTCCTCGTCGCCTCTGTAGATGCGGATCGGCAGGCTCGTCATGTCGAGCTCATTGCCATCCGCAAAAATGCGCCGCACGAAAGCGATCGGTCCCTCGCAGAGACCGATCGCGAAATTGGCGTAATAGGAATAAGCGACATTGACCGTCTGCGCCGATCCGCCTCCGCCCTTGCCGCGATTGCCGGAACCGCCGTCGAGCGAGACATTCGTCTGCTCGAGAAAGCGCGTCGCCCAGATCATCTGGCCGCCGATGCGCGCGCGCCCGTAGACGCGCGGAATCGCCGCGCCCTCGGTCGAGGCGACGCCGTCCATGGCTTTCAGACGGGGTCCGATTTCGTAACGCGTCGCGGCGCGCGGCGCCAGCGCGGCGTCGACCAGCGCGCCGCCCACACTGCCGACGATATTGCCGAGAATCGAACCGACCGGCGCGATCGCGGCCCCGGCCGTCTGCAACAGGAGAGTGGCCATATCGTCCTCGAAACGTCAGTCCGTCACGTCGGGAAAAGCGAAGGCGCCGACCACTCTCTTGCGCCAAAGTCCGATCGGCGCCTCCGCGACGCAGGCGCCGCCATGCGCATGGACCATATGCGTCGCGCTGGTGGCCACGCCGAGGTGCTTCGCGGGCGCAAAGTCGCGAAAGCGAAACAGCAGCACGTCACCCGCTTGAAACGCGCCCGGTTCGACACGCGCAAAATGCCGATGCGCAGCCAGCGACAGCGTCTCTTCGCCAGCCGCCTCCGCCCAATCCGGCGAATAGGGCGGCGCCTCCTCCGGCTCCGGCCCGACGAGCGCGCGCCACACGCCGCGCACCAGACCCAGACAATCGCAGCCGACGTGAATGAGCGAGCCCTGATGCCGATAAGGCGTGCCGATCCACCGACGCGCCTCCGCGACGATCGTCGCGCGCGCGAGTCCGCTCATCGAAAAAAGCTCCCGCCATCCATCGTCGGCGCGAGCGAATTCGGATAGGAAATGACGACGTCATTGCCCGGCATATGCGGAAAGCCGCGATAATTGACAATATTCGCGAATTTTCCTTCGCAGGTCGCAGCGCTCTTGTCGCATCCTGCGACGAGCGCGAGAGAATCGCCGGAGGCCCCCGCGCCCGCGAGCGGCGCCCACAACGCCAGGCTCACATTTTCTCCTGAGCGCCGATGCGACTTGATCGTGACGCGGGCGCCGGCATTGGCGCCGCTAGCGAACGTCAGCGCGCCACCCGTAAAGAACTCGTCTTCGAATGCGCTCGCGAGACTCGCGACGATCGCGCCCTGCGCGAGCGCGAGCACGACGCCTGTCGTGTGAAACGCCGAGCCGCCGAGAGCGACCTTGCAACGCGAATCGCCGAGATCGGCGGAACAGCCGCGCTGAAAACTGTCTCCACGCGTCTCATCGAACAAATGCGCGAGCGAGCGCAGCTCCGCGCGAAAGGCGAATTCGCTGCGCGCCACTTCACCGATCATCGTCGCGTCGACGAGCAGACGATTGCCGACATCGGACCAATCGACGAGCCAAATCTCCACAGCAGCGCCGTCATAGAGCCCATTGGCGAGATCGCGCTCGTCGAGCCCGTCCGATTGCAGCGCGCCGACGATCTCGCCGCTTCCGACCGCGAGGCCGACACTCGCCTCGATTTGAGTGGAGGAGAGCCCCGACGCCGCGCGATAGGTCACGGCGGCGAACACGAGATCGCGATCATGATCGGTAAATCCCATGATCGTCCCATCCTTGCGCGCGAGACGCCAGCAATTGCACATGGTCGAAACCGAGGCGTCGAGACGCTCCCGCATGGATGTCGATACGGAACGCATCACGGCTCTCCTTCACGGAATGATTTCGATGATCGGAATTTTCGGAATCGCGCCGGCCTCGAAGGAAGAGACGTCGATCTCGAGATAATCCGTGTCGAAGCGCACGGGCACATCGAAGAAAAATCCCGCCGTCACAGCCGCCCCGCTCGCAGGAACAGCCGACGGCGCGAAGGTCACGAGCCCATTCGTCGCGCACGCTCTCGATCACGGGCTTGGCGATGGCGCGCGCATAGGGCGCAAAGCTCGTCCCATAAGTCTTGAGAAGCTGAAATTGCGCGGTCGCGCCATCGCCTGCGCCGAGACTCTGATCGAGCGGCGAAGGCGCTCCGCCGAGCCGCGCGGAAGAAAGATCTGCGCGATCACGCCAGCGAAAGCCGATCAGCCGGCCACGCCGCTCTTCGAAGAATTCGATCACCGCGGCAAGCTGCGCCAGCGATTTGACGCCATAGCCGGCTTCATAGCGCCGACGAGAATGCGCCCATCGCGCATTACGCGCCTCCCGATTGGACCCGAGCGTAACGACATCCGTGCGCCGCTCCGGACCGCCGCGTCCATTCAACGACACGTCGAGCGGAAAGCGCGTTTCGTGAAAATCCAGCATGCCGAAGGCTCCTCACAAATTGCGCCGACCGCGCGCCACGGCCCGCGCCAACGCCGCGGAAATCTGCCCTTCGGAACGCCGAAAGCTGTCGACGTCCTGCGCCGCTATATTGACCGTGACGGCGACCGGATCGCGCGCGCCCTGCATAGCGACGCCGAGACGTCCGTCCGGCCCCCGCGCGAGCGGCATGATCGCCTCGGCGCCGCGCTCACCCATCAATCCGACTGCGCCATTCGCGCCGAAGAATGTCGGGCTCGCGACGACGCCGCCATCCGCGAAAGGAGCGACGGACACCCCGCCTCCCGAACCAAAAGCGCCGGAGAGAAGCGCGCTCAATCCGCTCGTCACGCCTTGCGTCAGCGCCTGAGCGCCGGCGCTCACGCCGAGTTTGGCGAGCGAGCGCGCGATGGAGGCGAGCGTAGAGTCGAAACTCTTGCCGTTCACCACCGCGTTCGCGAGGCCGCTGGACAAAGTCTTGGTCGCCGAGGAGGCGGCGACGTTGATGTCCTGCAGCAACGACTTCGTCGTCTTCAGATCGAGCGCCTGAAACGGCAGATCGACTGCGGATTGCGAAGCGACGCTGTCATTGGTCGACGAATCCGGCATTTTCCGTCTCCATCCGGAAATGCGCGCATCAATGCGGCGAGCGCGTCGCGCGACGGCGCGCCGGCCGCGCGCCCATAGACCCCCTCCGCGGCGCTGGCCAATTCACGCGGCGTCGCCGACCAGAAGTCGCGCGGCGAAAGCCGCAGAACGCCGAGGCCGAAGGCCATCGCCCGCGCCCACGGGAATGGCCGCGGCCTCATCCGCTCGCATCCCGCTGCCGCGGAGGGTTTGCGCCTTCGCCCTCGCCGAAAGTCGCGGCCAGCAGCTCCGCCGCAATACGCACATAATCGCCGAGCCCGCCCGCGACCGTCATGCACGCGACCTCGTCATCGCTCAACTCATGCCCACCGCCGCGCAGTCCGCAGCCGATGATGCGGATGAGATCGCGCGCCCCGAGTCGGCGCCCTTCGAAGCGTTCTGCGAGCGCCACGAGATCGCTCGCGCCGAGCCCGCTCTCTAGCTCGGCGAGCGCGCCGAGCGTCAGACAGAGGCGATAGGTCTTGCCGTCGAGTGTCGCCTCGACGTCTCCGCGTTTCGCATTGGCCATGACGAGCGCCTCACGCCGACGTAAAGGAAACCGCGCCCGCCGATTCGAGCGCGATGTCGAACGTCATCTCGGCATTGTGCTCGCCGCGATAATCGAGACTCGAGATCTGGAACAGACCCGCCATGACGCCGAAATCCGGAATCACGATTCGCCATTCGCGCAGCAGCCCGTCGAAGAAGAGCTGGCGGATGAGCGCGTCCGACGCCTGATCCTTGAAAATCCCCGTTCCCGCGAGGCTCGCGCGCTTCACGCCCGCGCCATCCAGCAACTCTCGCCAGCGCCCGGCCGATTCCGCGTCTGTCACATCCACGGTCTCGGCGTTGAGCGAGAGGCGCCGCGTGCGCAGTCCAGCGACGGTGACGAAGGTTCCGCTTCCGTCATCGAGCTTCAGCAGCAGATCTTTTCCCTTTTGTGCGGACATGCGAGCGATCCTAAATTCCGATTGGCAATATCAAAGAACTTCCGTCGTTGCGCGAAAGCGCAGATCGACGCGCGCGAAACGCCCGTTCTGCTCCCGCCGCGTCTCGCTTCCCTGATGCCGGAGATCGACGAGATGATGGCCGTCGAGAAGGAGCGGCGCCTCGTCGAGCAGAGCGACGATCCTTTCGCCGATGGCGAGCGCTTCTGCCGCGCCGCGCTGAACCGAGACAACCGAGAGCGTGATGAATTGCTCGGCGCCGCGCGCCTCCGCCGTCGACCAGTCGCGCAGTCTCGTATCCGCGAACAGGATATAGGGAGGATCCGCGCCTCGCGGCGCCTCGTCATAGATCTTCGCGCCGCCGAGGGCGGCGACGAGAGGGGCGTCCGCCGCGAGGCGCGCGCGCATCGCCTTGCGCAAGACGATGATCGGCGAAAGGCTCATTTACGCCTCCTCATGAGACCTCTTCACAATGACAAAGCAAGAAGCGGCGACGCCCATCCGGATCATAGGCGGATTTGACGCGCAGCTGGCGGTCTCCGGCGACGAGCCGCATTTCATTCGTCACATCGGAGCGCCAGCGAATTTGCGCGATCCATTCGACCGCCTGCTCCTGTCGATCGGCGACGAAGCGAGCGGCGCCAGAGACGGGCGTCAGCTTCGCCCATAGAGCGCCGACGGCCGCATAGCTGCGCGTCATCGCACCACTGTCGTCCGGCGTGTCGACAGCGGCCTCGAGCGACATTCGCAAGCGCATCTCGCCGATCATAGGCGCGCTCATGTCAGGCGCTCGCGTCGAAACGGCTTGGCCAGCGCGAGAACGAGCGTCGGGAGAGACGCGCCTGCGTCGCCGGCATCGCCGCGATTCTCGTGCCATTGCGCCACGAGCGCTAGAATGGCGCGGCGTAGCGGCTCTGGCGTGTCCGCCGCGCCGTCGCCATATCCGACGACGACGTCTATCTCTATTGCGTCGCAGGGCCGTCCCGGCTCCGCCGGCGCATCGAGAAATACGATGCGCCCCGCATCCCGGGTCGCCGACGCGCGATAGGACGCGCCGGGCAGCGTTTGGGCGACGCCCGCGGAATCGAAGATGCGAATCGCCGACACGCTGCGAAACGGCGCAAAGGGAACGGCGAGAGTTTGGCGCCGCAGCGTCTGGGCGGGCCAGGCGTCGAGCCTCATCCGCCAGCTCTGTGTCACGAAAAAGCGCCGCGTATAGGCTTCCAGAGTCATCCGCGCGGACACGATCAGCGCTGACAGCAGCTGATCCTCGTCGTTCGAGTCGAGCCGCGCCCAAGCCTTCGCGTCATCTAGCGACACGGGCTCCAGCGCCGGCCCCGAGAGAAGATCGGGAATCATTCGTTCGTCCATTGCGTGAGCTGTGAGTGGGAATGGCGCATGTAAGTGGCGAGCGGCGATGAACGTCGCTCGCCAGTTACGTTTTCGCTGCTCACATTCAGGCTGTGCCGAACTTCAACAGCTTTATCGCCTCGAAATCCTGCACGCCGCCGCCGACTCGCTTCGTCGTGTAGAAGAGCACATAGGGCTTGGCGGAATAAGGATCGCGCAGGACGCGCACCCCGAGCCGATCGACGACGAGATAGCCGCGCGCGAAATCGCCGAAGGCGACCGAAAAGCTATCGGCGCCCATGTTCGGCACGTCCTCCGCCTCGACCACCGGGAAGTTGAGCAGCGAGGCCGGCTGATCGAGGCTCGTCGGCGGCGCCCAGAGATATTCGCCCGTCGTCGATTTGAATTTGCGGATCGCCGATTGCGTCTGGCGATTGAGCACGAATTTGCCGTTCTGCCGATAGCCGGCGCGCAGCGCATAGACGAGATTGAACAGCGCGTCCGATGGATTGCTCGCCGCGAATCCGCCGGAGACGCCGGTGGCGACATAGCCGATATTGCCCCAGCTCCAACTAGCGTCGGCCACTGTCGTATAGGCGAGAAATCCCTTCGGCTTGTCGGTGCCATTGCCAGTCACGAAGGCGGCGCCCTCCTGCTCGGCGAAGACCGTCTGCACTTCCTCGGCGATCCATTGCTCCACATCGACAGCGGAATCGTCGAGCAGAGTCTGCGTCGCCGCCGGCATGGCGTAGAGCTCCATCGCCGGAAAGGTGAGATCGACGATCTGCTGATTGCTGGTTTGGGGACGCGGATCGGCCTCCGCCACCCAGCCCGCCGCAGGCCCCTGCGTCGAATAGGCCTTGCGCAAAGAATGAGTGGAAATCTCACGCACGCTCGCGATGGCGCGAATGGGCGACAGACGCGCGAGACGGCGCAGGATCTCCTGCTCCGCCGGCGTCGGCACGAGATAGCCGCCGTCCGGGCCGGAGCCCGCGGACAGCGCTTTCGATTCGAGCGCCTTCAGCCCGACGGATTCGCCGCAGCGCATATAGAGCGCGAAAGCCGATTTGTGCTCGCGCGCGGGCGCGTCCTCGCTTGGCGCGCCGGAGAGACGCGGGCGAGAAGCGTCGAGCGCGACGCGATCGAGCCGACGCTTCGTTTCGTCGATGGCGCGATCGATGCGATGCAGCTTCTCCTCGGTGAGAGCGTCGACGCCGAGCCGTGTCTCGAGCTGCGCGATCCTTTCCTCATTGGTGTCCTTGAAAGCCGTGAAGGCGCGATGAAGATCGGCGAGCGCCTCTTCGCCGGAGAGCGTCTTGGTTTCGAGAGACGACATTGGCGGGAACCTCTTTCTTTCTGACGTGAAGGCGCGCGCAAGGCGCCGCGCGGAATGCGCGGGCGTTCGGGCGCCGGGTGGAAAAGCAAGGTCGCGTGCTCGGGACGCAGCGCCATGCGCGTGGCTTTGGCCGCGACGAGGCGTCAGCGTACTGAGGCGAATGAACGGGGCGTCGGCTCGGTGTCGAAGATGTATTCCGCGCGCACGCTACGAAATGGTGGCGGAACTCACGATGCTTCGGCGTCCTCCGAGCGCTTATCGGTCGGAGGCGGCGGTCGACTTCACTCCACTCAACCCGAATTTCTCGACATTCTCGTCGACCCATCGCCTAAGCAGGCGATGCGCGCTCTCGGAACCACCGTCGGCGGCCGCCAAGAACTGCTTCAGATATGGTCGGAAAAGCCAACGATTCTTTCCGCTATTGTCGATCTCTCGCTCCATGATGCGCAGCTGCTCGAGCGCATAGTCTTCATCCCCGGCAAGATAGCGCGTGAGCCCTCGAATGAAATGCGGCCAAGCCAGCCAAATCGTATCCGAAAAGATCGGAAGATCGCCTCTCAGGGGGACGTGGCGCCGTAGAAAATCTTCAGGCGTCGCAATGGTCGCGAGATAATCTAGATGTTTCTCGTCGGAGATGATGCGGGTGATATTTTTCGCGGCCTCGTCATAACCATGAGGATCGATGAAGACTTTGTCACCGCCGATTCGCTCGCTGTAGCTCAAATCCAGATTCTGCATCGGTTTGTAGAGCGGCGTGACCACGCGCCAGAGGAACACGAGATTTCGCTCCATCGTCGTCTCCAGAATAAATCCTTTCAGCAGATATTCGATCGGCGGCGCGACAAGAACCGATTTGCACACCTACGTGCCGGGCAGCGTTTTCTGCAGCAGCTTCAGCATTCTGGCGCTTCGGCTCATCGAGGAACGACCTCCCGCTTCTTAAGTTGAATCTCCATTACCGGAACCGTGTCGTCGATGCCGAGCCTCAGCCTGATCCGCAAAACTCTCGCCATGTCGAGGCGAGCGCCGCCAGTCTTAACATCCCATACGGCAATGATCGTACCAGAAGCGTCCCTC
>Ga0265328_10000313_pt1 | contig 22524 bp, 14 predicted proteins | sample 41624metaG_FD_202086 | JGI IMG/M metagenome (GOLD analysis project Ga0265328, IMG submission 202086) | Rhizosphere microbial communities from Carex aquatilis grown in University of Washington, Seatle, WA, United States - 4-16-24 metaG | ecosystem: Host-associated > Plants > Roots > Rhizosphere...
CTTGATAAGAAGCACCGGCTAACTACGTGCCAGCAGCCGCGGTAATACGTAGGGTGCGAGCGTTAATCGGAATTACTGGGCGTAAAGCGTGCGCAGGCGGTTTTGTAAGTCAGATGTGAAATCCCCGAGCTCAACTTGGGAACTGCGTTTGAAACTACAAGACTAGAATAGGTCAGAGGGGGGTAGAATTCCACGTGTAGCAGTGAAATGCGTAGAGATGTGGAGGAATATCAATGGCGAAGGCAGCCCCCTGGGATCATATTGACGCTCATGCACGAAAGCGTGGGGAGCAAACAGGATTAGATACCCTGGTAGTCCACGCCCTAAACGATGTCAACTAGTTGTTGGTAGAGTAAAATCTATGAGTAACGCAGCTAACGCGTGAAGTTGACCGCCTGGGGAGTACGATCGCAAGATTAAAACTCAAATGAATTGACGGGGGCCCGCACAAGCGGTGGATTATGTGGATTAATTCGATGCAACGCGAAAAACCTTACCTGGCCTTGACATGTACCGAATTTGCTAGAGATAGCTTAGTGCTCGAAAGAGAACGGTAACACAGGTGCTGCATGGCTGTCGTCAGCTCGTGTCGTGAGATGTTGGGTTAAGTCCCGCAACGAGCGCAACCCTTGCCAATAATTGCCATCATTTAGTTGGGCACTTTATTGGGACTGCCGATGACAAATCGGAGGAAGGTGGGGATGACGTCAAGTCCTCATGGCCCTTATGGCCAGGGCTTCACACGTAATACAATGGTCGGTACAGAGGGTTGCCAACTCGCGAGAGGGAGCCAATCCCAGAAAGCCGATCGTAGTCCGGATTGAGGTCTGCAACTCGACCTCATGAAGTCGGAATCGCTAGTAATCGCGGATCAGCATGTCGCGGTGAATACGTTCCCGGGCCTTGTACACACCGCCCGTCACACCATGGGAGTGGGTTTTACCAGAAGTAGGTAGTCTAACCGTAAGGAGGACGCTTACCACGGTAGTATTCATGACTGGGGTGAAGTCGTAACAAGGTAGCCGTATCGGAAGGTGCGGCTGGATCACCTCCTTTCTAGAGAATAAAGCTTGGTTGCAAACATTCACACTTATCAGTCGTTTAAACAGTAGCAACATCAAAGATTTTAGCTTATTGGGTCTGTAGCTCAGCTGGTTAGAGCACCGTCTTGATAAGGCGGGGGTCGTTGGTTCGAGCCCAACCAGACCCACCAGATGCCATTAAGCGAATGCATAAGCCTAGACGGTCGGCGGACCATTATGACTTAGACACATGGGGGGTTAGCTCAGCTGGGAGAGCACCTGCTTTGCAAGCAGGGGGTCGTCGGTTCGATCCCGACACTCTCCACCAAGCTTTTTTGATGTTGCGGACGAGAAAGAAATTAGAAGCAAGCGTTTGTTTATAAATGTTTGCTTCTAGTTTTTAACTAGACTGATCTTTAACAAAATGGAAGAAGTAAAGAGGATACACAACTTTGTGATGAGGTTGATGTATCCAAATGGGTAGTAATTGATTGCAAAATCGAAACATTTTGCTTATGCAGGGTTTCAAGAATGAAAGTTCTTAAAAAACAAGTGTAAGTAAGATAAACCAGTTGGTACTGTACAACCTTGCAGTATTAACGAAGTTGCTTTAGAAAACCTATAGCGGACGTTCTCATGCGTCGTGAGATCTGGATTTAAAAGGGTTCAGGTTTTAACGTTATAGGGTCAAGTGAATAAGTGCATATGGTGGATGCCTTGGCGATTACAGGCGATGAAGGACGTGATAGCCTGCGTAAAGTTTCGGGGAGCTGGCAAATAAGCTTTGATCCGGAAATGTCCGAATGGGGAAACCCACCCGCAAGGGTAACCGCTCCTGAATATATAGGGAGATGGTGGCGAACCGAGTGAACTGAAACATCTAAGTAGCTCGAGGAAAAGAAATCAACCGAGATTCCGTAAGTAGTGGCGAGCGAACATGGAACAGCCTGTTATTTTTAGCACATGCGATAGTAGAACGGAATGGAAAGTCCGGCCATAGAGGGTGATAGCCCCTTATACGAAATCCCGTGTGTGGAACTAGGGTAACGACAAGTAGGGCGGGGCACGAGAAACCTTGTCTGAACATGGGGGGACCATCCTCCAAGGCTAAATACTCGTAATCGACCGATAGTGAACTAGTACCGTGAGGGAAAGGCGAAAAGAACCCCGGGAGGGGAGTGAAATAGATCCTGAAACCGTATGCATACAAACAGTGGGAGCCCCAGCTTTAATAACCTTTGGGTTCTTTCGACGAGCGTAAGCGAGTCAAAAGACTTTAAGGTGGGATAGACCGGATATTTATGATTTGAATAAATGTTGAGGGTTATTAAAGCTGGGGTGACTGCGTACCTTTTGTATAATGGGTCAGCGACTTACATTCAGTAGCAAGCTTAACCGATAGGGGAGGCGTAGCGAAAGCGAGTCCGAATAGGGCGTTCAGTTGCTGGGTGTAGACCCGAAACCAAGTGATCTATCCATGGCCAGGATGAAGGTGCCGTAACAGGTACTGGAGGTCCGAACCCACAAATGTTGAAAAATTTGGGGATGAGCTGTGGATAGGGGTGAAAGGCTAAACAAACTTGGAAATAGCTGGTTCTCTCCGAAAACTATTTAGGTAGTGCCTCGTAAATCATTCTTGGGGGTAGAGCACTGTTATGACTAGGGGGATCATAAGATCTTACCAACTCATTGCAAACTCCGAATACTGAGAAATGCAATTACGGGAGACAGACCATGGGTGCTAACGTCCGTGGTCAAGAGGGAAACAACCCAGACCGACAGCTAAGGTCCCAAATGACGTGCTAAGTGGAAAACGAAGTGGGAAGGCATAGACAGCCAGGATGTTGGCTTAGAAGCAGCCATCATTTAAAGAAAGCGTAATAGCTCACTGGTCGAGTCGTCCTGCGCGGAAGATGTAACGGGGCTAAGCACGTAACCGAAGCTTCGGATGCATAATTTATTATGCATGGTAGGAGAGCGTTCTGTAGGCCTGCGAAGGTATTCTGTGAGGGATGCTGGAGGTATCAGAAGTGCGAATGCTGACATGAGTAGCGATAAAGGGTGTGAAAAGCACCCTCGCCGAAAGCCCAAGGTTTCCTGCGCAACGTTCATCGGCGCAGGGTGAGTCGGCCCCTAAGGTGAGGCAGAGATGCGTAGCTGATGGGAAACAGGTTAATATTCCTGTACCTTTATACAATGCGATGTGGGGACGGAGAAGGTTAGGTCAGCCGGGTGTTGGATGTCCCGGTTCAAGCGTGTAGTCAGATTCTTTAGGCAAATCCGGAGAGTCAATGACGAGGCGTGATAACGAGTGCCCTTGTGGCATGAAGTGATTGATACCAAGCTTCCAAGAAAAGCCACTAAGCTTCAGTTGTATAAGACCGTACCGCAAACCGACACAGGTGGGCAGGATGAGAATTCTAAGGCGCTTGAGAGAACCCGGGAGAAGGAACTCGGCAAATTAGCACCGTAACTTCGGGAGAAGGTGCGCCCCGGTAACGTGTATAGACTTGCTCTAGAAGCGTGATGGGGTTGCAGTGAAAAGGTGGCTGCGACTGTTTAATAAAAACACAGCACTCTGCTAACACGAAAGTGGACGTATAGGGTGTGACGCCTGCCCGGTGCTGGAAGATTAAATGATGGGGTGCAAGCTCTTGATTGAAGTCCCAGTAAACGGCGGCCGTAACTATAACGGTCCTAAGGTAGCGAAATTCCTTGTCGGGTAAGTTCCGACCCGCACGAATGGCGTAACGATGGCCACACTGTCTCCTCTCGGGACTCAGCGAAGTTGAAATGTTTGTGAAGATGCAATCTACCCGCGGCTAGACGGAAAGACCCCATGAACCTTTACTGTAGCTTTACATTGGACTTTGACAAGATTTGTGTAGGATAGGTGGGAGGCATTGAAGCGGGGACGCCAGTTCTCGTGGAGCCAACCTTGAAATACCACCCTGATGTTGTTGAGGTTCTAACCTAGGTCCGTAATCCGGACCGGGGACCGTGCATGGTGGGCAGTTTGACTGGGGCGGTCTCCTCCCAAAGAGTAACGGAGGAGTGCGAAGGTTCTCTAGGTACGGTCGGAAATCGTACTGATAGTGCAATGGCATAAGAGAGCTTGACTGCGAGACGGACAGGTCGAGCAGGTGCGAAAGCAGGTCATAGTGATCCGGTGGTTCTGTATGGAAGGGCCATCGCTCAACGGATAAAAGGTACTCTGGGGATAACAGGCTGATTCCTCCCAAGAGTTCATATCGACGGGGGAGTTTGGCACCTCGATGTCGGCTCATCACATCCTGGGGCTGTAGCCGGTCCCAAGGGTATGGCTGTTCGCCATTTAAAGTGGTACGTGAGCTGGGTTTAAAACGTCGTGAGACAGTTTGGTCCCTATCTGCCGTGGGCGCTGGAAATTTGAAGGGACCTGCTCCTAGTACGAGAGGACCGGAGTGGACGCACCGCTGGTGGACCAGTTATCATGCCAATGGTATCGCTGGGTAGCTAAGTGCGGAAGAGATAAACGCTGAAAGCATCTAAGCGTGAAACTCGCCTTGAGATGAGATTTCCCGGGGGTTTAACCCCCCTAAAGAGTCGTTCGAGACCAGGACGTTGATAGGTCAGGTGTGGAAGCGCAGTAATGCGTTAAGCTAACTGATACTAATTGCTCGTGAGGCTTGATCCTATAACCTTAAGACTTGAAGCTCGACAGAGTAAAATCAAGATTAACGGTTGTTCTAAAGCTAGATAATGTAATCAACTACAAAATACACCATTTGATTCACGCATGAAAATGTTTGAACTTCTTTACTTCTTCCAATTTGTTACAGGCCAGTGTCGATAAGACACTAAGCACAACATTACCAGTTATGCTTGGCGGCCATAGCGGTTTGGACCCACCCCTTCCCATCTCGAACAGGGCCGTGAAACGAACCAGCGCCAATGATAGTATGCTCTTCGCATGCGAAAGTAGGTCACCGCCAAGCTTATTATTTACATTGAAAAGCCTCATGACGAAAGTTGTGGGGTTTTTTATTTGTCGAACACATTCCAATTCACTGAATTTATTGATATAATTCTGTCTGTATAAGGGCGGTTAGCCCTTTTTTTATTTCCGCGAGATGTGGAAGCAATGTTTGAGGATAAGTAGTGCAAGAATTACAAGGCTTAATTGAGAAAACAGTAACTCAGCTTGGGTTTGAGTTGGTCGATCTTGAGATTTCGAACAGAGGTAAGTTGTTACGTGTCTTTATCGATAAGCTTAACCCTAAAGATAACAAAGATAGCGTGAATATTGATGATTGCGTGTTGGTTAGCAATCAATTGGGTAATGTGCTGACAGTAGACCATGAAATTGATTATGACAGACTGGAGATTTCTTCAGCTGGCATGGATCGTGTACTGAAAAAAGAAAAAGATTTTGTGCGATTTGCAGGTGAGCGCGCACAGATTAAATTGCGTGTTGGTATAAAAGATGAGGGTGCCAATGCAACGGAAACTACCCTGCCGCGAAAGACCTTTTTAGGTATTTTAAAAGGTGTGGAAGCGGGTAACGTATTAATGGATTTCGAAGGCGTTACTTATAAATTAGCATTGAGTAACATAGATAAGGCACGCTTAAGCCCTGTATTTTAGAACGTTTAGTTTTTTAGAAAAATTAATTAGAATATATTGATAGTTGGAGATTGCAATGAGTCGTGAAATTTTGTTGTTAGTAGATGCCTTAGCCCACGAAAAAAACGTGAGCAAAGAGGTGATTTTTACTGCGCTAGAGCTGGCATTGGCTTCTGCAACCAAGAAAAATCACGAAGAAAACGCTGATATCCGCGTAGAGATTGACCGTGAAACCGGTGAATATAAAACATTTAGACGCTGGCAATACGTGGATTACGATTTGCTTGAAAATTCAGCTTATCAGTTCGATGAGGAAAGCGAGCGCGCAAAAGGTCGCAATATTGGTGACTATTATGAAGAGCCACTAGAAAGTATTGAGTTTGGCCGTATTGGTGCTCAAGCTGCGAAACAAGTCATTTTACAAAAAGTGCGTGAAGCAGAGCGCGAACAAATTTTAGAAGACTTTCTAGCGCGCAATGAGAATTTGGTTACTGGCGTGATTAAGCGCATGGAAAAAGGCAATGCGTTGATTGAGGTTGGTCGTATTGAGTGTTTGTTGCCGCGCGAGGCGATGATTCCAAAAGAGAACTTACGCGTTGGAGACCGCGTGCGTGCATATTTATCGCGTATCGAGCGCGGTGGTCGTGGCCCGCAACTCATCTTATCGCGTATCGCGCCAGAATTCTTACAGCGTTTATTTGAGCTGGAAGTACCAGAAATTGAAGAAGGCTTGCTGGAAATCCGTGCTGCTGCGCGCGACCCCGGTTTGCGCTCTAAAATCGCGGTTAAAACCAATGATCAACGTTTAGACCCAGTAGGCACTTGCGTGGGTATGCGTGGTTCGCGCGTGCAAGCGGTAACTGGTGAGTTGGCTGGTGAGCGTGTGGATATTGTGTTGTGGAGCATGGAGCCAGCACAGTTTGTCATTAACGCTATGGCACCTGCTGAGGTTTCTTCTATCGTTGTTGATGAAGATGCTCACAGTATGGATGTGGTGGTCAACGAAGAACAATTGGCATTGGCTATAGGGCGCAATGGACAGAACGTGCGCTTGGCTTCTGAATTAACTGGCTGGACATTGAATATTTTGACCGAAGACGAAGCGGCTAAGAAAAATCAAGACGAATACGCAAGTGTGAGTCATTTGTTTATGGAAAAACTCGACGTTGATGAAGAAGTGGCTGATATTCTGGTGCAAGAAGGCTTTAGCACTTTAGAAGAAATTGCCTATGTGCCACTTGCAGAAATGGCAGAAATTGATGCGTTCGACGAAGACACAATTAATGAACTTCGCTCGCGTGCCCGTGCCGCATTGCTAACTGAGGCAATCGCTAAAGAAGAAAAAATAGAAGAAGCTGCTGAAGATTTGCTGACAATGGAAGGCATGGATGACAAAACTGCACATTTGTTGGCCTCCAAGGGTGTTCCAACAATGGAAAGCCTGGCAGAATTGGCTGTGGATGAGTTAGTTGAATTAACTAATATGGATGCAGAACGTGCAAAAACATTGATTATGACCGCACGCGCGCCTTGGTTTAAATAAGTTAAATAGAAAAAGTAAAGTGGAAAGACAGGTACAGTAAATGGCACAAACAACCGTTGCACAATTCGCCGCAGAGCTAGGGCTGCCAACTGCTTTGCTGTTAGACCAACTTAAAAGTGCTGGTGTTAACAAATCTGCTATTGAAGATAAGTTGGAAGAGGCAGACAAAGCGGCGCTGCTGGAATATTTACGTAAAGAACATGGTGCGGCGCAAGCACCCAAAAACAAAATTACGTTGACGCGTAAATCTAGCACCGAAATTAAAAAAACTGACAGCATGGGCAAGGCGCGTACTATTCAAGTTGAAGTGCGTAAAAAACGTGTACTGGTGCGCAATGAAGCTGAGACTGAAGAAACAGCACCAGAGCCAGTAATAGAAGAGGCAATGCCAGCGGAGCCAGTAGTGATTGAGCCTGTAGTAGAGGTGATTACACAAGAAGAGGCTACGCCAGTGGTAGCAGCCACAGAGACAAAATCTACAACAATTAAAAAGCAAGTGTTAACTGCTGAGCAAATTGCAATGCGTGAACAAGAGGCCAAGCGTCATGCTGCTTTGGCTGCCATGCAGGCAGAAGACGTACGTAAAAAACAAGAACTTGCTCAACGACGAGCGGATGAAGAGGCAAAAAAACTAGCTGAAGCAGAAGCCGCAAAAGTTAAGGCTGCAAAATTAACTGAGGGCACACTGCACAAGCCTGTTGCTAAAGAAGGTGCTTCGAAACCAGCTTCAAAGGACGCAAAAAAAAGCAAAGGTAATAATAAAGATTGGAACGATAAAGAAAGCAAGAAGCGCGGCTTAAAAACACGTGGAGACGTTAATGCCGGCCAAGGTTGGCGTTCTCCAAAAGGCAAACATAAATCGCATAAAGACGATGATGAACAAGAGCATGCTTTTAACGCGCCAACTGAACCAATTGTGCATGAAGTGTTGGTGCCTGAAACTATATCAGTCGCTGATTTGGCACATAAAATGTCAGTTAAAGCTGCAGAAGTAATTAAGGTGTTGATGGGAATGGGCATGATGGTGACAATTAACCAAGTGCTTGATCAAGAAACTGCGATTATTCTTGTAGAAGAGATGGGGCATAAAGCTCAAGCGGCAGCGCCAAATGATCCAGATGTGTTTTTGGAGGAAGCCGAGCATGCCGAAGCGATTTTAGAATCGCGTCCTCCAGTGGTTACTGTAATGGGTCACGTTGACCATGGTAAAACTTCATTATTAGATTATATTCGCCGTAGCCGTGTGGCTTCTGGTGAGGCTGGTGGTATTACACAGCACATTGGCGCTTATCACGTAGAAACGCCAAGAGGTATGGTGACTTTTTTGGATACGCCAGGCCATGAAGCGTTTACTGCCATGCGGGCACGTGGTGCAAAAGCGACCGATGTGGTGATTTTGGTGGTCTCTGCGGATGACGGTGTCATGCCACAAACAATTGAGGCGATTCATCATGCTAAAGCTGCCGGTGTGCCAATGGTTGTGGCTATTAACAAAATTGATAAACCGGATGCACAGCCAGAACGCGTGAAGATGGAATTGGTTGCACAGGAAGTAGTACCAGAAGATTTTGGCGGAGATACAATGTTCCGTGAAGTGTCGGCTAAAACAGGCAAAGGCATTGATGAATTGTTGGAAGCAGTGTTATTGCAGGCAGAAGTTTTAGAGCTTAAAGCTCCAAAGAATACGCCAGCTAAAGGTTTGGTCATTGAAGGCAGGCTTGATAAAGGTCGCGGTCCAGTAACAACGGTATTGGTCCAATCGGGCATGCTAAAGCGTGGGGACATGATTTTGGCAGGCACTACTTTTGGTCGTGTGCGTGCCATGCTGGATGAGGCTGGTAATGATATTAAAGAAGCCGGACCATCGATTCCAGTCGAAATCTTAGGTTTATCGGATGTGCCAAGTGCAGGTGAAGAGGTTATTGTACTTAACGATGAGCGCAAAGCGCGCGAGATTGCAAATTTCCGTGCTGGCAAGTTCCGTGACGTTAAACTGGCCAAACAACAAGCTGCTAAGCTTGAAAATATGTTTGATCAGATGAACGAAGGTGAAGTACAAACACTTAATCTTATTATTAAATCTGATGTACAAGGATCGTACGAAGCTTTAGCTACCAGTTTGCAAAAACTTTCGACTTCAGAAGTGAAAGTTAACATTATTCACACCGGCGTGGGGGCGATCAGTGAATCCGACGTTAACTTAGCCAGCGCCTCTAATGCTGTGTTGATAGGCTTTAACGTGCGTGCAGATGCGGGCTCGCGCAAGCTGATCGATAATTTGGGTGTTGATGTGCGCTACTACAATATTATTTACGAGGCGGTAGATGAAGTAAAAGCAGCCCTTGGCGGCATGCTTGCTCCAGAACAAAAAGAAAGCATGATTGGTACAGTGGAAATTCGGGAGGTATATCGCATTTCTAAGGTGGGGGCGGTCGCTGGTTGCTATGTGCAAGATGGCATCATTAAACGCAACTCAAAAGTACGTGTGCTGCGTGATAACGTGATCATTCATACCGGCGAGTTAGATTCTTTGAAGCGCTTCAAAGATGATGTAAAAGAAGTGAAAAACAATTTTGAATGCGGCCTTTCACTCAAAAACTTCAATAATATTGAAGTTGGCGATATTCTAGAAGTTTATGAAGTAGTTGAAGTCGCACGAACTCTTTAATGGTTAAGGAATTTTCAAGGGCTACTCGGGTTGCTGAGCAAATGCAGCGTGAATTAGCGGATTTACTGCAGTTCGAGGTGAAGGATCCGCGCGTGGGTATGGTGACGGTAACGGCAGTTGAAGTCACTGGCGATATGGCGCATGCCAAGATCTTTTACAGCGCAGCCAAGCCGAGTGATAACCTACAAAATGGGCTAGAAAAATCAGCAGGATTTTTGCGCACACAGCTCTCAAAACGCATGTTGCTGCGCACCGTACCACAACTACATTTTGTATACGATGCGTCGATTGATATCGGTATGAAAATGGCGCAACTGATTGATGCGGCGCGTGCCTCTGACGCCAAATCTAAGTCATAATAAGTCCAATTCATAAGTAGTCAATTGCCTTGCAATTTAAACGCATTAAAAGAAACGTCAACGGCGTTTTATTACTCGATAAACCTCTCGGTTTTTCATCCAATCAAGCACTACAAAAGGTAAAGTGGTTATATCAAGCCGCAAAAGCAGGCCACACAGGTACACTGGATCCACTTGCTACAGGCTTATTGCCAATCTGCTTGGGCGAAGCCACCAAATTTGCTCAATACGTGACCGATGCCGATAAAACCTATATTGCAACAATTAAACTAGGCATAACTACTACTACTGCCGATGCCGAAGGCAAAGTGTTATCTACAGCGCCTGTCAATATCACGCAAAGCCAATTAGAACAAGCTTGCCAAAAATTTATAGGTGAAATTTCGCAAATTCCACCGATGTATTCAGCCTTAAAGCACGAAGGAAGGCCTTTATATACATACGCTAGAGATGGCGTGGATATAGGCCGACAGGCACGTTTAATTTCTATTAAAAATATCACATTGAATGTGTTTTTAAGAGATATTGCACAAATCACTGTGATTTGCAGCAAAGGCACCTATATCCGTACGCTGGCAGAAGATATTGGTAAAAATTTAGGCTGTGGCGCGCATCTAATTGGCTTGCGCCGCACTGAAACGGCGGGTTATTTATTATCGCAAGCGGTTACGATAGAGCAACTAGAAGCCTTGCCAATAGAAGTGCGTGCTGAACTATTATTGCCATTGGATTCCGCGATTGAAAGCCTGCCAAAGGTGATAATAAATACAGATGTGGTTGATTTTTTAATGCAAGGCCAGCCAGTTTGGATATCAGGTATAGTTCCTACTGGCGATTTACGTTTATATGATGAAAATGACAGGTTATTGGGACTAGGTATTTTGCAAGATGATGGAAAGATCGCACCCAAACGATTAATACAAAAAATTGCATAAAAATAACTGTAAAAACAGACAGTTGAAAATAAATTGCTTGTTAATGCTCTGTAAGTACACTATAATGTACGGTTCATTGTAAATGAATGCATTCGTGCGGGAATAACTAAAATCCTGCTTTTGCATTGACGCTAACTAGAGGAAAAAAGATGGCAACTACAGCACAAGATACAGCAAAGATACTGAAAGAATTTCAACGCGCACCAGGTGATACTGCAAGCCCGGAAGTGCAAGTTGCACTTTTAACAAGCCGCATCGCTTATTTAACTGAGCATTTTAAATCGAACAAAAAAGATAATCACTCGCGCCGCGGTTTGCTGGCAATGGTAAGTCAACGTCGCCGTTTGTTAGATTATCTAAAAAGTAGAGATATTAGTCGCTATCAAACATTGATTGAGCGTTTAAGTCTACGTAAGTAATTATTATAAAAGTTCATTACTCACTTTTATAATGTAAGAAAAGCCGATTGCATTGTGATGTGCGTCGGCTTTTTTGTTAAGTTTTTTATCACAAAAATGAAGTTAATTATAGATTTGTAAATGTATAAGTTGTTATTGGGTAGTGAATAGCAACTAATTGAATTGAAAAGGAAAAATTATGTTTAATAAAGTTAAAAAAAGTATTCAATATGGTGCGCATGAGCTTACTATTGAAACAGGTGAAATTTCTCGCCAAGCCGATGCGGCTGTGATGGTGAGTTATGGCGATACCGTGGTTTTAGTTGCAGTAACCAGTAAAAGTGAAGTAAAGGCAGGCCAGGATTTCTTCCCGCTCACTGTGGATTATATGGAAAGAACGTATGCGGCTGGTAAAATTCCTGGTGGTTTTTTTAAGCGCGAAGGCCGTCCATCAGAAAAAGAAACATTAACATCACGCTTAATTGATCGACCATTACGCCCATTATTCCCAGAAGCATTTTTTAACGAAGTGCAAATTGTGGCGACTGTGTTGTCTTCAGATCCAGAAATTGATTCAGATATTCCAGCAATTATCGGAGCATCTGCTGCTATGTCATTGTCAGGCATTCCATTCTTCGGCCCTTTAGGCGCAGCGCGCGTGGGTTATATTGATGGCGAATACATACTGAACCCAAGCAAAACAGAATTAGAAACAACTGAATTAGACTTGGTTGTGGCTGCTACTGAAACCGCAGTCATGATGGTGGAAAGTGAAGCAAAAGAATTATCTGAAGAAGTGATGCTAGGCGCTGTTGTTTATGGTCATGAGCAAATGCAAACAGTGATTAAAATGATCAATGAACTCGCTGCTGAAGCAGGTAAAGATGCTTGGGATTGGGTTGCACCAGAACCTGATGTTGCCTTAATTGAAAAAATGAACAAATTGGCAGCAGCAGATATTAATGCGGCATTTCAAATTAAGGCCAAAGGCGCCCGAACTGCTAAGTTAGAAGAAATTAGAACCCGCGTCATGAGCGAGCTGATCAACGAAAATACCAGTACCGACGAAGCAAATAAAATTAAAGGCGAATTCTTTAATTTAGAAGCAAAAACTGTACGTAGCCAAATTTTAAATGGTGAGCCACGCATTGATGGTCGCGACACACGTACTGTACGTCCAATTACTGTGCGTACTGGCGTGTTGCCGCGTACGCATGGCTCTGCGCTCTTTACGCGCGGCGAAACGCAAGCGCTAGTGGTTGTAACGCTTGGTACTGGCCGTGATGAACAAGTGATTGATGCGTTGCAAGGTGAGTTTAAAGATCGCTTCATGTTGCATTACAACATGCCTCCTTATGCCACTGGTGAAACTGGCCGCGTAGGTACACCAAAGCGCCGCGAAATCGGTCATGGTCGTTTGGCAAAACGCGCATTAATTGCAGCTTTGCCAACGCCTGAAGAGTTTGGCTATAGCGTGCGAATTGTGTCTGAAATTACTGAATCTAACGGCTCTAGCTCAATGGCCTCTGTTTGCGGTGGTTCACTTGCTATGATGGATGCGGGTGTGCCGCTTAAAAACCACGTGGCAGGTATCGCCATGGGCTTGATTAAAGAAGGCAACCGTGTAGCGGTGTTGACAGATATTTTGGGTGACGAAGATCACCTAGGCGATATGGATTTTAAAGTTGCAGGTACTGATGATGGAATTACTGCACTACAAATGGATATTAAAATCACCGGTATTACCGCACAAATTATGCAAGTGGCCTTAGCGCAGGCTAAAGAAGGCCGCGCTCATATTTTAGGTATTATGAAAAAAGCCATGAGCGCCGCTAATACTGAGATGTCAGCATTTGCACCACGTATTATTACCATGAAAATAAACCCCGATAAAATTCGTGATGTGATTGGTAAAGGTGGTGCGGTGATTCGCGCATTGACCGAAGAAACTGGCACCACAATTGATATCGAAGATGACGGCACCGTGAAGATCGCCTGCACTAGCAGCGAAGCAGGTGCGGAAGCGCAACGCCGAATTGCAGAGCTTACCGCAGAAGTAGAAGTGGGCCAGATTTATGAAGGCTCAGTGGTGAAAATTCTTGATTTTGGTGCAGTGGTAAGTTTATTGCCTGGTAAAGATGGCTTGGTGCACATTTCACAAATCGCACATCAACGCGTCAATGCGGTGAGCGATTTTGTAAAAGAAGGTGATATTGTTAAAGTAAAAGTGGTAGAAATTGACGACAAAGGTAAAGTACGTTTAAGTATGAAAGCCTTGATTGATGCGCCTGCAAAAGAGCAGCCAAAAGCAGAAGCAGAAGCTGACGAGTAAGATTTCTTGAGTAACAAAATAACAAAAAGCCCCTAAATTTTAGGGGCTTTTTGTTTGGAACAGGTTGCTAAATTTTATTTAGCAACCTGTTTTTCTCGCATTTCATCCAGCGTTTTGCAATCGATGCAAAGCGTTGCTGTTGGGCGAGCTTCTAGACGCTTTAGGCCAATTTCTACGCCGCAGCCTTCGCAATAACCGTATTCATTTTCATCAATGTTGCGTAATGTTTCATCAATTTTTTTGATGAGTTTACGCTCGCGGTCACGATTACGCAATTCCAAGGCCATGTCAGATTCTTGGCTGGCGCGGTCATTTGGGTCAGCAAACATTGTCACTTCATCTTGCATAGTATGTACTGTGCGGTCGATATCGTGACTAAGTTCAGATTTCCAGCCATTTAAAATAGCACGGAAATGCTTGAGTTGATTTTTGTTCATGTATTCCTCATCAGGTTTAGCTTGATAAGGCGTAAATGTTTTAGTAAGGGTTTCTGCCATGTTATTTTCTGCTAACTACTTGTAAAAAAGTAAATTAAAAGGTTATGGGGATTTCTAATCGCGCGAGTTTACACCTAATATAAAGGATATGCAAAATTGTTTTTAAGTAAACTTTTAGCCTATTTTTTCTCTTTTAACTCAAGTGCCAACAGGGTGTTTTCCATTAGCGTAGCAACAGTCATTGGTCCAACGCCGCCCGGCACTGGCGTGATGAAACTTGCGCGCTGTTTCGCTACGTTAAAATCAACATCGCCGCATATTGTGCCATCCGCCAAACGGTTAATTCCTATATCGACCACTATCGCGCCATTTTTAATCCAATCACCCTGAATAAGGCCAGGCTTACCAGCAGCGGCTACGATCAAATCTGCATTTTTTACTTTTGCAGATAAATCTTTGGTGTGGCGATGGCAACTGGTAATGGTACAGCCTGCTAATAAAAGTTCTAATGCCATGGGGCGACCTACATGGTTAGACACACCTACAATTACCGCATCTAAGCCCATTAAATCGATTTTAGAAGCCTCAAGCATCTTAATCACACCAAATGGTGTGCAGGAGCGCAATGTTGGCTGACGCACTGCAAGGCGGCCGATATTGTAAGGATGAAAGCCATCCACATCTTTATCAACGCTGATGCGTTCAATAATATGTTCGTCTTTAATCTGTGGTGGCAACGGCGATTGCACTAAGATTCCATCTACTAACGGGTCAATATTTAAACTGTCGATTAAAGCAATTAATTCAGCTTCGCTGGCGCTTGCTGGCAGCTCATGCACTATAGAGCGAATACCAGCTTTTTCACATGCTTTACGTTTGTTGCGGACATAAATGGCAGATGCAGGATCTGCACCAACTAAAATCACGGCCAAGCAAGGGGTACGTTTCCCTGCTATTGTTCGTGCTTCAACTTTAGATTTAATGCTATTCAGTAAGTTTTCTGCAATAGCCTTGCCATTGATAATTTGAGCTGTCATGCGGCGCGATTCAACTAATTATTTAAAATAAAGTGTCATTTTAACATATTAGAATTGACCAAATGCCTCGTTTGCGCTATATTTCTGCCTCTTCGGCGTGTAGCGTAGTCTGGTAGCGCGCCTGCTTTGGGAGCAGGATGTCGGGAGTTCGAATCTCTCCACGCCGACCAGTTTTTTTTGGTTTTGCCTTTAGTCGTAGCATGTAACTCAATCTGCCCGTAGCTCAACCGGATAGAGCACCAGCCTTCTAAGCTGGGGGTTACAGGTTCGATTCCTGTCGGGCAGACCAATTCAGTTGTTTTTTAGTTTCAATGGTGGTTGTAGCTCAGTTGGTAGAGTCCAGGATTGTGATTCCTGTTGTCGTGGGTTCGAGCCCCATCAGCCACCCCATTAAATCAATCACTTACAATCATCATGGCTTGGCCTAAAAATCATTTATTAGACAATTGTCTAATGTTTATTAACTAATTGGGTATTCGATCTTCGTGATTGATAGTAGCTTTTGCTACTACAACTCATGAGTTATCTTAATATTATGCCACCCGGTAGCGGACGTCTGCCAATCGAGCTGTCAGCCAGAAAGCGGCCTTTCGTTGTTAAGTTTTATGCCTATTAAAGTGAATTTATAAGCCGTAATTAACTGCTATTTACACAAAAAACTAAAATATCCTTTTGAATGTATTTATTTCTTATCCGTTAGTTTACAACCCTTAGTTGCTGACCAAAATGCATCACTCCTTCAAAGCGTGATGCGCTCTGTTGCAGTGCAGCTTCAAAATCTTCAATTGGAACTGGTCTGCCAAACAGATATCCTTGATACTTCTTACAGCCTTTGTTAATTAGGAGTTGTCGTTGTTCTTCTGTCTCCACTCCTTCAGCAATGACTTCAAGCTCCATACTTTGTGCCATAGCAATAATGGTGCTCACAATTGCTTTATCGTTGATATCAACAACAATATCACGTACAAACGATTGATCAATCTTCAGTTGAGTAAGAGGTAAGCGTTTTAGATATTGCAAGGATGAATAGCCAGTACCAAAGTCATCTAATGAGAACCGAATTCCAACCTTTTTTAATGCATTCATGGTGATAATAGTGTCATCGATACTGTCTAGCAAAATACTTTCTGTCAGTTCAAGTTTGAGTAGTTTCGGATTGATAGCATATTGATGTATGGTATTTTGAACTTGCTCTACAAAATTAACTTGGTGAAACTGCTTAGCGCTTACGTTTATCGATAGTGTAAGGTCGCAAGTAAGTTTATTAAGCTGCCATGCTTTGATTTGGGCGCAAGCAGTCTCAAGTACCCATTGTCCAATTGGTAGAATCAAACCAGTCTCTTCTGCCAATGGAATAAAATGAAAGGGTGACACTAAGCCGCGTTCAGGGTGTAACCAGCGGATTAATGCTTCAGCGCCCAATGGATGGCCATGATGGTCTACCTGGATTTGATAAAACAACTTAAATTGCTGCTTCTTATTGGCTTCGCGTAATTCGCGTTCGAGTTCTACTCGAGCATGAATAGTATGCTGCATCTGTGGATCATAAAAACACACAGCGTTGCGACCAGCTTTCTTAGCTTGATACATTGCAATATCAGCATGTTTTAGAAGCTCGTCCTGAGACTGGGAATGATCGCTAAAGAGTGCCACCCCAATGCTAGCAGTACTTTGATATAGGTTCCCTGCAAGCTGATAAGGCAGATTAAGGGCAAACAGAATTTTTTTAGAGATAGCTTCAGCTTCCGAGGCTGCCTCAATTGCTTGCTCGCTCAGATTTTCTAGCATTATCAAGTACTCATCACCCCCCAAGCGAGCCACAGTATCACTCTCACGCACACAGGCAGTCAGTCGTTTTGCTACTTGTTGCAATAGCAAGTCTCCAACGTCATGACCGAGGGAGTCGTTGAGTGTCTTGAAATGGTCAAGGTCAAGAAACAGTACCGCGACATCACTACCGCTGCGTGCACTGTTTGCTAATGCATGCTTGAGACGATCGAGCAAGAGTCGCCGATTGGGAAGGTGAGTGAGAGGGTCATAGAACGCCAGAGATTCGATTTCCTCTGCTGCTGCCTTGCTAAGGGTGATGTCGGTTAATGCCGCAACATAGTTGGTTGTGATGCCGCTTGGATCTTTCACTTTGGTGACAGTGAGTTGCTCAGGATAGGTTTCACCGCTCTTGCGAAAGTTACTTAATTCACCTTCCCAAACATCTTTGTCTTTGATGCCCTCCCACATTGCTTCGTAGATATTTACATCAAGTCGCCCTGAACCGTGCATGCCCAGTGTTTGACCTATGACTTCTTCCTCGGCATAACCAGTTATTTTAGTAAAAGATCGGTTTACACGAAGGATCGTTCTATTGGCATCAGTGACCAGCATGCCATCCGGAGACTCGAAAGCGATGGCGGAGATACGAAGATCATTTTGAGCGCGATTGCTCTCTATAGAAAGTTGGGCTAAATTTGCATAACCTGTGATTAGTGTTAGCTCATTCTCAGTTGGCTGTGATTTCTGGCGCTGGTAAATAGCGAAAGTTCCAAGCACCTTTCCATCTTTATTTTTGATTGGTTGTGACCAGCAGGATTGAATTCCCACCTTACTAGCCAGATCTCGGTAGGGTGTCCAGTAAGGGTGTTGCTGGATATCTTCGACAATAATACGTTCACCACGAAATGCCGCTGTTCCACATGAACCCACATTATTGCCTATTTCTATGCCATCTATCACCTGATTGTAAAAATTCGGCAGACTTGGGGCGGCTCCGATGCGCAAAGTCTTGCCATCATTATCTAGCAGCAAGATTGAGCAAATCATACTTGTATGCCGGGCTTCAACATGGAGGGCAAGTTCCTTCAGAATAATGGGTAATGACACGTGTCGATTAATTTGAGAAAGAATGTAGTTATTCAACTCCAGATTGTCAGCGTGATCACGCGCCATTTTTCCTTTCTCCACAGCGTCAAGGCTTAATATAATGTTTTCAAGTAGGTTCAAATTAATTTGACGCGAATTCATGATGATATAACCAAGATAAAGTAGGCCAGAAGCGCTCATCGCTAGTGATATACTGCCTTTTTCAATAAATAAACTGACTATAAGTGGCACAAGAACTGATACGGAATAGATAATTGCGCTCACAAGATCGGCAGAAAATGAAATCATTCCACCAGCTGACAGGCCCGCCAGCATAAAGATTAAAAACATTTGATGCTGCTGATCACCGAGAGGAAACATCAGAATGCCCGCTGAACCCCACACTACACCCGCTAATAAAACGCCAAAACGAAATCGCTTTAGCCTGACACGAAGAGTAGAAAAATCATCAGCCTGAGAGTGTTGATATTGAATAACAAGAGCTACACGAACTAGCGTGATTATTAGAATCAGTAAAAACCATATAATAATTATAGAAGACGCAATTACTCCCCGTTGCATGAAGGCAAGAATCGAGGCGAGTAGCGTACTGGTAATCAATGCGGTTTGACTGGCGGAGAATAGGTGCTTAATCTTTGTAGATTCTATGGCTATCTTTTTATCAATGTTATTCGTCATTTATGTCAGATCTATCATTAAGTGGGCTAAAGTTATATAAATATTCCCTATGGTTCCTTTAATAACGGCAAACTTGCAGAAGACTAAAGTCAATAGTTTCTGAATATTTAAATTTTCAGCATTTGGAAAGTGTCAGATAAATCTTTTTATCTACACATTCAAATAAGGGCAAGATAATATCTTTGCCAATGTTGATGAATGCTATTGATTAAATTATAGGCATGATATATGCCTATTATTAATTATGATTTATTTGGTTAACTTATTGATATTTAAGTAAATTATTTTATAAAAATAATATTACTCGATTTTCAGTGGCGGCTATAGAGCAATGCAATTTTTTATATTTGCCAATGACAGATATTGGGTAAGCACTTTGTTAAGAGGTATGAGTAACTTTGGCCAAAAGCTGACTGTCGTGGCTACTACTCAATTTAATCCATTGCACAATTAACGATAAAATTTAAATATCCATAACTAAGTTTCCTCCATATTGTGGAAGTCTTCAGCCAGTAAGTGTTTGCACGGATTTACTTAAGTTTATTAGCTCAGTATATTGCGATTATTTGGAGTGCGATGCAAACAATAGATATCTAATTAGTCGCCTGTATGTTAATTGAAGATTTTTGCATAGTAAGATAAATCGAAAGAGGTGAAGTCATGGACATGGAAAACAAAGAGCGCACTTCAGTTGTAAGGGGTAATTTGCCAGTAGCCTATCAATTAGAATTACATCGGTTAATTGAGGTTAATGCATATTTGAGAGCTGAGGCTGATGGGTTTAAGCGCTCGCCACTAGAGTATTGGTTAGTAGCAGAGGAGGAAATGCTTCTTTAATAATTTAGAAGTTAAAAGCGGATATTAAATAAACACATGACTTAAATTATGATCCCACTTTCCAATTTGATTAATATAAAAATATAAATCAGCTATTTCCATATTGACTAACTTGAGAGGGTATCAAGAGTGTTGTGTAAATGGAATTTGATTTTTTTTGAGGTATTTTCTTCTAAAATTGAATTCTAAACCTGATTTAAGGTGGATTTCCGCTCCCGCAGTTGCATATTTCAATTTTTACTAATGTTCATTAATGATGTGTCAAAATGTCAGAAGCAGCACATTAAGAAATGTATGTAGCATTTTGCTGTAAAAAAATATTGGGTAGTTAGTGCCCATTGCAAATCGCTAATCAGTGCAAACATAAATGGTTGGAACTGTGTCCGAGAAAGAATAAAAAGGATATGAGCGAACAAACACGAATCCTTTACCCGATAGAAAGTTTTTTATCTTCGAACATAGAAGGATTCGACTCTCTGGTTGAGCTTGCTCTAGATTTACGTTCCTCGTGGAATCATGCAGCCGACCAAGTATGGCGACAGCTTGATCCCGAGCTCTGGGATCTGACCCAAAATCCTTGGGTTGTCTTGCAGACTGTTTCGCGAGAGACACTTAAGCGTATTTTGGCAGATCCAGGTTTCCGCATAATTATTGACAATTTAGTGCAGACTAGGCGGGATGAGGCAGAGATGCCCGCATGGTTTCAGCAAGTTTACCCAGTATCTCCACTAAGTTGTGTCGCCTATTTCTGCATGGAATACATGTTGAGTGAGGCATTGCCCATTTACTCTGGTGGACTTGGCAACGTAGCTGGTGATCAACTTAAGGCCGCCAGTGATCTAGGAGTGCCGATGATTGGTGTAGGGTTGCTGTACCAGCAGGGTTATTTTCGCCAAGTAATCGATAAGGATGGTGCACAGCATGCGCTTTACCCATATAACGACCCTGGACAATTACCAATTACACCTTTACGTCAGGAGAATGGAGAATGGTTAAGGCTGGAAATTGCCTTACCAGGTTATTCGGTATGGTTGCGTGCCTGGCAGGTTCAGGTTGGTCGTGTGAAGCTGTATCTGTTGGACAGCAATGACGCAGCGAATTACCCCGTGCATCGAGGAATTACCAGTGAGCTCTATGGCGGCGGGTCAGAGTTACGCCTCAAACAGGAAATGCTGCTCGGGATTGGCGGATGGCGACTGCTTGCAGCACTTGGCATCAAGCCGGAAGTCTGCCATTTGAATGAAGGGCATGCGGCCTTCGCAGTACTTGAACGCGCACGAGATTTTATGGAAGAAACTGGGCAGAACTTTGAAGCTGCGCTTGCCGTTACTCGAGCAGGAAATATTTTCACCACTCACACAGCAGTGGCTGCGGGGTTTGATCTTTTTAATCCAATGCTTATTGAGCAATATCTCGGTGGTTATGCTAAACAGAGGCTAGGTATAACACTCTACGATTTGCTCGCCTTGGGACGCAAGAATCCGAACGACGCATCAGAACCTTTCAACACGGCCTTTCTGGCGATTCGCGGCAGCGGTGCGGTGAATGGCGTGAGTCGACTACATGGGAGCGTAAGTCGGCATCTTTTTGAGCCGCTTTTTCCTCGTTGGCCGATGGATGAGGTGCCAGTGGGATACGTAACCAATGGTGTGCATATGCCAACTTGGGATTCGGCACCAGCAGATGACCTTTGGACTGAGTTCTGTGGAAAGGGTCGCTGGCTAGGCAAATATGAAACTTTGGAGCAGGATATAAACCACATCTCCGATGTCAGGCTTTGGCAATTCCGTAGCACTGCTCGCACGTTGCTTGTTGAATACGCTCGCAAACGTCTATCTCGGCAACTCGCGGTATCAGGGGCAGCGCCAGATGATGTTGAGGGTGCGAAACATTTATTTGACTGCAATACGTTGACACTGGGTTTTGCGCGTCGCTTCGCAGCCTATAAGAGACCGAACTTACTGCTTCACGACCCTGATCGACTGCTTCGTCTGTTGACTAATCCGCATCGCCCAGTGCAACTCATCATAGCTGGCAAAGCTCATCCCGCGGACCTAGCAGGACAAGCTTTGATTCAGAAATGGATACATTTTATCCGTAGACCCGAGGTGCGTTACCATGTGATTTTTCTCAGTGACTATGATATGCAGTTAACTCAACAGTTGGTACAGGGGGTAGACGTCTGGCTTAACACACCGCGACGCCCCTGGGAAGCTTGTGGAACCAGCGGCATGAAAGTATTAGTCAATGGCGGCATCAATTTCTCCGAATTGGATGGTTGGTGGGCAGAAGCCTATACACCTGAAGTAGGCTGGGCATTGGGGGATGGTCAGGAGCATGATGACGATCCCGGTTGGGATGCTATTGAGGCTGAAGCTCTATATGACTTGCTTGAACGCAAGGTGATCCCAGAGTTCTACGTGCGTGATGAACGGGGTATCCCCATTGCTTGGGTGAATCGGATACGCGAAAGTATGGCGCGATTGACACCGCATTTCTCCACCAGCCGCGCGGTGCGTGAATACACCGAGCAACATTATATCCCAGCAGCATCAGCTTATCTTGAGCGAGCTGCTGGAAAAGGTGAAATCGGCTTGCAGATAGTTAATTGGCAGTATGAGCTGGACTTGAAATGGGCTGCACTGCGCTTCGGAGAAGTGAAGCTTGAGACCGAAGGCGAGCAGCATGTTTTTGAGATTCAAGTGTATCTCGATGACCTTGATCCAGATGCCGTGCGGGTCGAGCTCTATGCTAATGGCATTAACGGTAATATGCCTGAGAGAGTGGAGATGGTGC
>Ga0265328_10000314_pt1 | contig 22496 bp, 16 predicted proteins | sample 41624metaG_FD_202086 | JGI IMG/M metagenome (GOLD analysis project Ga0265328, IMG submission 202086) | Rhizosphere microbial communities from Carex aquatilis grown in University of Washington, Seatle, WA, United States - 4-16-24 metaG | ecosystem: Host-associated > Plants > Roots > Rhizosphere...
GCGCATCGGATGAGACGACGCGGAATCGCGCGCTCGACGCGATTCACCAGAGCACCGTCGCGCAATCGAAGATGGTCGAGGAGATCACCGACCTGGCGCGTTGCGTGAACGGGAATCTCGAGATCGTCCGTTCGATCGTCGCGCTCGACCGCGTGGTCGAGGCAGCGGTCGAGGCGGCGATGCCGGCTGCGGCCCGCAAGGGCGTGACGCTCGCGGCCGATGCGGAGGGAGGCCTGGGCGCGGTCCCCGGCGACTCCGCGCGCTTGCGGCAGGCGCTGGACATCCTGCTGGCGCACGCGCTCGCATCGACGGGCACCGGGGGGTCAATCCGTGTGTCGGGCTCGCGCGACAACGCGCGCGTGCAGCTGACGGTCAGCGACACCGGACGCGGCATCCCGGCCGCGCGCCTGCCCCACGTCTTTGCGCCGTTCGCCTCTGGCGCCGAGCCGGCGCTGGAGGCGCCGGTCGGCCTGGGCCTGGGTCTGGTGGTGGTGGCGCGGCTGGTGGCGCTTCACAGCGGCACCGTCGCGGCCGCCAGCGACGGCGAGGGGCGAGGCGCGACGTTCACCATCACCCTGCCGCTCTGCGACGCGGCGGTGGTGTCGGCGTTCCGGACCGACGGCACGGCGGCCGCGCCGGGGCTGGAGCGCGGACGGCGCGCGCCCGCGCGCACGGGACGCATGCTCAAGGGGTTGCGCGTCCTGGTCGTCGACGACGAGCCGCGCGTGCGCGAGGCGATCACGCTGGTGCTGCGCGATGCCGGCTCGAAGGTCACGACCGCGGCCTCCGCGGCCGAGGCGTTCGCGGCGCTGCGCGACGGGCGCTGGGACGCGATCGTCAGCGATATCGGAATGCCAGAAGAAGACGGCTACAGTCTGATCAAGCGCGTGCGCGGGCTCCCCGCCGACGGCAGCAGCGGCGTCGGCGCCGTGGCGCTGACCGGCTGCGCGCGCCCGCAGGACCAGTCGCGCGCGATCGAGGCCGGCTTCAATCTGCACCTGACCAAGCCCGTCGAGGCGACCGACCTGATCCGTGCCGTGGCCACCGTGGCCGCGCGTCCGAGGGCTGCAGCCACCGCCCCCGCGCGCGTCGCGAACCTCAGCCGGTCGTAGTGAGCTGGCTCGACGGCTAGACCGGGCGCGGCGAAAGAACGCCCGGAGGCGCGGCGCCCGAAAACCACCGGCATCAGGTGATCCCTGGCCGGGTGGTGTAGGAGCGTTCAGCACTGGCTTTTGGGGTCGGTTTCGTTGTAACTCCTAGGCGCGTAACGCAGGGGCATGCGCGGGGCGCCCCCCACCGCGCGAGTTTGGTGCGGTGTTCCGGCGTCTGATTCGAAAGGAGAGTTCCAATATGCAGCGCCTTTTCTTAGCTCGTTCTCTCTTCCCGACGGCGGTCGCCGTCGTCCTCCTCGCCTCGGCGTGTGGTCACCCGGGCGTCAACAACAACAACAACAACAGCGGCAGCGGCGGTCAGACCGGCATGGGCGGCGACGGAAACCCGGGTGGAATGAGCGGTAACGGCGCGGGTGGCACCGGGAACGTCATCGTCATCGGACCCGATGGCGGCACCGCCGGCATGGTGGGGAAGATGGCCTGCCCAAGCGCGACCAGCGACCCGCTGCCCTACACCAGCGGCTACAAATTCGACCCGACGATCCGCCAGATGGCGACGTCGTTGGCGGCGACGCTCTCCGACACCGAGAAGCAGCAGCAGATGACCGGGCTGCCTCAGTCGGGCACCGCGAACTACAACGTGTTTCGCCAGGAAGACAACCAGACCCGCGGCATCAAGGCGTTCATGTTCCGCGACGGACCGCGCGGCGTGAACCTGAACGCCAACGGCGACGGCAAGAACGACTTTTCGACGGTGTTCCCGGTCGCGATGGCGCGCGGCGCGGCGTTCGACGACGATCTCGAGTTCCATATCGGACAGGCGGTCGGCGACGAGACGCTGGCGTCGGGCAACACGATGCTGCTGGCGCCGACGGTGAACATCCTGCGCCACCCGGCGTGGGGTCGCGCGCAGGAGACCTACGGCGAGGATCCGTTCCTGCTCGGTCGCCTGGGCAGCGCGTTCGTCACCGGTGTGCAGCAGTACGTCGCGGCCTGCGTGAAGCACTACGCCGCGAACAACATCGAGAACGGCCGCGAAACCGCGAACGCGACCATGGACGAGCAGACGCTGCACGAGATGTATGCGCGCCACTTCGAGATGATCGTCGAAGAGGGCGGCGTGTCCGCCGTGATGGCGGCGTACAACCAGGTCAATGGGTTGCACTCGACCCAGAGCGCGCACTTGCTGACCGACCTTCTTCGCGGTGAGTTCGGCTTCCAGGGCCTGGTGCTGAGCGACTGGTGGGCGATGCCCAACGGCAACACGTTCCCGCTGCCGGGCAGCACGGTGCTGGAGCCAACGGCGGTGCAGGCGGTCAAGGCCGGCCTCGCGCTCGAGCTGCCCTGGCGATACAACTACTCGACGCTGGTGACGAGCATATCCGACCAGTCGCTGTCGTCGTCGGACCTGCAGGCGAGGACGGCGCAGATCCTCGAGCAGAAGATGCGCTTCCACGTAGACCAGCTCAACGGCCCGCTCGGTCTGCAGACGCCGCACACGACCTATGACACCGGCACGGCGAGCATCCAGAACAACGACGACAACGATCCGCGCATCGGCATGAGCCACCTGGCCCTGGCGCAGAAGGCCGCCGAGGAGTCGATGGTGCTCCTCAAGAACGACAACAGCACGCTGCCGATCAAGCGGTCCGCGGTGCACAACATTGCGGTCATCGGTTCGCAGGCGCGCTACACCGTTCAATCGACGCAGGATCGGGGCTGCGCGGCGGGCGCCCAATGCTCGATCGATTTCCCGACCGCGGTCCGCACCGGCGACCTGGGATCGAGCCGCGTTTTCGCCGACCCGGCAAAGAGCGTCGGGCCGTACGACGGCATCGCGGCCGCGGCCGGCAACGGTATCACCGTGACCCACGGCAATGCGGCCAGCGACGCCGCCAACGCCGACTTCGTTGTCGTCGTCGCCGGCCTGACCCCGCAAGACGAAGGCGAGGAGTACACCGGCGCCGGCGATCGAGCCAACGCCCAGCACATCCCCAACTTCTCCCTGGATCCGAAGGTCAACGGCGGCGTGCAGGATGGGTTGATCTCGAGCGTTGCAGCACTCGGTAAGCCGATGGTCGTCGTGCTCGAGGGCGGCAGCGTGATCAACATGCCCTGGCTCGACAGCGTGCCCTCGGTGGTGATGGCCTGGTACCCCGGTCAGGTCGGAGGCACCGCGCTCGGGCGCCTGCTGTTTGGTGACGTGAATTTCAGCGGCAAGCTGCCCATCAGCTGGGCGGCGTCGGAGGCCGACCTGCCGACGTTCGCCAACACCAACGGCACGACCCAGATGGACTACTACCTCGGGTACCGTTACTACGATAACGCGGGCAAGACGCCCCTCCGATCGTTCGGCTACGGGCTCTCGTACACGACGTTCACGTACAGCAATCTCCAAGTTCCGTGCAGCACCGTCGCCAAGGACGGAACGGTCAATGTCACCGTCGACGTCGCGAACAACAGCGCGGTCGCCGGCGACGAGGTCGTCTTTCTCTTCGTGTCTTACCCGAACACGAGTGCGCGCCGCCCCGCAAAGGAGCTGAAGGCCTATAAGCGGGTCTCTCTCGCAGCCAAGGGCACGACCGGCGATGCGGTGCGGGCGACCATCCCGCTGCGCGTGAAGGATCTGAAGTACTGGAATACCACCAGCAGCGCTTGGACCGTCGACAGCGGCTCGATCAAGGTCATCGTCGCGCCGAGCGCAGCGGCTGCGAGCACGGCCTGCTCCGGCAATGGCGGCGTCGGCTGCGCCCTCAGCGATACGTTCATGGTGAATTGATGGAGCGGAACGCCGGCTACCTGGAGAGAGGTGTATCCATTTCCCGCCGCGGGACAGCAGGAGCGGCCCTCTTGGCGTTTGCTGTCGTGCTCGCCGGCACGACAGCGCGGGCGCAGGACTCTGCCTCGGCTCCGATGGGCGACGCGAGCGGGCCGCCGCCGGCGATGATTCCACCTCCGCCGTCTGCGCCGCCGGCGGCTCCGCTCTCGGCGCCGGCGGTCTCGGACAACGGCACGGTGGAGCGGCTTCCCGCGTCGGCGTATCCCGAGCCGTACACGCGCGGGCTCTATGGCGGCTCGCTCTGGTCGACGTTTCACGGCCTGCAGTGGCCGTTCTACCCGCGCACGGGGATTGGCGTCTCCGGCTACGCGTGGCTCGACAACAGCTACGAGAAGATCAACTTCGGTATTCCTGGTCCTCAATACACGAAGGAGTATCTCCAGCAGGGGCGGTTCCTGTTGCGAGTGACGCCGACCTATTCGAGTGGCCTCTGGTTCGTGCAGGCGCAAGCCGAGTTCGTGGCCAACAAAGATCAGACCCAGACGCAGCCGGCCACCGGAATCGCAGACACGGACGACCTCTGGGTCCGCGCCGGCCAGTGGAACAAGTGGGACGTGACGGTGGGGCGCTTCGAAGGATTCGAGGTCTACCATCTGGGCATGGGGCTCGACCTCAACACCGAGGAACGCCGAGGCGCGTTCGATAGCAGCGGAGCGCCGCCCGATCTCTATGGTGCGAGTTTCCTCTTCTATCGCCCCGCGGGCGCCGGGAACGTGGCGTTTCACCTCTACCCGACCTCGTCGCTGCGCTTCGAGTTGCTGACTCAGTTCGGAAGCACCGGCGGCCTCAACGAGATCGGCGGACGGCCGGCGCTCGTCTACGACATCGGCTGGCTCAAGCTCAAAGCAGCGGCCGAGTACCAGTGGCTGAAGTCGCGCACCCAAGGGGATTCGACCGAGAACCGAAACCGGGGCGTCGGCGGAACGGCGCAGGTCGTCCTGGTGCAGGGGATCGAGCTCGGCGCAAACGTCGGCTTCGCTGTCACGGACGCCTTCGACCCCACGGGCGTCGCAAACAGTAGCCGGAGCGGTAACACCGACAGTTACGGTGGTTTCTTGAACGGGCGAGTCTTCGAGGGAATGCTCATCGGCCTCGGCGCGAACTACGTGACGTTCGAAAACCTCCACTTCAACGCGGCGAACAACACGAACGACCGCTCGACGAACCTGCAGACGTTCGTCGCGGCACAGTACCTGGTCGGCAAGCAGCTCTTCGTGAAGCTGGTGGGGGCGTATGCCAAGTCGCACTTCTATAAGAGCTTTGGAACGACGCCTGCCTACGACGACACGATGACCAGCGTGCGCCTCCGCGTGATGTACCTCTTCTAACTTCGCGGAACGCGATCTCGATCGCCGCTTCCGGCGCGCCGTCCGCAACGATTGGGACGGCGCGTTCGAATCGTCTTGCAGATTAGAAAGATTCTTAGTAAGAAACCGCTACACATGCAGCGGTCCAGAGGACAGTCAGCGTCGCATCCGGCGTCGCATCCGGCGTCAATCGACCGCATGCTCGCAGGCGTTCGCGCCGCGGGGTTGAAGCTGACGCCGCAGCGCCTCGCGATCGTGCGCGAGCTGGCCGAGGACGAATCGCACCCGACGGCGCAGGAGCTGTTCGAGCGGCTGCGGCCGTCGATGCCGACGATGTCGTTCGCGACGGTCTACAACACGCTCGACACGCTGACCTCGGCGGGGCTGTGCGCGGCGCTGGCGCTGTCGCCCGGCTCGGGACGCTTCGACCCCAACATGGATCCGCACCACCACTTGGTCTGCGATCGCTGCGGCTCGGTGCGCGACGTGCCGAGCCCGCCGGCCGGCCGCCCTACCGACGACGACTCCGCCCGGCGCGCGGTCGCCAAGGAAGTGGCGAAAGAAGTCGCCAAGATCGCCCCGGGGTTCGAGGTGCGGTCGGTCGAACGGATCCTGCGCGGGCTGTGCGCGCGCTGCGCCGCCGGCGGCCGCGCATCCGACCGGCGCGAAGGCAAACAATGAACGTCACCCAAGGCTCACCCGCAAGGCTCATCGCAGAGCTCATCGCAAAGTTCACCGGACGACGACTGGTTCGTCCCCATCACGCATAGAGGAGAAGAGACAATGGCAAAGCTGCAAGGAACCAAGACCCATCAGAACCTGAAGGACGCATTCGCAGGTGAATCGCAGGCCAACCGGCGATACCTGTACTTCGCGAAGGTCGCCGACGTCGAGGGTTACCCCGAGGTCGCCGGCCTGTTCAAGGACACCGCCGACGGCGAGACCGGCCACGCGCATGGGCACCTCGACTACCTGAAGCAGGTCGGCGACCCGGCCACGGGGCTGCCGATCGGCGACACGGCCAAGAACCTCAAGTCGGCGGTCGCCGGCGAGACCCATGAGTACGAGACCATGTACCCCGGCTTCGCCAAGGTCGCGCGCGACGAAGGCTTCGCCGACGTCGCCGAGTGGTTCGAGACGCTGGCCAAGGCGGAGAAGTCACACGCCGGCCGCTTCCAGAAGGCGCACGACACGCTCGGCTAGTTCGTCCCCGCGTCGGGCCGGGTCGAGCGCAAACGCCAGACCCGGCCAGCGCGGATCGAATCCAGCCGCAGGGCCACAGCACATGTCTGTCCTGAAGCGCCGCCTGGATCAGCCGCCCGCCGCGAGCCCCAACGATCCGCGCTACTGGGACGCGGTCGATCTCGAGGGTGAGCTGAAGCGCGTCTTCCAGATCTGCCACGAGTGCCGGATGTGCGTCGGCTACTGCGGGACGTTCCCTTCGGTCTTCGCCGCGGTCGATCGCGACATCGAAAAGCGCGGCGCCGAGGGCGCCGAGAAGCTGACCGCGCCCGACTTCATGCGCGCGAGCGATCTGTGCTGGCAGTGCAAGCTTTGCTACATCAAGTGCCCGTACACCGAGGACGAGGGCGCGAGCGAGCTGGTCGATTTTCCGCGCCTCATGGCGCGCGAGAAGGCGCAGCGCGCGCGGCGCGAGGGCGTCGCGATCGTCGACAAGGTGCTGGGCGAGCCGGGCCTCCTCGGCAAGCTCGGCGGCGGTGCCATGGCGCCGCTGACCAACTTCGTGAACCGCAACCGCCTGATGCGCAAAGTGGCCGAGGCGGTGACCGGCGTGTCGGCGGAGTTCCCGCTGCCGCCGCTCGATCCCGAGCCGTTCCCGCGCTGGATGGCGAAGCACGAGCCGCCCGCCGGCGCCGGAGCTGCCGGCGAGGTGATCCTGTTCGCGACCTGCTACGGCGACTACAACCAGACCAGCGTGTCGCGCGCGGCGGTGCGCGTGCTGGAGCACCAGGGCTATCGCGTGCTGCGCCCGCAAGGCGAGGTCTGTTGCGGCATGCCCAACCTGGATGGCGGCGACGTCGACGCGATGGTGAAGAAGGTGCACGCCAACGTCGAGGTGCTGTTGCCGCACGTCGAGGCGGGCAAGAAGATCGTCGTGCCCGCGCCGACCTGTTCGTACACGATGCGCAAGGAGTGGCCGCTCTACGTCGATACGCCCGAGGTGCGTGCGGTGTCGGCGGCGACCATGGACCTCATGCAGTTCCTCGATTGGTTGCGCCGCGAAAAGAAGCTGAAAAAGGACTTCAAACGATCGCTCGGCCCGGTGAGCTATCACACGGCCTGCCACCTGCGCGCGCAGAAGATCGCGTACCCCGGCATGCGCGTGCTCGGATTGGTGCCCGACACCGACGTCCGCCTCGTCGAGCAATGCTCTGCCGTCGACGGGACGTGGGGAATGAAGGCCGAGTATTACGAGATGGGACGGAAGTACGCGCAGAAGCTGGTCGAGGGGATCCTCGACGATGAGCGAACCCACGAGGGCGCGAGCGATGGCGGCGGCGCGGCCAAACCGCTGGTGGTCAGCGATTGCGCGCTGGCGTCGCTGCGGATTCTCCGCGAGACCGGGCGCCGCGTGTTGCACCCGGTGGAGGCCATCAGCGAAGCCTATGGGCTATCGGCGGGGGATTCGGCGGCAGAGTCTCAAGCGGATGTTCCGCGGGCCGTGGCTGTCAACGATCGGACGTGAGTGAAGGAATCACCATGAACAAGGTCAAGCGCGACGAGCTCCTCGATCTCGGTGCCTACGAACAGATCCGCGACCGCTTCCGCGCGGCTGTGATCGAGGAGAAGAAGAACCGGCGTTTTCAGGTGTCGGACGAGCTGTCGATCGTGTTCGAGAACCACACGACGGTCCTCTTCCAGATCCAGGAGATGCTGCGGACCGAGCGCATCACGCGCGAGTCGGCGATCGAGCACGAGATCGACACCTACAACGAGCTCGTGCCCGGACCGAGCGAGCTGTCGGCGACACTGTTCGTCGAGATCGCGGATCACGATACGCGCGAGCGGCGGCTGGTCGAGCTCGCGGGCCTGGAGGGCGGCTTCGCGCTCGAGGTGGGCGGCAAGCTCTTTTCCGCACGCAACGAGACGCGCGGGGTGCTGCCCGATCGGACGACCGCGGTCCACTATCTGAAGTTTCCGCTCGACGACGCGGGCGTGGCGGCGGCGATCGCGGCGGGTCGTGACGCCGGCAAGTCGGACGCACCCGCGCTGCGGTTTCGGGTGCGCCACCCACACCTCGAAGTCACGGCTGCGCTTCCACCCGGCGTGGTGCGCGCGCTCGCCGAGGATCTCGCCGAGGAGGAGTAGACGACGCGGAGACGAAGCACAAGCGCGGCGCAGCCGACGCGGAGAATTGCAGAGGTCGTAACGCACCCCGCGCACCGCTCGCGTCAATCATGGCGCGACGCCGCTGATTGCATTGCCGCTTACGCTCGAGTCAAGCAGAGATATTGTCCCACACGGGTCATTTTTTGCGGAATAACCAGCGTGCGCTGCTGGCAACTATCGACGGGATTTCCGATATTTACGGGCGCATTTTGAATTCGGCGCAAAAAAATCTCGATCCACGCGATCCACCTCCGGGTCTGGGGTAATATGCCCAGCCGTGAACCTGACCCAGCGATATCGCCTCGTCCGCACGATTGCGAGCGGCGGTATGGCGCAGGTTCTCGAAGCCGCGTCGCAGGGCATGGAGGGGTTCGAGCGCCGGGTGGCGATCAAACGGCTGTTGCCGCAGCACCTGCGCGACGGCGGCCGCCGCCGGATGTTCTTCGACGAGGCGAGCATCGGCAGCCGCCTACATCACGGCGGCGTGGTTCAGATCATGGACTACGGCCTGATCGACGGCGCCGCCTTCCTGGCGATGGAGTTCGTCGACGGTGTCGATGCCTTGCGCGCGGTCACACTATCGGGTGACGATCGCGTGATGCCGGAGGGGATCGCGTTGCACGTGATCTCCGAGGTCGCTCACGCGCTGGCGTACATCCACGACGTCAAGGACGAGCACGGCGAGGCGCTGGGGATCGTCCACCGTGACGTCAGCCCACAGAACATCCTGCTGTCGTGGGACGGAGACGTGAAGCTGTCCGACTTCGGCATCGCGCTGTGCATGCAGCGCGAGGAGCAGACCGCCGAGGGCGTGGTCAAGGGCAAGCTTCCCTACATGGCGCCCGAGCAGGCGCTGGGCGAGCGCGTGAACGCCGCGGCCGACGTCTACGCGCTGGGCGCGACGCTCTCGACGTTGCTCGGCGGCCGCGCGATGGGTCCGGCGATGACCGACGAAGAGGCGTGGGCGCGCGTCGTCGAGGCACGCGAGCGCGGCGTCTCCGCCGCCGTCGCCGAGCTGATCGGCGCGTGCACCTGCCGCTCGCCCGGCGATCGCTTGCGCGCGGCGGATGTCGCCGCTGCCGCGGGCTCGCTCGCGTTCCAGAAGCTGTCGCGCGGTGCGCGCGCGACGTTGCGCGATTGGTTGTCGCCGCTCAAGCCGCGCGAGCAGGAGGGCAGCGCGCTCGACGATCTGATGGGCCTGTGCCTGGTCCCGGTTCCCGGCGACGACGGAGGCCGTCAGTTCACCGTCAGCCAGATGATGCCGATCAGCCAGCCGCTGGGAGGCGTCGGCCAGCCGCCGGCGAACGACACGCGCCGCACGCTGCGGACGTTGCGCGCGCTGGGGGATCCGCGCGCAGCGCGGACATCGGCGCCGATCGAGATCCAGGACTATGGGCCGTTGCCGCTGACCACGGGCCAGCGGGTCGCGCGCGCGGCGCGCTGGGCGGTGACCGCGATCGTCGTCGCCGCGGCGGCGACGTTCACCGCGTGGAAGTCAGGCGTCGCGGTTCACAGCGCATCCATCGCCGCTTCCGGTGGCGTTGCAGCGCCAGTGGCGATTGTCGCGCCAGCGGCCAAGCGCACCTCGGCGAACAGCGAGGCAGCGCCCGCTGCCACCGCCGAGCCACCGATGGTCTTCCACCGCACGGCGCCCGCGCCGCAGGGCCCGACGCCCAAGCGAGCGAGAGATCGCGAGCTCGCCAATCAGGCCCATGCGCGCCACCCGCTCAACGCGCGGAGCCGCGCGAGCGACGGCACGCAGGGCGACGCCTCGGACGTCGCGCGTGGCTGGCTCCGCGTCGGCGGCGCCGGTTTCTTCGGAGGCCGCGTGCTCGTCGACGGCGAGGCGATCGGCTTCGCGCCGCTCGAGCGGGAGCTGCCGATCGGCGCTCACACGATCGTCGTGGTCAGGCCAAGCACGGGGCAGACGTTGATGCGCCAGACCATCCACGTCGGCGGGCATCACACGCACGTGAAGCCGCTCGCGCTCCTGCGCTGAACGATCTCTTCGCGGTCAGACAAAGCCCGCCAGGACGCCGCAGGCGCCAAGTCCGGGCTTGGCGCCGTGGCGGTGCCCTCTCACCGCAGGCCGTGCTTGCGCAACAGCGAGAGCAGATACGGACGGTCCATGCCCGCGGCGCGCGCCGCGCCCGACGCGTTGCCGCCCGTGGCCTCGATCAGGTGGCCGAGGTAGCGCCGCTCGAAGGTCGCGATCGCGTCGGCACGCGCGCGGCGATACGGCACGATGTCCTCTGTGCGCAGCGCATCCTGGATCTGCGCGGGCGAGATCCCCTCCAGCGTCAGGTTGCCCATCGCGAGGGCGCTCTCGACGACGTTGCGTAGCTCGCGCACGTTGCCGGACCAGCGGTGGTTGCGCAGCGCCTCCATCGTCGCGTCGGAGAACGGCGAACCGGGTGCGCCGGTGATCTCGCGCGCGAAGTGCCCCACCAGCGCCTCGATGTCCTCCTGGCGCTCGCGCAGCGGTGGAATGTGGATGCGCGCCACCGCGAGCCGGAAGTAGAGGTCAGCGCGGAACGTGCCCTGGTTCGCCTCGGCGCGCAGATCGCGGTGCGTCGCCGAGATGACGCGCACGTCGACCTGGATGTCTTCCTTGCCACCGACGCGGCGAAACGAACGCCGCTCGAGCACGCCGAGGAGCGCCGGCTGAATCGAGAGCGGCAGCTCGCCGATCTCGTCGAGGAAGATCGAACCGCCGTGCGCCAGCTCGAATGCGCCTTCTTGCCGGCGATCGGCGCCGGTGAACGCCCCGCGCTCGTGACCGAACAGGTGCGATGCGATCAGCGTCGGCGCCAGGGCGCCCGCGTCGACGACGATGAAGGGACCTGAGGCGCGCGAACCGGATTCGTGAATCGCGCGCGCGATCAGCTCCTTGCCAGTGCCGGTCTCACCCTGCACCAGCACCGAGACGTTGGAGCTGGACAGTCGGTCGACGGCGCGGGCGATGTCTTGCATGACCGGGCTCGCGGCGACCAACCCCGGAACCTCGGGCGGCGGCGGTGCGGGCGCGGGCGCCCCCTGGCCGGCGTCGAGGAGCAAGAGCACGCTGCCGCCCATGCGCACGCGCGCGCCGATCGGCACGATCGCCTCGCGGATGCGCACGTCGTTGACGAATGTCCCGTTGCGGCTGCCGAGGTCGCGCACCAGCACGCCCTCTTCACAGTGCAGCTCCAGGTGATACCGGCTGACCATCGGATCGCTGAGAACGATCTCGTTGTCGGGTGAGGTTCCGACCGCGATGTTGATGCCGGTCGGCTCCGACACCAACCCGCGGTTGGGACCGTCGATGACCTGCACCCGTACCCGGGTGACCGGCGGTTTGCTGGCGCCGCGCTCGTTGACCAGTGTGAATTGTCGCTGCATCAGCGCACCCGAGTTGAGAAGGACGATAAGCCAACCGAACCCGAAAGAGGTAACCGAAAGTCAATGAGGCGTCGGGAACACCAATCTACATCGTGCGATTCGGTATGAAGGCTAAACGTTGCTGAGGGTCGAAAGTTCGTCAATTCATTGACGACGTCGCTGTCGACGACGGCTCGGCGGCACAGGCGGCGAACAGACGACTGTCGGAGCACTGCACCGGCATTTGAACCTGCAGTGGGCCGGCCGCATAGGGCGTCGAGCTCACGGCGCACAGCCGCACGCGGGCGCTGGCCTCCCAGCTCGGATCGCAAGCGCATTGCTCCTCGGCCTGCGACGTACGCTGCACCGCCATGATCCGCATGCAATAGAGCGATCCATAGGTGGCGGGGATGCTCAGGCGGAAGTTCTCGAGCGTGCTCTGCAGCGTGTCCGCCGAGACTGGTGTCTGGTCCCCACAGAGGCACGTCTCATTCTCGAGGAAACAATTTTGGCGCGAAGCGAGGCAGTCGTTGCAATCGTTGGGCGTCGCGGTCTCCGGGTGGTAAAGCTCGAAAATCTGGACGATGTACGTGTCCATGACGTTGGTTTGCGACGGCTGCTGATTGCCGCCGTTGCCCGACCCGTTGTTGTTGCCCGAGCTGCACGCCGTCGTATCCAGCATGACGCGTGTCTCCTCGACCTGTACTTGCGTACACGCGCCGAGCCCGACCGCCGCCAGTAGCAAGGTGGTCGGGAGCGCGTAGCGTCTCCAGCCGCGCAGGTGGGGTTCAGTGAAAGACGAGCTCATGCTGGACCTCGACGGGACGGTTGGCGAAGAAGACGATGGCGCTGGTGAGGACCGCGACGCCGGCGACCGTCAACCAGAACGCAGGTTGCCTCATGATCGGTTTCGGCCCCGAGACCCCGCGTTCCTCGTGAACGGCGGCACGAATCGCGGCGGGAACTGCGTCCGGACCCGCGTCGATGGCGACGTGCGCCGAGATCTTGTCGCTGACGCGATCGTAGGCCGTCGCGTGCACGTTGTTCTGCTCGGCCCACACCAGAACGACGTAGCGCGCGCCGAAGGCATTCGCCGAGGCCTGCGAAACCTCGATGTCGGTCGCGGGCGTGCCTGCGGCGAGCGACGCCAGCAACTGGCCGCGCACGTCCTCGGCCGGGGCGTCGTCGAGCGCGAGCGTCAATCGCTGGTCCTCGTCGAGCTCCACCGTGGCGGCACGGGTCCGCCGGCCGAGCAGTTCGGCGGTCACGATGTGCTCGCCGCGGATCGTGTGAACCCGGCACGGCGAGTTGCGGCAACGCAGCTGGCCATCGACGTGCACCGACGCGCGGTCGGGCGTGGTCTGCACCTCGATGGTGACCGACGGTAGCTTGCGCACCACGGCGCGCTCGGCGTCGACCAGAGCCTGGAACTCGGGCGTGGTCTGCCGGAGCGTGTCCGCTGACTCCAGGCCGCGCACCAGCAGGCGGTGCACCAGCTCGTGCGCGCGCGGCTTGTCGCCCGCGCCCAACGCGCACGCGGCAGCCAGGACACCGACGCGCGCGGCATCTTCTCGGCGGTCCTTCTCCAGCAGTCGATCCATGTCGAGCGAGCCGCTCTGAAGCTTGGTCAGGCAGCGGAGAAAATCAGCGTCGAAGTAGGCGCGCGCCACGCTCTGACTTTCGTCATCGAGCGGGTGTGAGTTGACCGCTCCCGGAGAGGGGGCCAGTCTGGTGAGACGCCAGGCCGCCGGCATCTCCTGCCGAGCCGCGTCGACCGCGCCGTCCGCGGAGATGTCCCCGACCAGCACGATCGCAGCTGGAACGTCGGCGTGGGCAATATTTGAAATCGACGGAATCATGAGGACAACCGCGGATACGCCGCATGCCCACCTGATGAAAGCGTGTCGCGGCATCCGATTTTCTTTCTGTTTCACATCCCTCCGGCCACCGATATCGCCTCCGCCCCGCCCGGCCGCGCCCACCACCCGCGTTAGGGTAAGTGCGCGCCTACCCCTTCATTACATCAGACGATTTTTTCCATGCCCAAAGAAAGCCGTCGCGGGGACAGAACGCTAAATGGTAACAGAAGGCTTCCTGTTTGGGGCAGCCATCACCCCGGGATCACACCGGTGAGCCTGCGCGGAGTACGTGGGGCGTCTCGGCGCGCCGCGCAAGGGCCCGCGAGCGAGAACCTGATCCGCGAGCTGGCGCGCGTCGAGTGCTACGCTGCGGCCGTGAATCTCCGCGTCGTTTCTAGGAAATGCGGGTCGCGGCCCAGGTCGTGCGCCCGCGTGGCCCTGGCGGTTTGCGCGGCCGTCATGGTCCCGGCGGCCTGCACCAGCTCGAAGGCCCGGATCGAAGCATTCCGCACCGGCAAGGCGACCACGCGAGCCACCGACGATCTGCGTCGCGGCATGAACTTCGGCGACGCCATGGATGCGCCCAACGAAGGCGACTGGGGCTTCGTCATCTCGGCGTCCGATTTTCGCGCCGTGCACGAGGCCGGGTTCGATCACGTCCGCGTACCGATGCGCTTCTCGAACCATACCGATTCGCGTCCGCCGTACGCGATCGAGCGGCACTTCATGAAGCGCGTCGACTGGGTCGTCGACCAGGCGCTGAGCAACGACCTCGGCGTCATCATCGACGTGCACCACTTCCAGGGAATGATGCAAGCGCCGCGCGCGTGGGAGGGGCACCTGATCTCGATCTGGCAGCAGATCGCGACGCGCTACAAAGGCATGCCGCGCGCCGTGGTCTACGAGATCCTGAACGAGCCGACCGACAAGCTCACGGCCGAGATCTGGAATCCGATCCTCGCGCGCACGATCGCGGCCATCCGCGCCATCGATCCCGATCGCACGATCATCGTCGAGGGCGCGCACTGGGCGTCGGCGAAGGACCTGCGCGACACGCTGGCGGTGCCGGCCGGCGACGCGCACCTGGTCGGCAGCTTTCACATGTACGCGCCGATGTATTTCACGCACCAGGGCTTCGGCTGGATGCCGCCGCACTTCGGAACGCGCGGCGTGATCTTCCCTGGACCGCCGCCGCAGCCGGTGCAGCCAACCGGCGCCGCGCTGGCATTCCCCGAGAGCCGCACGTTCTTCGAGGGCTACAACCACGACCCGCCCGAGACCAACCCCGGCGGGCCCTCGGCGATCGTCGAGCAGATGGAGCTGGCGGCGGCCTTCGCGAAGCGCACCGGGTTGCGCGTCTACCTGGGCGAGTTCGGCGCCGGGATCAACGCCGACATCGCGTCACGCGCGCGCTGGGCGCACACCGCGCGCGTCGAGGCCGAAAAGCGCGGCTTCGGCTGGGGCTACTGGGATTTCACGAGCAACTTCGCCGCCTATTCGTCGCTCGGCCTCGTCGGCAGCTGGATCCCCCAGATGAAGGCGGCCCTGCTGGACTGAGCCAGACCCGCGGCGTCTATGGATAGAGCCCGTCGGCGATGCCGTTGATGTACTTCTCGACGTTGGTGTAGCCGGTGTGGTCGAAGTCGCCGTTGGCGTCGCTGGGGTCCTTCGGGTTCAGGCCGTACTTGGTCTCCCACGCGTCGGGCATGCCATCGCGATCGGTATCGACCGGCGCGGTTCCGCCGTTCAGCGTGCCGTAACCGCTGTTCGCGAGCCCGGTCGCTGTCTGGTGCGTCCACAGGTCGCCGCTCTTGCCCAGCGACATGACGTCGGCGATCACCAGCGCGTCGACCTGATCGCGGTGCAGTGACGCGCCCGCGTCGGCGACGACCTTGGCGTAGGTATCGGCCGCGCTGGTCGTCGGGATCGCCAGCGAATCGGCCGACCAGGGTGCGGTCAAATGCGTCGTCGTGCCGGGGTAGCTGGTCATCGATCCGTTGAGCACGCCGTCGTTGTTGGTGTCGGCGAAGTTGCCGTCGATGTAAACCGCCTGGTTGTCCAGTTGATAGAAGTAGTTGCCGGCGCTGGTCGTGCGCGGCCCGCTGATGAAGTAGTTGTGAATCATGTCGTGAGAGAACAAACCCGCGGTGTTCCCGGCGGTGTAACCCGCTTGGTAGTTGTAAATGACGTTGTTCACGTATTGCGTGTTGGCCTTGGCCAGCGGGCAACGGTTGTGCGCGTTGGCGAACAGATTGCCGTACCAGGTGTAGGGACCGGTCTCGGTGTGCGCCGCGAATTGCTGGCCGATGGGATCCGCCGAGATCGACTGCTGGACGGTTATGTTCATCGCGCCGACGGAATCGATGTTGTTCCACTGCGCGAACTCGATCGACACGTGGTCGAAGATCATGGTGCTGGTGTTCAGCAGGTTGATGCCGCTCTTGGTGCTGTCCGAATCCAGGTCGCCCTGGCGGAAGCGCATGTAGCGAACGATGTCGTTCGACGCGCCCGAAAACGACACTTCGCGGCCCATGATGCCGACGCCGTCGCCGGGCGCCGTCTGGCCAGCGATCGTCAGGTTGCTCTTCGCCGAGATCGGCGTCGACAGCGAGATGTAGCCGCCGACGTCGAAGACGATGATGCGATTGCTGGCGCTGACGGCGTCGCGGAACGACCCCGTGCCGGTGTCAGCCAGCGTGGTGACGTGATACACGGTCGTGCCGCGTCCGCCGGTCGCGACCTTGCCGAAACCGACTGCGCCCGGGAAAGCGACCGCCGGTCCGACCGTGCCGCCGGCGCCACCGCTGCCGGTGCGCCCGCCCGTACCGGCCGCGCCGGCGGTGCCGCCCGCACCGGTCGTGCCGCCGCCACCCGTACGCCCACCGGTACCGGCGCCCGCGCCGCCCGCGCCCGTGGCGCCGCCCTGCCCGAGCGCTCCGCCGGTCGAGCCAGCGTTGCCTGCCGCTCCCGAACCGCCGCTTCCAGGAGCCTGACCGCCGCTTCCTGAGGACGTCGAGCCGCCCGCACCGGTCTCACCGCTCCCCGTCTGGCCGCCGCCCCCGCAACCGGCGCCGCCGGCGGATACCGACATGGCCACCAACCAGACCGTCGTCGGCAACGTCAACGACGACGTCAGCAATGACGAGATCAGATCGCTCGATCGAAGCTTCACGCCGGACCTCCGGGGCAAAAGGTCGCATCGATGGTGCGGGCGGCGGAGTCGCAGAACTACCGTCCGCCGCCTCGCCCTTCGAACGCGGCTCGACCATACCTCGATTCACCCCGTCTCGCGGCACCAAAGACCCCATGCGGCGACTCGTTCGATCCGATCACCAGATCGACGGCTGCCAGACTGATTCTTCTGCGACGTCGCGTGTTTAGTGACGCCGGCCACCAAAGGGTGGTCGCGGGCGCCGCGCCGCCGCCTGCTCGTCCAACGCCGCCTCGGCGCGCCGCTCGGAGACCTGGCGGCGCTCTGCTTCGACCCGGTCGAAGCGCCTCTGCACCAGCTCGCGCGCCTCCCGCGCCGTCTGGTGCGCGCCCCGCGCGGCGGTCAGGCCCGCTTCCGCGTCGCGGAGCGGCCCCTCGCGGTGCGCCCGCGCGCGCTCGGCGCGGGCGGCGATCCCCTCGGCGAGCCGCCGCCAGAACCGCTCCCGGTCCGCCCCCCCGGCGGCAGTCCCGACGCGTGGCGCCGCCCCCCGCCGGGCGCGCAGGTCCTCACGCGCTGCGGCCAGCTCGACCTCCAGGCGCTCCTGGGCCTCCTGCGCTGCGGCGCGATGACGGAGCGCAGCGGCCAGCGCCTGGGCGGCGGCCTCCTCGGCGGCTTGCCGGACCGCAAGCAGGGTCTCCAGCGCCTCTGAACTGGACATTGAAACTCGTGTGGGGCGATCCTACCCTCGACGGGGATGAACGCCACCAGTCAGCAGATGGCCGCCCGGCGATACCGTATCGAGCGCTACCTGACCGAAGGCGGCATGGGAGCCATCTACGTCGGCAAGAAGCTGGGGCCCGGCGGCTTCGAGAAGGACGTCGTGCTCAAGCAGCTGCTTCCCGAGCACACGTCGCGGCCCGAGTTTCGGGATCTCTTTTTTCGCGAGGCGAAGATCTCCGCGACGCTCGACCACGCCAATATCGTCCACACCTTCGATCTGGTCGAATCCGACGAGTCGCTGTTCATCGTCATGGAGTACGTGCGCGGCGCCGACCTGCGCACGATCTGCCGGCGCGCCAAGCTGCGCCGCCGCCAGCTGGCGCCCGCCGCCGCGATCCAGATCGCGCTCGAGATCCTCGCGGGCCTCAGCTACGCGCACACGCGCCGCGATCCCAACGGCGTCTCGCTCGACATCATCCACCGCGACGTCTCGCCGTCGAACATCCTGTGCTCGGCGCAGGGCGAGGTGAAGCTGTCCGACTTCGGCATCGCCAAGGCAGCGACGCACTCGTCGGTCTTCTATCGCGTGCGCGGAAAGGTCGGGTACATGTCGCCCGAGCAGGCGCGCAACCAGCCGATCGACGCGCGCACCGATCTCTACTCCGTCGCGGTCTGCCTGTACGAGGCGCTGACCGGCGAGCGGCTGTTCGTCGGCGATCTCAGCACGCCGCCCGACGTGATCTACGGGCAGCCGATCGCGCCGACGTCGTACAAGCGGCCGGGGCTGCCGCGCGCGCTCGACCACGTGATGGCGACGGCGCTGGCGCCCGACCCCGACGATCGGTACCAGGATGCGCGCGCGTTCGCCGAGGCGCTGCGCCAGGTCGCGCACCACCACGGCATGTTGTCATCGGCGCCGCAGCTCGCAGAAGATCTGCGCGACATCCTGGGCCCGGATCCCAACCGCTGGCTGCAGGAGGAGGCCGATAGCTACCCGGCGCCCGACACGCAGAAGATCCAGTCAAAGGCGCTGGAGGGCAAGGAAGCGTCGTCGATCGGCGTCGTGGACTCGAAGGAGGTGTACACCGTCGGCGACGTGAGCTCGAAGTCGCCCACCGTCATCGGACACGGCGACGACGTCGACGAGCTGGACCTGGATTCCTTGCTGGCGCTCGCTCCCAAGGCGGCACCCGCGAGTCGATCCGCGCCGCAAGCGTCGTCGGTGTCGGGCGCGGGCGGCGGCAATTCGCCGCTGGCCATTCCGATCGACGACGGTGAGGACGAAGACGTGCCGACGTCGCGCTCGAAGCCGGTGGCGAGCGCGCGGGCGGGCGGGTCGGGGCGCGTTCCACCCCCGCCTCCGCCGCGCGTGACCGGCTCGGGGCGGGTGGCCGCGCCGCCGCCGCTGCCGGCCCCGAACCGCCCGCCTTCGGTGGTGCTCGAGTCGCCGTTCGAGGACGAGGAAGCGCTGTCGGAGATCGAGGAGTTCCCGTTCACCCCCGCGTCGTCGTCGGCGACGCCGCTGCCGATGCCTCCGACCACGGGCTCGCCCCCGCGAGGCACGCCCTACGCGAGCGCGTACGGCCGCGAGCCGTCGCTGCCGCCGCCGGGCGGGCGCGAGCGCGTTCCGACTCCGCACGCGCCCCATTTGCCGCCCCCCTCGGGGCGCGAATCGTCGCATCCCAACCGCACGCGCGAGCCGGCGCTACCCGCGCCGCACAACGGATTCGCGGCGCCGCCGCCCGCCTCCGGTGTGCCGGTGCCGATCGCGCGCCCCGCCGACAGTGCGCACTTCCCCTTCCGTCCAGCCCTGGCCCGCCCCGGCCCGCCCCGCGCCGTGGTCATCGCCGTCCTCTTGGCCGCCGCCGCCGGAGGTGCGAAGCTGGCAGCCATCGCCACTGACGGTGATCGCACCATGCTGGTGCACGGCACCGAAGCTGACGACCACGCCAAGCCGACTCCCCCCACGCCCTGATTGATGGATAAATCCGCCACCCGCGTCATCGACGTGAACGCCGCGATCGTGCGGCAGCGCGGGCGTGGCCGCTTGCTGGTGGTCAAGGGTCAGGATCGAGGCGAGTCGATCGCCGTCGGCGAGCTCGCGATCACCCTCGGGTCGGGTAGCGGCAGCGACGTGCTGTTGTCCGACCCGACAGTGTCGCGGCGCCACCTCAGCGTCGAGCCCGGCGACGACGGCGTGATCGTGCGCGACCTCGGGTCGACCAACGGATCGTTCGTGCAGGGCGCGCGTTTTCAGGAGCTGACGCTGGGCTTCGGCGCCGAGGTCACGATCGGACACACCATCCTGAAGTACGTGCCCGACGAGGAGGCGCTGGATCCGACGCCGGCCGACGAGGAGGCGTTCGGCTCGCTGGTGGGCCGCGATCCGAAACTGCGAAAGCTGTTCCGCCTGCTGGGCGACGTCGCGAACAGCGAGGCGACGGTGCTGCTCGAGGGCGAGACCGGCACCGGCAAGGAGCTGCTCGCCGAGGAGATCCACCGCCACAGCGCGCGCCGCGACGGTCCGTTCGTGGTGTTCGACTGCGGGGCGGTGCCCAGCGAGCTCATCGAATCGGCGCTGTTCGGTCACGTGCGCGGCGCGTTCACCGGCGCGATCTCCGATCGGCGCGGCGCCTTCGCCGAGGCCCACGGCGGCACGCTGTTCCTCGACGAGATCGGCGAGCTGTCGCCCGAGGTGCAGCCCGTGCTGCTGCGCGCGCTCGACAAGCACGCGATAAGACCGGTGGGCGGCGCCAGCTACGAGAACGTCTCCGTGCGCGTGGTCGCGGCCACCAACCGCAACCTGCGCAACGAGATGAACGCGAAGCACTTCCGCGAGGATCTCTACTACCGGCTCGCCGTGGTGCGGGTGTCGGTGCCGGCGTTGCGCCAGCGCCTGGACGACATCCCGCTCCTGGTCGACCACTTCGTGCGGAAGTTCTGCGGCGATCGGCGCATCGAGATCGGCGCGCGCGATCTCGATCGCCTCAAGCAGCACGCGTGGCCGGGCAACGTGCGCGAGCTGCGCAACGTGATCGAGCGGGCGTGTGCCCTGTGCCATGGCGACATCCTGGAGATCGACGAGACGTTCGAGGTGCGGCCGGTCTCCGAGGCTCCGTCGGGCGGCGTCGATCTGGAGTTGCCGTTCAAGCAGGCGAAGGCGCGCGTGATCGACGCTTTCGAGCGCGAGTACATTCAGGCGCTGCTGAAACGCCACAAGGGCAACCTGTCGGCCGCGTCGCGCAGCGCCGAGGTCGACCGCAAACACTTTCGCGAGCTGCTGCGCAAGCACGGGCTGCGCGAGTCGCCCGACTCATGAAAACGCGCGGGCGGAGGCGGGTCCCCCGCCGGAGCTCATCGTTCTCATCATGAATTTCATCGATAAGCTGCGCGCGCGCGCCGCCGACCTCGGACGCAACCTCGGCCGCAATATCGGCCGCGAGGTCGCCGACTCGGGGCACGCGGCGGTCTATCTGCGGCAGCTCCTGCGCGGCAACTTCGCCGCACGCGAGCACGTGCAGGTGCCGCCCGACGAAACGCAGCCCACGCCGTCGGACCGCCCGGTGCTGCTGATTCACGGCTATCTGGCGACGCGCGGCTCGCTGCACCTGCTGGAACGCAACCTGTCGCGGCGCGGGCACGTGGTCATGAGCTACAAGCTCGGCCCGATCAACCTCGGCGACATCCGCGACTCGGCGGGGTTGATCGCGCGCAAGGTGGAGTCGATCGTCGCGCAGACCGGCGTCACCCAGGTCGACATCGTCGGGCATTCGATGGGCGGGCTCGTCGGGCTCTATTATTTGAAGCGACTCGGCGGGCGGCATCGCGTGCGCCGCCTCGTGCTGCTGGGCACACCCGCGCGCGGAACCTGGTCGGCGCTGTTCGGTCTCATCACCGCGCCGCTGGGCCTGGCCAGCTTGCAGCTGCTGCCGGGCAGCCCGTTTCTGCGCGAGCTCGAGGAGATGCCGCTGCCCGAAGGCGTCGATGTGGTTTCGATCGGCGCCGAGCGCGACTGGTTGGCTCCGCTCGGCAGCACCGTGCTCCAGGGCGTCCGCCACATCTCGGTAGCGACTGGACATTCCGGCCTGCTGGTCGAGGACGACGTCGCGAACGTCGTCGACGGAATTCTCCGACAATGAGCGAGCGTCACCGGCTCATTTTCAGGATGTTGACGCTTGCGACGGGCCAATATAAAATCGCTAAGTTTTGAGCACCTTTAGACCACCTGACGTCGTGCAAGGCGGGAGTCCTGCCGGGTCGGAGGCCGTGCAGTGGGCGTTGCGGTTCATCTCGGGCAAGTACCAGGGCGGTGAATTTCCTCTGCGTCCGCACCGCGAGATCGTCATCGGACGTTCGTCGGAGCTCGACATGGTGCTGGTCGAAGACATGGTGTCGCGCAAGCACGCGAAGATCACCACCGACGACAAGACCGTCAGCATTCAAGATCTCGGATCGACCAACGGGACCTTCGTCAACGGGGAAAAGATCCGCAAAGTCGAGCTCAAGGACGGCGACAGAATTCTGATCGGAACGTCCATCGTCAAGCTAGTGTACGTCGATGGTGAGAACACCAATGGTCTGTCCGAGACCGAGGCGCGCTCGCGAATGGCCGTGACCGCCAATCGTCGTCCGCCGACAAAGTCCATGTCGGGCAGCATCGAGGAGATCCCACTGCCGGATCTGCTGCAATTGCTATCGACCAGCCGCAAGTCGGGCGTGTTGGTCCTGCGCTCCGACGGTGGCGTCGGCAAGCTGTACCTGCGCAAAGGGCAGATCTACTTCGCCAGCATCGACGAC
>Ga0265328_10000315_pt1 | contig 22494 bp, 15 predicted proteins | sample 41624metaG_FD_202086 | JGI IMG/M metagenome (GOLD analysis project Ga0265328, IMG submission 202086) | Rhizosphere microbial communities from Carex aquatilis grown in University of Washington, Seatle, WA, United States - 4-16-24 metaG | ecosystem: Host-associated > Plants > Roots > Rhizosphere...
TTGCCGAAAAGCGAGAACGCCGTCCAGGTACAACCGGCGCGGCAGACATCGGCGTAGTAGCAACCGCGGCAGTATCCCCAGAGATCGTCGACGGTACGGTCGCGCATGTAGCGGAGCGGCGCCGCGCGCTCCCAGATGTCGCGCAGCGACGCGTCTCGGATATTGCCGCCGGTCCACGGCTCCGTCTGCAGCGACGGACAACCCTTGATCGCGCCGTCAGCCTCGATTCCCAGCGTCGTGCAACCGGCCCCGCACGAGGCCGTGTGCCCGCGCCCGCCGGCGCCACCGCGCAGGATCGATTCGTACGGTCCGAAGTAGCCCAGGTTGTTGCCCGGCCACAGAATCACGCCCGCATCGTTGCAGCGAGCCTTGAGCCGCGCGAGCAGGGGGAACAGCTCCAGCAGATCTTCGGGTTGCAACAGCACCTCTGGCGCGTCGGCGGCGCGCCCCATCGCGGCGGTGACCTGGATCTGCCAGGCGCGAGCGCCGAATCCGATCGCGGCCTCCAGCACGTCGGGCAATTCGGGCATCGACAGCTTGTTGATCTGGGTGTTCACCGAGATCGGGACACCGGCGGCGCGCAGGTTGGCCGCCGCAGCAACGGCGCCATGGTACGCCCCGGCCACGCCGCGCAACCGGTCGTGCGTCGCTTCGCGTCCGTCGATCGAGATGCTCGCGCTCTGCAACCCCGCCGCCGCGGCGCCGCGCGCGCGCTCGACCGTCATTCCACGGCCGCCGGTGGTCATCGAGCACTGCATGCCGGCCTGCCGGATCGCGGCGACGATCGCCAGCCAGCCGTCTTTCAGATAGGCCTCGCCACCGATGACGGTGACCTCGAGGACCCCCAGCTCCGCCATCTGCCTGACCAGGTCCAGGCACTCTTCGGTCGTGAGCTCGTCGGGTCGCGTCCGGCCCGCGCGCGATCCGCAGTGGCGGCACGCCAGATCACACTTCAGCGTCAGCTCCCAGACCGCATAGATCGGGCGCCAGCCGCGGTCCTGCGAGCGCGCTTCCGAAGCGAGCGGCAGGTTCCGTCGAGCGTTGCCCGCGCGCGGCGCGATGGGCAGTGAGCGGCCGATTCGGCTGCGCTCGGGCGAGATCGAGGTACGGTCGGCCATGGCTGCGCTCGCGCAAACAAGCAATTGCCGTGCCCTGGAGCCAAACAGCGCGTTGGCCGTATCGTTCACCGGGACGCGCGACGCGACCCGGACATCGCTGTCGGCCCCCGAATAGATATTTGAGGTCGCCGATCAGCCGCCGGCACCGCTCCCCCTGTCAGCGGTGTCGGGGGCGAGGCGATTCTCAGAGTGCTTTCAGGAACGCCTCCAGATCCTTGGTCTGTTGTGTCGTCAGGCCCAGGTTGAAGTGCGTCTGATAGTGCTGGACGACGTCGTTGATCGTTGCCGCCTGCCCGTCGTGGAAGTAGGGCGCGCGAGCGGCCAGGCCTCGCAGCGGCGGGGCGCGGAATTTTCCGACGTCCGCCCACAGGCCGGTGTTGAGCGCCCGGCCGGGATCGCACGTGACCTTGGTCTCGCCCGTGGTCTTGTTCTGCAACGTGAGCAGCGGCAGATCGGAGCCGCACTTGGGCGGCTCGGCGGTACCGGTATTGAAGAACGCCACCACCGAGTGGCCACCGACGTTGGGCGTGTCGTGGCAACCGCTGCATTTGCCGGCGGTGTTGAACACGACCTGACCGCGATAAATGGCGCCACGCGCGGCCGCCACCGAGCCGTCATTGCCCGCCCCCGCGTACTTGGACCATCCGTCATAAATGTTGAAGACGTTCGGATTGAACGGCTGTCCCTGGGGATCGTTGCCGGCGGAATCGTTGATGCCGATGTAGAATGGCTGAGCGAGAAGAGCCGCAGGTCCCCCGTTGGCCCCGTCAGAATCGAGGCGACCGGCCTGGAAGTCGACGCTCTGAGCGAAGATCACGCCGAACATGAAATCGCCCGCCGCGGCCGCCACGTCGGCCGGCGCCGGATTGGCCGGGTCGCGCTGTTCATGCAGGCGCGCGGCGCCGGGCAAGAAACCTTCCAGCTGCGCGAGCACGGTAGTTGTCGGGTTCCCGGTCCAGAGAATGCTCGCAACTTTGCTCTCGTTGGCGGTGGGCGCCGGACGCCGAAAGTTGCTGTACTGAGTGGTGGTAGAGAACCCGTACGGATCGCTGACCGCGGCGAGCGTGAACTCCGCCGTCGGGCTCACGGTGCGCGTGAAGCGAGTCACCCCGCGCTGGACCGACAGATCGACGAACGTATTGACCCGGGCGGAGAAGTTGGAGATATCCGCGTCGGGTCGCGTGCCGTTGTCCACGAGATTGAACAACGGATTCGTGCCCAGCGACGTGAGGAACAGCAGGGCGTTGGTGATGTTGTTCGTGGTCCATCCTTCCGCCGACGAGTGGCACGTTTCGCATGTGCGCGGGTTCGTTCCCAGCGCCTGGAAGAATGGATTCGTGCGGTCGATGGTCCCGGACGTGTGAAGGCTCTCCGCGATGCCGGACAGATTGAGCGCCGGTGCCAGCGCGCTGGTCGTTTCGACGGTCGTCTCTGGTTCATTGGTCGTGGCTGGAACGCCACATCCAATGAACGCAAAGAATAGGCCTGCCAATAGCACCTCGGTTGCCTTGCGGAGAACACACCATCTGAGGGACGTCGTCTCTTTCATGAGAGGCTCCTTTGGGGTTCATTGTTCGCGCCGCCGGTGGCGTACGAGCGTGTGCCGGCGCAATCCTGGTCGGCCCCTGACAACGCACCCCCGATCGCAATATTCCCCGTCGCTGCAAATACCCTTCGCCGGTCGTTCGATGGCATCGAACTCGCGCGCGCTGACTTGTCAGCGTGCTGACGGGAGCGCGGGGGTCCGATCGGCGTGATTCAGGCTCAGGGCTCCGGCGAGCGCGATGTCGACGGGGACGTCTGGGCCGCGGCGGGCGCCGGGACGGACGCCGCGCTCGGACCGCGCACGCGCTCCTCCGCACGCGGTGCCATCAGCGCCAGTAACGCCGGCGCCAGCGTCAGCGCCGCCAGCAGGCACGTCGCCTCGCCCAGGATCGCGACCGCGCCGAACGAACGGATGCCGGCGTTGGCCGACAGCAGCAGCGATCCGTAGCCGATGATCGTCGTCCACGAGCAAAGCACCACGGCGCCGCCGGTCGTTGCCAGCGTGTGGCCGAGATCCGCGGGGCCGCCCTCGCGCTCGCGCGCGACGACGTTGACGGCGTAGTCGACGCCGATGCCGAGCGTGATGGGCAGCGCGATGAAATCGAGGAAGTTGACCTTGATGCCGAGCAGCGCCGCGCACGCGATCATCACCGTCGTGCCGGCGACGACGCTCGCGAGCGTCGCGACGACGTGCCGCCCGCGCCCGACGACGACGACCACGAACAGCACCACGCCCAGCAGCGCCGCCAGCGTCGCGCCCGGCCCGGCGCGCGTCACGGCGCGCAGCACGTCGGCGAACACGAACGCGCCGCCACCCACCGCCATCTCGCCGGGCAGCTTCAACGCGCGCACCGAGTCGGCGAACGCGATCATGTGGCGGCCGTTCCAGCCGTCGAAACGCGACGCCTGGTTCGCGAACAGCAACCGGCCGCGCGTGCCGTCGCGCTCGACGAAGCGGCGCGCCAGCGGCGGAGGCACGTCGGCTTCGGTCATCGGCTTCAGATCGTCGGCGGGGCGGAAGCGGCGCAGGCCGGCGAGCTCGCGCGCATCGAGGAGCTCCAGCTTCTTGTCGTCGATGAGGTGCCGGATCTGGGCGAGCACTTCCAGCTTCTGCGCCTGGTCCTTGGGCACGAAGCTCTCGATCGATCCGACGCGGCGGAAGAGCGCTTCACCCGGACGCGTACCGGCCTCGTCCTCGGCATGCGCGCGCAGGGTGCGCTCGATGGCCTGGGCCTGCTCTCGATCGGCGGCGCCGATGACGAAGCCGCCGACCAGCTGGCGCCCGAATGCCTGATCGATCGCCGCCATCCAGCGGTGCGCTTCGCTGGCCACGCCGCTGTCGGCGCGCAGCCGCTGCCAGTCGTACTCGTAGGGATCGCCGGCCAGGTAACGCCAGGTGATCAACGCCGCCGCCAGCACGACCGCGCCGCCGAGCGCGGCAACGACGGCCGGCCGTCGCGGCGACAAGCGCGCCAGCAAGCGCCCCAGCCCGGGCTCGGGGGCCACACGGATCGCGCCCCTTCGTTCCAGCATGGCGAGCAACGCCGGCAACATGGTGTACGCCGACGCCCAGCACAGCAGCATCCCGCCGCCGCCGATGACGCCGAAGTCGCGAAAGCCGCGGAAGTCGGTGACGATCAGCGACGCGTACGCGCTGCCGGCCGCCAGCGCCGCGGTCAGCGTGCCGGTGAAGGATCCGCCGAGCGCGGTCGACAGCGCGCGCACGCCGGCCTCGCCGCGGCGGCGCGCTTCCAGATAGCGCGCCAGCACCAGGATGCCGAAGTTGATGCCGTTGCCGACGACGATCGACGACAGGAACGCGGTCACGCTGTTGAGATGCCCGATCACCAGACGCGCGACGCCGAACGCCGCCAGCGTGCCGACCGCGAGCGATCCAAAGAGCGCCATCAGCGCGGGCATCGACCCGAAGTACAGCAGCAACGAGACGCCGACGATGCCCACGGTCAGCACCACCGCCAGCGTCAGCCCGCGCAGGATCGCGCGGTGCTCGGCGACGGCGATGACGACGTCCTCGGTCAGGCCGATCGCGACGCGGGGGCCGATCTCGCGCGAGGTCTCGGCGACGGCGCGATCGAGCGCGGCGACCAGGCGCTCGCCCTCGGGCACCGACGTCGAGGGGAATGGGGCCTCGACGATCAGCAGCTGGAGCTGGCCATCGGGAGAGACCAGCTCACTCGGCTGGTTGGCCTTGTCCTCGCCCTCGCGCAGCCGGCGGCGCAGCTTGTCGATCTCGGCGCGTTCCTGGGCGGCGTCGCGCGCGTCCTCCTCGGCGCTGGTCAGTGACACATAGAGCGGGTTGGCGCGCAGCTTGGCGCGCCGAATCGTGGCGCCGAGCGAATCGCGCGCTGCCTCGAGGTCTGCGAGCGGCGCGAACAGGAAGCGGTGGTCCCAGGCGAAGCGGCGCCCGACGCCTTCGTCGCTGACGACGTCGGCCACCAGCGACGGGTCGAGGGCGCGGATACGCGCGGCCAGCGAGCGGGCGGCCGCGCTGCGGCGCGCGGCGTCGTGGCTCGACACCGCGACCAGCACCAGGCCCAGCGCCTGGGTGCGGCGCTCGATGCGCTCGAGGTCGCGCACCGACCGTTCCTGCGGCGGCAGGAGGTTCGACAGATCGGCGCGGACGGGGAGCTGAAGCGCGAGCGCGGCGCCGGCCGCGGCGAGCAACCCGCCGACCGCCAGGATCGCGCGCCGCCGGCGGTCGATCCAGGCGGCGTATTGCCAGCCGGCGTATGGCCGGCCGGCGTATGGATCCGATCGTGGGTGATTCATGGCCGGCGACGTGACGAGCGGCAAACCGATACCATGCTGGAATGCGCGTCGCTCGAAAGAACGGTGCCAATTGCGGTGCATTGTTGCGCGTTGGTTGACCTCTGCCCCGCAACATGGCATCGCTGCCAGTCGTAGGGAGGCGACACTCACGCACATGGAGCGCCTGAGGAATCTGCTGCGGTTGGTCGTGAGCCTGCTGCTGGCGCAAGCGATCTTCCTCGGGCGCCTGGCAGTGGTACTGCTGGCGATCGTTCCGACCTGGATTGGGCATGCGATTGATAGCCTGCGTCTCCTTTCGCGCCGCCGGTCGCCGCCGCCGGCGCGCACGACGCTCGCTGGCCGGCGGCCGCGGATCCTCTTCGTCGGTGGCACACTCAACCACACCACGCAGGTGCAGCAGATTGCCGCGGCGTTGCCGGAGTGCGAGCCCGCATTCACCTGGTACTATTGCGACGGTGCTCTCGAGCTCTTGCGCCGGCTCGGCTGCCTCGAGTCGACCGCCCTCGGCAAGAAGCTGCGCGCGCGCTGCCGCGCTCATCTCGAGGCGCAGGGCTTGCCGCTGGATCTCGACGGGCGCGCCGGCCGCTACGATCTGGTGGTCACCTGCTCGGACCTGGCGATCCCGCGCAACGTGCGCTCGGGCGTGGTGGTGCTGGTCCAGGAGGGAATGACCGACCCCGAAGACGTGATCTTCAGGATCATCAAGGCGTTGCGCCTGCCGCCCTGGCTGGCCGCCACGTCATCGACGACCGGGCTCAGCCACGCCTATGACCGCTTCTGCGTCAGCAGCGACGGTTATCGCCGCCTGTTCATGCGCAAGGGCGTACCCGACGAAAAGATCGTGGTCACGGGCATTCCCAACTTCGATGATTGCAGGCGCTTCCTCGACAACACCTTTCCCCATCACGGCTACACGCTGGTTTGCAGCTCGGACATCCGCGAGACGGCGCGCTGGGAGGACCGGCCACGGTTCATTTGCCAGGTCATCGACATCGCGGCCGGACGGCCGATCATCTGGAAGCTGCATCCGAACGAAAATGCCGTTCGCGCGCGCGCCGAGCTGGCGCGCCACGCGCCGGACGCGCTGGTGTTCGAGAACGGCAACACCGAGGAGATGATTGCGAATTGCGCCGTCCTCGTCACGCAGTTCTCGTCGACGGCCTACGTGGGCCTGGCGCTGAACAAGGAGGTCCACTCCTATTTCGACGTCGAGGAGCTGGCGCGCCTGTGCCCGATCCAGAACGGCAGCACCAGCGCGCGGCGCATTGCGGGGGTTTGCCGCGACTTGCTGGGATTACCCGGGCCGGCAACCGGGACCGCGGCCCCGCGCAATGCGGGCAATGGGAGCCACGCAATCGGCACAAACAACGCGCTCGACACAATCGACACGACACTGGCTCGCACTTTTCACACAAGCTCGCGCTGACCGTCGTAGGTTCGCGTCTTCATGCGGGATGCCTGAGCACGCGACGCTGCGCCGGCGTGCCCTTCGGCGTCTCCTATTCGTGGTTCGCGTCGCCGTCGTGGCGGGCCTGATCGCGCTGCTGGCGCGGCTGATTCACCCCGGCGACCTCGCGCGCGCCCGCGCGTTGGTCGCGCAGATGCGGTGGACGCTGGCGCTGGTGTTGTTGCCGACGTTGCTCGCCATGACCATCGATGCGCTCGGGTGGCGAACGATCCTGAGAACGCTGGGGTATCGCGTGCGCTGGAGGCGCATGCTCGAGCTGCGTCTCTCGGTCGAGGCGATCGTGCTGGCCATGCCCGGCGGCTCGGTCGCCGGCGAGGCGGCGAAGATCGCGCTGCTGGAACGCCGCGCCGAGGTTCCGATCGCCGTCGGTGCGGCGAGCCTGGCGCTCACCAAGCTGCAATTGATCGCTTCGGACGCGATCTATCTGTTGCTCGCGGGCATCGCCGTCGGGTTCACTGCCGGCGGTTGGCGAATCGACCTGCCGGCCAGGCTCGCGTTCGCGGGCGCGGCGCTGACCGCGGCGGTCACCGTCGCTCTGGCGTTTCTCCTGCACAGATCCCAGTCGGGGACCTGGCTCGCGCGCGCGATCGCCCGGCTGCCGAGCGCACCGATCCGCGCCTGGATGGAGCAGCGCCGCGCCCGCTTCGAGGAGCTGGATCGGGCGACGCGACGTCATTTCGATTCGTCGCGGGCCGCGCGCCTCGCCTGCTTCGTCCCCTTTCTGAGCGAGTGGCTGATCGAGGGCGCCGAGACCTGGCTGATCCTCCGCTGCATTGGCACCACGCTCGGCCTCGGTCAAATCCTGGCCCTCGACGGGGTGGGCTCGTTGCTGCGGGCCATGGTCATCTTCGTGCCCGCCGGGCTCGGCGTTCAAGATGCAACGCAGCTCATGTTGATGCGGGAATTGCACGTAACTGACCCAATTGCGACAGGCGCTGCGTTTATTTTCGTCAAACGGACAAAAGAGGTTTTCTGGATCGTCATCGGATCGTTGTTTTTGGCTGTTAGAAGGGATCTGTGGCGACGCAAGCAGCCGAAGTCCCGCACGACGCCCGAAGCAGCGCCCTGAAGATCGTCGGCGTCATCCAGGCACGCGTGGGGTCGACCCGGCTGCCGGGCAAGGTGCTGCTGCCACTCGGAGGGCGCCCCGCGCTCGAACGGATGCTCGCGCGCGTCGCGCACGCCGAGCACCTCGACGAGATCGTGGTGGCGACGACCCGCCTCGCGGCCGACGATTCGATCCGCCGGCTCGCCGCCGCCTGCGGGGTGGCGTGCATCTCCGGCGACCCCTATGACCTGGTCGACCGGCACCTGCTGGCGGCGCGCGCAACCGGGGCCGACGCGATCGTGAAGATTCCATCGGATTGCCCGCTGATCGATCCGGCGGTCATCGACGAGATCGTGGGGTTCTTCCGCGCGAATTCGGAGCGCTACGCTTACGTGAGCAACCTGCACCCGGCGACCTGGCCCGACGGCAACGACGTCGAGGTCATCCGCCTCGACGCGCTGGAGGCGACCGCACGCGAAGCGAAGCGGCCCTTCGAGCGCGAGCACACCACGCCGTTCATCTGGGATCAGCCGGAGCGGTTCGCGCTCGCCAACGTCCGCTGGTCGACCGGCCAGGACCTGTCGGCGACGGTGCGGCTCACGCTCGACTACCAGGAAGACTATCAACTGATCTCGGCGGTGTTCGAGGCGCTGCATCGCGCGGGCTCCGCCGACGCCGCGGGCGCCTTCGTGCCGCCCTTCACCGTCGAGGCGATCGTCGACCATCTCGATCGCCATCCAGAGGTGCGCGCGCTCAACGCCGCGTACACCGGCCAGTCCTGGATCCAGAGCTATGCGTCCGAATTGCGCACGCTGGCCGGTGGCGCGCAACGCGCGCAGCTCGCGCCGGATGCGCCGGCGGCCGACGCGGCCGCCTGGGAGGTTCCATGAGCGATTTCAGCGCGCTGGAAGCGCAGGCGAAGCGCGTGCGCGGCCACGCGATCCGCATGGCGACGAACGGCGGGTGCTTCCTGGGCGCATCGCTGTCGTGCGCCGACCTGCTGGTCTACCTCTATGACCGGGTGCTGCGCGTGTCGCCGGATCGGCTGACCGATCCCACGCGCGACTATCTGTTGCTGTCGAAGGGTCACGACGTGCCCGCGCTCTACGGCACGCTGGCCGAGCGCGGCTATTTCTCGACGGCGCGGCTGGCGAACCACCTGGCCATCGACGACCACCTCTACTGGCACCCGAACCGCGCGGTCCCCGGTGTCGAGTTTCACTCGGGATCGCTTGGTCACCTGATGTCCGTCGGCATGGGCATCGCCGTCGACGCGCGCCTGCGGCAAGAGCCGTCGCGCGCGCTCGTGCGCGTCTTTGTGATCTTGGGCGACGGTGAGCTCGACGAGGGCTCGGTGTGGGAGGCGGCGCTGGTCGCGGGCGCGAAGAAGCTCGACAACCTGGTGGTCATCGTCGACCGCAACGGCTTTCAGGCCAACCTGGCCACCGAGGAGCTGATTCCGCTGGAGCCCCTCGCCGACAAGTTCGCGGCCTTCGGCTTCGCGGTCGCCGACACCGATGGCCACAGCTTCTCCGCGCTGGAGCAGGCGTTCGCGACGCTGCCGCGCACGCCCGGCAAGCCGACCGCGATCATCGCGCGCACCGTGCGCAACAAGGGCCTGCCCAGCCTGGAGGGGCGCGCCGAGCGCTGGTTCGTCGACCTGCACCCCGAGGAGGTAACGATGTTGCTTGCCGAGCTCGAGGGCGCGGCCGCGGGCGAGCTGCGCTCACCACCGCTGGTGGTTCGATGAACCCGAACGCCGCGCCCGCGGGGATGCCCGCACCGACCTACGAGGCGACGCTGGGCGCGCTCTGCGCGGCCGACGAGCGCATCATCGTGATGACCGCCGAGAACCGCGCCGCGATCCGCAACCTGCCGGCCGCGATCGGCGCGCGCTTCATCGACGTCGGCATCTGCGAGCAAACCATGGTCGGCATGGCCGCCGGCCTGGCGCTGCGCGGGCGCGTGCCGGTGGTGCACGCGCTGTCGACCTTCCTGACGCTGCGGGCGTTCGAGTTCGTGCGCACCGACGTCGGCATCGCGCACCTGCCGGTGAAGCTGGTCGGCGGCGTACCCGGCTTTCTGTCGGAGGCCAACGGCCCCACGCACCAGGCGATCGACGACATCGCCGTGATGCGCGCGATCCCTGGCATGGAGATCTTCTGCCCCGCCGACGATCGCGAGCTGTGCGCGGGTTTGCCGGCCGTGCTCGCCAGCCCGTCGCCGACGTACGTTCGCTACAACGCGCGTCCTTCGGCGCTGGCGCACGAGCCGTTCGCGCTCGGCCGCGCCGAGGTGTCGGGCGGCGGCGGCGATCTCGCCGTGCTGGCGGCCGGCATGCTGGTGCCGTTCGCGGCCGAGGCGTGCACGTCGCTGCGCGCGTCGGGCGTCGGGGCGCGCCTCGTCAACCTGCGCACGATCGCGCCGCTCGACGAGGCGGCGATCCTGGACGCGGTCGCCGGGTGTCGGGTGCTGGCCACCGTCGAGGACCACCTGCTGGTCGGCGGCCTCTACGCAGCGGTGGCCGAGGTCCTGGTGCGCCACCGCGTCTCGGTGCCGGTGGTGCCGATGGGTCTCGACGCGCGCTGGTTTCGGCCCGGGCGCCTCGCCGATGTGCTCGAGCACGAGGGCTTCAGCGCGGCGCGCCTGGCCTCGCGCTTCAAGAAGGCGCTGGCCGAACACGGCGGATCCGCGCGGCGGCGCACGCCCGCGCCGGCGGCGCCGAGCCTGGCGGGCGGCATGTACGCGAACCGCATCGCCTTCAACGCCGATTACCCGTCGATCGCGTCGTCGGACGCGCTCTACTCGCGCGCGGCGCGGCTGATCCCCGGCGGCACCCAGACGCTGGCCAAGGGCGTGGGACAGCACGTGCGCGGCGTGGCGCCCAAGTATCTGCACGCCGGCAAGGGCGCGCACGTGGTCGACGTCGACGGCAACGAGTACCTCGACATGACCATGGGCGTCGGCCCGCTGGTGCTGGGCTACTGCGATCCCACCGTCGACGAGGCGATCCGCGCCCAGCTCGCCCAGGGCATCACGTTCTCGCTGATGCACCCGCTCGAGGTCGAGGTCGCCGAGCTGGTGCGCGGCATGGTGCCGGGCGCCGAGCGCGTGCGCTTCGGCAAGAACGGCTGCGACGTGACGACGGCGGCGGTGCGGGTTGCGCGCGCGTTCACCGGCCGCGACAAGGTGCTGTGCTGCGGCTACCACGGCTGGCACGACTGGTACATCGGCGTCACCGACCGCAATCGCGGCGTGCCCGCTGACGTCGCCGCGCTGACCCACACGTTCGCGTACAACGATCTCGATTCGGTTGCTCGAGCGCTGGATCACGAGACCGCGTGCGTGATCCTCGAACCGACGACGTTCGAGCCCCCGCGCGACGGCTTCCTCGGCGAGCTCAAGCGCCTGTGCGCGGCGCGCGGCGCGCTGCTGATCTTCGACGAGATGTGGACCGGGTTCCGGCTGGCGCTCGGCGGCGCGCAGGAGCGCTTCGGCGTGACCGCGGACCTGGCTTGCTTCTCGAAGGCGGTCGCCAACGGCATGCCGCTGTCGCTGCTCACGGGGCGCGCCGACGTCATGCAACTGCTCGAGCGCGACGTCTTCTTCTTCTCGACCTTCGGCGGCGAGGCGCTGTCGCTGGCCGCGGCGCAGGCGACCCTGCGCGAGCTGCGCGACCGCCAGGTGCCGGCGGCGCTGGAGCGGCTGGGCGCGGGCCTGCGCGGCGCCTACAACCAGCTGGCCGAATCGCTGGGCGTTCCGTTCACCCGCTGCGTCGGCTTCGGCTGCCGCACCATGATCACCTTCGCCAGCAGCGCCGACCACGCCGGCGTGGCGGCGGGCGCCGATCCGTTGCTGATGAAGTCGTTCGTGCAGCAGGAGCTGATCAAGCGCGGCGTGCTCTGGGGCGGGTTCCACAACCTGTCGGCGGCGCACACCGAGGACGACATCGCGCATCTGCTGCGCGCGTACGCCGACGTGCTGCCGCTGCTGCGCGCGGCGCTGGAAGAGCGCCGCCTGGAGTCGTCGTTGCGCGGAGCGCCGCTGGAGCCGGTCTTTCGCCGCACCGGCAACTTCAACGTGAAGCCGACACCGCCCGCCGCCGGGAAGGACGTGCCCGATGCGCGGGTCTGACATTCCAGCGCCCGACGCCGCTTCGACGCCGGCGCTGTTCTCGCTCACGGGCCGCGTCGCCGTGGTCACGGGCGCCGCCGGCCTGCTCGGCCGCGAGCACTGCCGCGCGCTGGCCGAGGCGGGGGCGATCGTCATCGCCACCGACGTCGACCTCGCGGGCTGCCATGCGACCTCGCGCGCGCTCAACGAGGCCGGGTTGCGGCAGGTGCATCCAGTCGCCGCCGACATCACCGACGCCCAGGGGCTGGGCCGCGTGCGCGACGCCGCGCTGCGGGCCGGCGATCGGCTCGACGTGCTGGTCAACAACGCCGCCCTCAACGACCGCTTCGCCGACGCCGAGAGCGCGGCGCGTCTGTCGCGCTTCGAGAACTACCCGATCGAAGCCTTCCGGCGCGCACTCGACGTCAACGTGACCGGGATGTTCCTCGCGTCCCAGGTGCTGGGCGCCGAGATGGCGAAGCGCGGAAGCGGCAGCATCATCAACATCGCGTCGACGTACGGCATGGTCGGCCCCGATCAGCGCATCTACCGGCGGCCCGACGGAAGCCAGGCGTTCTGGAAGAGCCCTGTCTACCCGGCCAGCAAGGGCGCCGTGCTCGCGTTCACGCGCTACCTGGCCACGTACTGGGCCGATCGCGGCGTGCGCGCGAACAGCCTGTCGCCGGGTGGTGTCGCCCAGCCGGGTCAGGAAGAGTATTTCGTCGAGAACTACCGCCGCCGCACGCCGCTCGGCCGCCTGGCGCAGTCGAACGAGCTGTGCGGTGCCGTGCTGTTCCTCGCGAGCGATGCGTCCAGCTACATGACCGGAGCGAACCTGGTGATCGACGGAGGATGGACCGCATGGTGACGCGATGGTGATCCAATGTTGATGGACGGACTGCCCGTGAGCGCGCCGCTCCTGGAGCGCGAGCTGGAGATGCGCGCCGCGCGCGTCAAGGTGGTGGCCACCGACGTCGACGGCGTGCTCACCGACGGTGGCGTCTATTACTCCGCCGAGGGCGAGGCGCTGAAGCGGTTCTCGGTGCGCGACGGCATGGGGGTGGAACGCCTGCGCGCGGACGGCGTCGAGATCGCGTTCGTCACGCGCGAGTCGTCGCGCCTGGTCGAGCGTCGGGCCGAGAAGCTGAAAGTGCGCTACTGCTACCTCGGCGTCGGCGACAAGAAGGCGGCGCTGCCGCGGCTGCTCGAGGACACCGGCATCGAGATCGCGGAGCTCGCGTACATCGGCGACGACGTCAACGACGCCGGGATCATGAGCGCCGTCGCGAACAGCGGCCTGGTTGGCGCCCCTCTCGATGCCGTGCGGACCGTGCTGCACAGCGCGCACTACCGTTGCGCGCGGCCCGGGGGCTATGGCGCGTTCCGCGATTTCGCCGAATGGATCCTCGGCTTGCGCGCTCAGGCGCGGACGCCGAAGGCGATCGACAACCGCGACTACCAGTGGGGGGATTCACCATGACGGTCAAGGACGTGTCCGTGGATGCGCAGGTGGATGCGCAGGTGGACGCGCAGGTGGATACGAACGATGCGTTGCCGGCGGCCGTGAGGCTGGCGACCGAGGCGCCACGCGTGCGCGTCGGCAACAAGGGCATCGGCGGCGCAGCGCCGGTGTTCGTCATCGGTGAGATCGGCATCAACCACAACGGCTCGGTCGAGATCGCCAAGCGGCTCATCGACGGCGCGGTGCTCGCGGGCGCCGACGCGGTCAAGTTCCAGAAGCGCACGCCGGAGAGGTGCGTGCCGCGCGATCAGTGGAACATCGAGCGCGACACGCCCTGGGGCCGCATGACGTACATCGAATATCGGCGGCGCATGGAGTTCGGCCCGCGCGAGTACGCCGAGATCGATCGCTATTGCGCCGAGCGGCGCATGCTCTGGTTCGCCTCGTGCTGGGACGAGGAGTCGGTCGACTTCATCGAGTCGTTCGCGCCCCCTTGCTACAAGGTGGCGTCGGCTTCGCTGACCGACGTCCCGTTGCTCAAGAAGATGCGCGCCACCGGACGCCCGCTGATGCTGTCGACGGGCATGTCGACCAACGAGGAGATCGCGGCCGCGGTCGACGCCGTGGGGCGCGACAATCTGCTGATCGCGCACGCGACGTCCAGCTACCCCTGCCCGCCCGAACACCTGAACCTGAACATGATCCGCACGCTCAAGGCGCAGTACCCCGAGTGCGTCATCGGGTATTCAGGCCACGAGGTTGGTCTCGCGCCGACCTGGGCGGCGGTCACGCTGGGCGCGGCGTTCGTCGAGCGGCACATCACGCTCGACCGCGCGATGTGGGGCAGCGACCAGGCGGCGTCGGTCGAGATCGGCGGCTTGCTGCGCCTGGTGGCCAGCATCCGCGACATCGAGCGGTCGATGGGCGACGGCGTGAAGCGGATCTACGAAGGCGAGCTCGCGGCGCGCAAGAAGCTGCGCCGCGTGGTCAGCGCGCCGGCGATCCCGACCAACTGAGCGGACAGGGCCTGGCCACGGCTGATTTGTTTTCGGATCCCGTCGCGACCTGGCGCGTGCTCTCGCCGGTCGCCATCATCGTCGTCGCGCTGATCTTGATCGCGCTCGAGCGGCGCTGGCCGTACACGCGCGGGCAGCGTTTCCTGCGCGCCGGGATCGGCGTGGACCTGATCGGCTACGCGCTGGTGCAGAGCTACCTGCTGGGCTTGGTCATCGCGCATGTCTCGGCGTGGCTCGACGGTGTGACCGGGCTGTCGCGACTGCACCTCGTCAGCGCGTGGCCGGTGGGCGTGCAGGTCGCGTTCTTCGTCATCACGCACGACCTGTATATTTATTCGTTCCATCGCCTGCAGCACCGATCGCCGCTGCTCTGGCGCATCCACGAGGCGCACCATGCGACCGCCGACGTCGACTGGCTGTCGGGCGCGCGGTCGCACGCGTTCGAGATCTTGATCAACCAGACGGTCGAGTTCGCGCCGATCGTGCTGCTGGGCGCGGCGCCCCAGGTCACGCTCATCAAGCTGACGCTCGATTCGATCTGGGGCATGTACATCCACGCCAACATCGACGTGCGGTCGGGCCGGCTGCAGTGGATCATCAACGGCCCCGAGATGCACCGCTGGCACCACGCGATCGAGATCCGCGACGGCGTGAACTTCGCCACCAAGTTCGCGTGGTGGGACTGGCTATTCGGAACGGCACTCCGCCCGGCGGGCAAGCCGTCGGGTTTCGGAATCACCGAGCCGTTCCCGAGCGGGTATTGGGCGCAGCAGGTTTACGCGTTCCTGCAGCGTCCGCCGCGAGCGGCGGACGCTGCTCGCCGCCACGCACGCGAGCCGCTTGGTTGTCGTGTCTCACACAGATCGGGGCGGCAGCGTCCGGATCATCAGTGCTAGAACGGCTTCTCGACGGGAGCGCAGGACGTATGCCAGCGACTAAAAAAGCGAAGCACGAATCGGACGAGCTGAGGCCCGAGTACGACTTCTCGGGCGGTATTCGTGGGAAGTATGCGGCGCGCGTCGCTCGTGGAACCAACGTCGTGGTCTTGGACCGCGACGTCGCTGACGTTTTCAAGACTTCGAAGGCCGTAAACGCGGCCCTCCGCTCACAGCTCAAGCGCAAGCCGGCCCGCAAGGCTCGGCGGCCAACCCAGCGCTGAACCTGGCGGGCCTTCGGCCCGCCTAGGTTACGTCCTCAGCGGCGCGCGCCACGCGCCGCGCGCGGCGTCTCGTCGGTGTTGACCATCGCGCCGCGCGGGCCGCGCGCGCCGCCGCGGCGGTGCTTGCCGTGCTTCGGCACGGGGGCGTGGATCTCCGGGCCCTCGCTCGGGGGCTCGTCGCCGGCGTCCAGCTCGGGCGGCGACTCGGGCTCGGGGCGCGTGGTCATCTTCTTGACCCAGTCGAGGCACTGCTTCTCGGTGAACGTCGCCTCGTGCCGATCGAAGACCAGCGGCTGCGACGCCGCCTGCTCGTACTCCTCGTCGGTGATGTGCCCGCGCTGGTGCACGGTTGCCAGGATGCGCCGCACGTACTTGTCCCACGGCGGATACGGCGCTCCGTGGCAGTACTGGATGTAGCGGCGCTTGGGGTTGGGCAGCATCGACGAGAAGAACGCGCCCTCGAGCGGCGTCAGCTCCGACGGGCGCTTGCCGAAGTAGTGCCGCGCGGCCGCGCCGATGCCGTAGATGCGCGGACCGAACTCGATCGCGTTGAAGTAGAGCTCGAGGATCCGCTCCTTGGGCAGCACCTGCTCGAGATACCAGACGAGAAACAGCTCCTGCAGCTTGCGCGACAGCGTCTTCTCCTGGCTGAGCAGCACGTTCTTCACCATCTGCATGGTGATCGACGACGCGCCGATGCGGAACCCGCCGCGCTCGAGGTTGCGCTTCAACGCGCCCTTGAACTGCGACGTCACCCAGCCGTGGTGCTTGAAGAAGCCGTTGTCCTCGGTGGTCATGATCGACCCGATGAGATAGGGCGAAATCTCGGCGTAGGGCGTGAAGTCCGGGTTGTCGGGCCCGACGACGAACTGCATGGTCTCGGTCTCGCCCGGCGCCATCCCCGGACCGGGCGGCTGCGGCACTTCGACCGTCATCACGATCGGCTCGCCGTCGCGCAGCGCCACCACCGCCTCGGGCGCCTTGACCACCTTGCAACCGTTGATGCCGACCTTGCCGCGCAGATCCAGCGACTCGAGATCGGCGAAGTCGATCTTCGTGCCGACCAGCGCCTCGAAATTGCCCTGCAGCACGAACCCCTGCAGCCTGGGCGTCAGCGCCGCCGGGACGCTCGCGAGCAGCTTGGCGCAGGGCAGGCGCGGCACGGTGAGCGCGAGATCGATCTTCGGCACCATGCTGAGGTGGCTGCCGTCGGAGAAGACGTATTTCCCGCGCGGCAGCTCGACCGAGCCGGTGATGCGCGCCACCAGATTGCGAAGGCGCCCCTCGAGCAGCTCGAGCTCGACGCGCCGGCGCTGCGGATAGGCGACGCCACGAAGCACCAGCCCCAGCGACATCCCTTCGATCGGTTCGCTCGACAGCGCGTCGTGTTGCAGACTGAGCCCGGTGACCGCCATGTCACCGCCGAAGCGCACGGACTCGCCGGCCCAGGTCAGATCGAACGCGGCGTCGATGTTCGAACGCGCCGGTGAAAGCACCGAGCGCGGCAGCACGTCGGCGATCTTGTCGAGCGAGAACTGCGCCGCCCGCAGCGACAGGCGCCCCTCGCGGTTGGCCGGCTGCGCCGTGCCCTTTGCGGTCCACAGTGACTCGCGCGCGCCGCCGTAGCTGCCGTGCAGATCGATCACCACGCCGCGTCCGTCGTCGGACGGAGCGCCCGCCGCGGTGGGCGGCGGCCCCACGGTGCCGGTGATGCCGGTCAGGGCCAGCGTGGGCAGCGGCGTCGCGAATCCGTCCTGCACGCGCACCATCGGGTAGCCCTGCGGGTGCAAGCCCGACTTCAGCGCCGTGCGCACGTCGAGCTCGGTGGCGCCGAAGCGCGGACCCTTGTCGCCGCCGCCGAGCGCGAGCAGGCCCGATACGCCGCGCAGCCGCACCGACGCCTGCCGTCCGGGTGCGAGCAGGCCGGCGATGCCAGCGATCTTGAGCGCGAGCCCGCTCTCGAAATCCTGCACGTCGATCGTGCCGCTCTCCACCCGGATGCCCGGCAGCGACGACGACGAACCACTCGACGACGCCGGCGGGCTCTCGCCCTCGGTGCGCTTGCCGCGCAGGCGCGCCACGATGTCGCTGACGTTGTCACCGTCGCCGCCGCGCACGGCGTTGACGCGCAAGCCGACGACGGTGATCGGGCTGCCGCCCCACGCGGCGCTGAACGGGATCGCGATCTCGTCGGCGGCGACCAGCGGCGGCGCCTCGCTCTTGCCCGCCGCGCCCTCGACGACGAAGCCGCGCAGCACGAAGCGGCCGAGCCCGCCGCGCCCCTGCGCGATCGTCACCGGGCGGCCGAGCCGCGCGCCGATGCGGCCCGCGGCCAGGTGCGCGACGATGCCCCCGATCACGAACGGATAGAGCAGCAAGACCAGCAAGATCGCCGCACCGACGAGCCACAGCTTGGGACGCCGGCGCAGCAAGGCCGCCAGTGCGCTGACGGAGCCGCCGGACTTCGCGGATACGGGGGCCACTCGACGGACATCCTACCAGCACCGACGCCGGCCGATGCAGGAAGTTGTAGTAGGGGCAACCCGAGCGGGGTTTCCCTTGCCGCCCGCGCCATAAGGGCCGATGCTGTCGAGGGAGACGCTGCAAGCCCGCCATGAGCATCACGCCCACCATCGGCGCGACTGACGAGACCGAGATGACGGGCGGCACGGCCGCGGATGCGCCTCCGGGCGCGCTGCCCGCACGCGACGAGATGCCCGCCGTGCTGCACCTCTATCGAACCGGCGATCTCGACGGTGCCGAGGCGCGCTGCCGCGCGATGGTCGAGCGCGATCCCGGTTGCGGCGCCGCCTGGAATCGCCTGGCGCGCATCGCCGAGCGGCGCGGGCAGCTCGCCGCGGCCGAGGAGCACTTCCGGCGCGCGATCGCGACGCTGGCCGATCCCGCCGAGGCGCACAACAACCTCGCCGTTCTGCTGCAGCGGCGCGGCGAGCTCGGCGATGCGCTCGATCACTACCACCGCGCGATCGCGCTCGGCATGCGGCACGCGATGCTGCACAGCAACCTCGGCTGCGTGCTGCGCAGCCTCGGACGCTTGCATGACAGCGCCGAGGAGTTCGCGCGCGCGCTGGCGCTCGACGATGCGCTGGCGCACGCGCACAGCAATCTCGGCGTGACGCTGGCGCTGCAGGGCGACACGGCAGGCGCGCGCGCGCACGGCCGCCGCGCCGTCGCGCTGCAGCCCGACTGGGACCTGGCGCACAGCAATTTGTTGTTCTGCCTGAACTACGCCGACGACCTCCACGCCGACGAGATCGCCGCGCAGCACCGCGCGTTCGGCCGCCGGCACGCGGGGCGCGACACCGGAGCGCCCGCGCGCGACGCCGACGACGATCCCGATCGCCCGCTCCGCGTCGGCCTGGTGTCGCCGGACCTCAAGCAACACTCGGTCGCGTATTTCGTCGAGCCGATCCTCGAAGCGCGCGACCCCGGCGCCGTCGAAATCACCTGTTACTCCGATACGCCCCGACTCGACGCCGTCAGCGAGCGCCTGCGCGCCGCCGCCGACCGCTGGCGATCGATCCACGGGCTCGACGACGAGTCCGTCGGGGAGCGCGTGCGCGCCGACCGCATCGACATCCTGATCGATCTCGCCGGCCACACCGCGGGCAACCGCATGTCACTGTTCGCAAGGCGCGCGGCGCCCGTGCAGATGACCTATCTCGGCTACCCGAACACGACCGGCCTCGACAGCGTCGACTGGCGCATCACCGACGCCTGGGCCGACCCACCGGGAACGACCGAATCACTCCATAGCGAGGAGCTGCTGCGCGTCGCGGGCGGCTTCCTCTGCTTTCGCCCGCGACCGGACAGTCCCGAGCCGGCGCCGCCGCCGATGCGCGAAAGCGGGCAGGTCACATTCGGCAGCTTCAACCTGCCGGCGAAGATCTCGCCGACGACGATGGCGCTCTGGGCCCAGATCCTGCGCCGCGTGCCCGGCTCACGCTTGCTGCTCAAGGGACCGGTGTTCGGCGACGCGGCGACGCGCGCCGCATATGAACGCCGACTCGCGGCCTCGCCGCTCGCCGGCTGCGACGTCGTGCTCTCGGGGCCGATCGCCGACGAGCGCGCGCACCTCGGCGCCTACGGCCGCGTCGACATCGCGCTCGACACGTTTCCCTACGGCGGAACGACCACGACCTGCGAGGCGCTGTGGATGGGCGTTCCCGTGGTGACGCTCGCGGGACGCACGCACGCGTCGCGTGTCGGCGCGAGCCTGCTCGCCCGCCTGGGCGAACCGTCGCTGATCGCCGATAGCCCGGCGGCTTACGTCGACGCCGCGGTCGCGCTGGCCACCGCGCCCGAACGACTGCTGGCGTTGCGGGCCTCGCTGCGGCCGCGGCTCAGCGCAAGCGGGATCACCGACGCGCCGGCGTTCGCGCGCCGCTTCGCCGAGGCGATGCGCCGCGCCTGGCACATCCACTGCGACAAGACGCGCGCCGCGCGCGCGCCACTGCCGGCGGGCACGACCGGCGCCCCCATGCGCGGCCCCCTGCGCGTGGTCGTGCCCGACACGCTCGATCAGATCACGCCCTACGTGCTGGCCGAACAGCACGATTGGTTCGAGGACGAGATCGCCTTCGTGCGCGCGGCGCTGACGCGCGGCGAGCGCGCGCTCGACATCGGCGCCAACCACGGCGTCTACGCGCTGGTGATGGCCCAGCGGGTCGGGTTCTCGGGACGCGTCTGGGCTTTCGAGCCGGGCGGCGCCGTCGCCGAGCGCCTGCGCGCGAGCCTGAAGATCAACGGGCTGCCGCAAGCGGAGGTCGTCGCCGTCGCGGTCAGCGACCACGAAGGGAGCGGCACGCTGGTCGGCGGCGCGCACAGCGAGCTCGGCCATTTGCAGCGCCCGTCGGACACCGACGCGAGCGCCGGCGAGGCCGTCGCGCTGATCACGCTCGACGGCAGCCGCACGCGCCTCGGGCTGCGCGACGTGGCGTTCGTGAAGATCGACGCCGAGGGCGCCGAAGCCGAGATCATCGACGGGGGCCAGCGCTTCTTTGCCGAGGAGTCGCCGCTCGTGATGTTCGAGGTGCGGCCCGACGCGGCGGCGATCGACACCGACCTCGTTGCGCGCTTCGAGCGACTCGGGTACCGCGCCTACCGGCTGGTCCCCGGGCTCGGGATCCTGGCGCCGCTCGACGGAGCGCGGCCGCTGGATCCCTTCACGCTGAACCTGTTCGCGTGCCGCGCGGATCGAGCGCAGCTCCTCGAGCGGCGCGGGCTGCTCACACGCACCGCGCCCCAAGACCACGACGACGTCGACGACGACGGCGTCGTCGACAGCTTCGCCGGCGCGGGGATCGCCTACCTGCGCGCGCAGTTGTTCGCCGCGCCGCTCTGGCCGCGCTGGTCGAGCTGGGCCGCGGGCGCCGCGACCGCGCCGGCCCCGGACCGCGCCTACGCGCGCGCGCTGGATCACTTCGCGATCGCGCAGCACATCACCGAGCCGCCCGCGCGCCGCTACGCAGCGCTGCTCGTCGCCCTGCGAAGCATCCGCGACTGCGCGGCCGAAAAGCCCACGCTGCCGGCCCTGCAGACCTTCGCCCGCATCGCCTGCGAGGCCGGCGAGCGTGCCCTGGCAGCGTCGGTCCTGAGCCAGATCGTCGAGCGCTGCACCCGGACCGACCCGCCCATCACCGACGCCGAGCTCGCCTGCCCCTTCCTCGCGGTGAGCGCGCGCTTCGACCACCTCGCGCCACGCGAGCCCGACGGCGCGCCCCCGCGCGCCGAAATCATCCGCTGGGTCACCGCCGCCGCGCTCGAGCAGAGGGAGCGCGTGCGCGCGTTCTCGTCGTTCTACACCGCGAAGGATCCGGCCACGCTCGCCTGCCTGGAGACCATCGCGCGCCTCGGCTATCAGAGCCCCGAAATGGCGCGGCGGCTCGATCTGGTGAAACGGCGGCGCGGCCTGTGACGCGAGGCGAGCTACGCCGCGAAGGCGGGCGCCAGCTCGACCGCGAGGCGCCGGCGAGCGTGGTGCAATCGCGACATCACCGTGCCCACCGGGCAACGCGCGATGCTGGCGATGTCCTGATACGACTCACCGTCCATCTCGCGCAGCGCGATCACCTCGCGGTGAACCGGCGACAGGCGCGCCATCGCCGACTGCACGGCGGAGCCGGCCTCGGCCTGGCCGTAGAGCTGCTCGGGCGTCTGCTCCTCGACCGCCAGCGCTGGCTCGGCGCGCCGATCGCCCTCGTCGTTCTCCACGGTCGAATCGCGCCGCGCCTCCGGGCGCCGCAGGCGATCCAGACTGGTGTTCACAACGATCCGGTGCAGCCAGGTTCCGAAGGCCGAACGCCCTTCGAAACGCGTGAGATAGCGGCACACTTTGAGGAGTGACTCCTGCACCACATCCTCGGCGTCGTCGGGGTTGCGCACCACCCGCAAAGCCACGGCCATCATGCGCGGCCGCGCGTCGGCGAGCAGCCGGTTGAGCGCGTCGCGATCTCCGGCCTTGGCGCGGTCGATCATGTGCCCATCTGCCTCGCTGGACTGAGACAGTTTTGCTTCGTCCACCGCGGCAGCCTTGATTTGGACTGGGGTTTTCATGGCTGACCCGAGGAATTGCAAGGTCAGTACCGTTTGTTGTTCCTGGGAACCCTCGCAGGGTTCCCAGACCGACCGGTGTCGCCCCTCACGCCTACATCCTGCTACTATTCCGTGGGCCGTCGCATGAACGAGCTGCAGCGGATCCAGAGCGTGCTCATCGCCGTGCGGCGGCGGGCCCTGCTACGCGCTGCGCTGCAGA
>Ga0265328_10000318_pt1 | contig 22458 bp, 22 predicted proteins | sample 41624metaG_FD_202086 | JGI IMG/M metagenome (GOLD analysis project Ga0265328, IMG submission 202086) | Rhizosphere microbial communities from Carex aquatilis grown in University of Washington, Seatle, WA, United States - 4-16-24 metaG | ecosystem: Host-associated > Plants > Roots > Rhizosphere...
CCTTGCCCGCCGGCGGTTCCTGGCGAGCATCGCGATGCTCCCTGATACGGGAGTAATCCGATGCAACTCGACAGACTGCTGGTTTCGAAAAAGGAGCTCAAGACGCTCGGCATTCCATACAGCTTCCAGCACATCGCGCGCCTCGAAAAGGCGGGCCAATTCCCGAAAAGGGTGCACCTCGGACAATGCCGGGTCGCGTGGAGCTACAAGGAAGTCTGTGCCTGGATCGACGAGCGGATCGCCCGACGCGATCCAGCCGCTTCGGCTGAACAATAACTCCTGACATGGGTGCTTTTGGGGGCTGCCGGCAAAACCGTCAGCCCCTCTTTTTTCGTCGCGAGGACAAGCGACGAGGCCTCCCCCGCCGCTCCCGCGACATGGATCGGATGGCATATCCGGTCACATATCTCGTATATGCCACAACTATTTTCACAATTCGTTGAAACGACGACACTTCCGCGCCAGTTCGCGTGCGCCTTCGCGCCCGACCCAATAGCTTTTTCGTCGCCTAACGGACGCCAACGAGCCACGCGCGCAGCCCTAACGGACATGCGCTTGGGAAAAGCTCTTGGGTCGGCCGCTTACGCGGCACGACGAACTGGCGCGGAACAGCGTTACAATGGAAGAGGACAGTTCTTTGCGCGGGCAACCGCGTGCAAAGGTCGGCGTGCGACACCGGCCGCAGCTCGCACCACGGGCGCGAAAGCACGGCTCGGCTCTCATGCCGACTTATGAACACGGAACAAGCGACAATTCTCGGCACGCTCTCCTCCGGCGAGAGCGTGCCTCTCACGCGCGAAGATCGGCGCAGGCACGTTTACATCATTGGCCAGACCGGCACGGGCAAGACAGCGCTACTCGTCAATATGATGCAGGCCGATCTTCGCTCCGATGCGGGCTTTTGTTTTCTCGATCCGCATGGCGATGCAAGTCGCGACATCGCGGCGCTGACGCCGGGCGGGCGTTTGCAGAATGTGATCTATCTCGACCCGTCAGACCCGACCCATTCCTTCGCCTACAATCCCCTATCGAACGTGAACGAGGCCGACCGCGCACTCGCCGCTGCAAATATCACGTCGGCGTTCAAAAATATCTGGAGCCAAAGCTGGGGGCCGCGTCTCGAATTCATTTTGACGAATGCGTTGCGGCTTTTGCTCGACGCGGGCGATCAAAGCTTGCTGGGCCTCCCCCGCTTGCTCGTTGACGACAATTATCGCAATTTGCTCTTGCGTCGCTGCCGCGATCCCGTGATCCGCGATTATTGGCACAACCGTTACGCGGACTACGATCCGCGTTTCCGCAACGAGGCGATCTCGCCGATCGAGAACAAGATTGGCGTGTTACTCGCGAACCCTTACCTACGGTCGATCCTTTGCCAGACATCCTCGACGCTCGACATCGCCCGAGTGATGAACGACGGCCGCGTGCTCATCGTCAATTTATCGAAAGGCGGGCTCGGTACGGAGCCCGCGCATCTCTTGGGCGCACTGTTTATAACCGCTTTCTCGCAAGCCGCCGAAGCGCGGCGGCACATCCCGGAACATGAGCGCCGCGACTTCACACTGTTCGTCGACGAATTCCAAAACTTTGCGACAGATAGCTTCGCATCCATACTTTCCGAGGCACGCAAGTGGCGCTTGTCGTTGGTCGCCGTGAACCAGCACGTCGCACAGCTTCCCGAAACACTTCAGCACGCAGTGTTCGGCAATGCCGGAACGATCGTCGCCTTCCGCATCGGCGCACAGGACGCGCCGATGATCGCCGCCGAACTTGGTATGCAGAGCCCCAGGCCGTTGCGCGAGACGAACAATTTTCACGCATGGCTGCGTCTGATGCGCGACGGTTCGCCGCGAGAAGCAAGAATAATCGCAACCCTTCCTCCCCCATCACCCGGCCGGAAGTTGGAGCACGTCATCGCCAATTCTCGCGCGCGGCACATGATTCCTCGCCCACTTGTCGAAACCCGAATCGCGGCAAATTTCCCGAAAGCGCCAACTAAGCGGAGACGGCACAAGCGCAAGCAGCGCCCACTGGACTGAAGCCCACGCGCAAAAAGTGCCGAAAAGCGCGGGAAAAAGTGATCTTCCGCTTGACCACGTAACTTTTCTCATCCACATTTGAGGCGGCAAAAAGTTACGTGAGGTTCTATGGCAGCCCTGATCCACACCGACCCCCGCGTCTGCGACCGACGCCTCGCCCAATATTTCAATTCGACTCGCGACCAGTGGATTGAGATCGTCAAAGCAGCGGTCGCGGCGCGAGCGCGATGCACGGAAAACAACGCTAAGTCAGCCCCTGGTTATTATGCATGGGACGGAGCAACAGCCCGTTCGCGGCAGATATTTCGCCGTGAAGGGTGGGAAAAAGGAGACCATAATGGAATAGAGACAATCTGGAACCAAGATTTGAAGAAGATGGTTGCCATCATGAATACAGATGCCGGCACCTGCGATGTTATGAGGTCGCCAAAAAACCGTACATGGAAAGGCCCTGCGTGCGATAGAATCGTCGATCTGAATAATCAAGGTCTGCTTTTTACAAAAGAAGAGATGGGGCCTCTGGCAAAGCTACCATATTCGATGTGGTATCTATGTATATTTGACGATGAAGGTAAAGTTCGCGCGGAACTGTCGACCCCGGTCGAATACCGAGGCGGCTATATCATCGAATATAGCGAGCGGATATTCATCTTGCGCGACGGCGAGTGGGAGAAAGTGACCATCGAAAGCGGCTTGGATAACGACGGGCAGGAATTCGAGATCAATATCGTCCGCAAATAAAATACCATGTTCACACCTTCTCGACTCACTCTCGCACGGAAGCGCCATCGGCTTACGAAGAAAGCGCTGGCCGAACAGGTCGACGTAACCGCGCACACAATCCTGCGCTACGAAAGCGGGGAAATTGTCCCGACCGATGAAACACTCGGAAAGCTTTCGAGTGTTCTTCGTTTTCCTACCGAGTTCTTTTCAGAGCCCGACGTAGACGCTCTTCCAGAGGACGCTGCGAGCTTTCGTAGTATGAGCACAATGTCCGCGAAGGAACGCGACGCAGCGCTCGCCGCTGGCTCGCTCGCCTATTTGTTCGCCGATTGGATCGAGCAAAGGTTTGAGCTCCCAAATCTCGATTTGATCGACCTCGAAGGGGATTCACCGGACGTTGCGGCTCACTCGCTCCGCGAGAAATGGGGGCTTGGGGAGAAGCCAATCAAGAACATGACGCAAATGCTGGAATTCAAGGGCATCCGGCTCTTTTCTATGGCTGAGAGCACCATGGCAGTCGATGCATTTTCAGTTTGGCGCGGTGAACAACCATACGTTTTTCTGAACACGATGAAATCCGCAGAACGGAGCCGCCATGATGCAGCTCATGAACTCGGGCACCTAATTCTACATAAGCACGGCGGCCCGCAAGGGCGGCGCGCCGAAGAAGAAGCGGAGCAGTTCGCATCCTCTTTCCTCATGCCGCAAGCTGATGTCGAAGCTACAATTCCAAGAGTTCATTCGCTAAATCAAATTATTGAGGCAAAAAAGAGGTGGGGTGTTTCAGTAATGTCATTAATTGTCCGCCTTGGACGCTTGGGGATTTTGTCTGAATGGCAATATAGGACATTTGCTATTCAGGCCACACAAGCTGGATATAGAAAATCTGAGCCATTCGGACTTCCGAGAGAGCTGTCTGTTGTCTGGCAAAAAGTGCTAACCGCGCTATGGAATGAACGAGTTACAAAAGAAGATATTGCCCGACAACTCTATGTGCCAACCGAGGAGATAGAAAATCTTCTGTTCGGGATCGTCGGACATCGAGGCACCGGGGCCTCGACCGAGTTGCGGCCTCCGCTGCGGCTCATCTGATAGTGATTTCCATGACGTGCAATCCCGGCGTAAAATGAGTCCATGCCATCCGAGACACTCACTCGCGCAATTGCTAAGGCCAAGCTGCTCCCTGACGCCGATCAGGAGCGAATCGGTCGCGAGTTGAGCGCCTTCGTCGACGACCTACGCAATCTCCGCGTCGATCTTTCGGCAGGATTGCGTTCACTCGACGCCGGCCTCGGCAAGGAACTCGACATGGAGCACATCATCGCCCGTGCTCGCACCGAACATGCGAAAGCCTGATTATCGCATTGTTTGGTCGCCAGAATCCGAAGCCGACCTCTTGCCGATTTGGCGTTGGGGCGCGGCGCAGTTTTCGGCAGACACCGCCGACGCCCATTTGCGCGCCATTCAGAAATCAGTCTCGGGGCTCCAATCGACGCCCTTCCTCGGACATTCGCGCCCCGATCTTCTCCCCGGCATTCGCGCCCTCGTTGTTTATTCTACGGTAATATTTTACCGTGTTGCCGAAGAGACAGTCGACATCGTTCGCGTGGTCGACGGCCGGCGCAACCTTGCCGCCGTGTTTTCGCAGAATAACGATTGACCTACGACGCGCTTGCCGCGCATTTTTCGCGATGCGCGTGCGAATCAACCGGCAACGTGAGATAAACACCCTCTGATTTCGACACGCTCGGCCGTCATCGCGCTTGAGTTCCCAGGCTAAAATGCCATGATAGCAGACCGATTCCATCCCGAATTCAAACGCGTTGAGAAAACCACGTGCAACATGCCCGATTCGCCTGGACAAACAAATCGGTACTGAGGTTTGCCGGCAAGGCTGACCCTATCGAGATGATTGAAGCCAAGGCAAGAGAGCTTGTCTTGAGAGCGCGAGACTCTGGCTGGGAAGGGCCACCGTACAATCCGCTAGCAATTGCCGATTTGCTGAAAATCCCTGTTGAGGCGAATAGTGAGGTCACAGACGCGCGGACTCTGGCCGCCGGAGACAGCCTTAAAATTGAATTCAACCCCACTCGGCCTCGAGAGCGCGTCCGTTTCTCCATCGCTCATGAGCTTGCACATACCCTATTTTCGGATGTCGCGGAACAAACTCGCCACCGAGGGGGCTCTGGAGCTTCGTCTGACGAGTGGCAGCTTGAAATGCTATGTAATATTGCCGCTGCGGAGTTTGTGATGCCGGTCGGGAGTCTCCCCTCCAGTGATCATCTACCAAAAATTGAACAAATTATGACGGATCGTAGAAGGTTTGATGTGTCCGCTGAAGCGTTCTTAATCCGAATCATAAAAATGACTTCTGAGCCAGCGTTGATGTTCTGCATATCCCCGATCGATGGCGGCAGCGACAAGCCGAATTACCGTCTTGACTATGTCGTTCCATCGAAATCTGCTTCTCACGTCACGGCAAGAGAAGTTTGTATTCCGCAGGGCAGCATAATATATACCTGTACGGCAATTGGGCAAACGAATCGCTCAACCGAAACTTGGATTCATTCTACGGCGACATCAGTCGAATGTGTTGGCATTCCAGGATTCCCTGGTGCAACGTATCCTCGTATAGCTGGCATTATCCGATTTCGCCTTCAAGATGCGGAAGCAGATGTGCTTAAGATGATACATGGGAACGTGCTCGATCCAGTGGGTAACGATTCCAAAATTATTTGTCAGCTCGTGAATGACCAGGCCCGGACATGGGGTGGGGGTGTTGCTCGATCGACGGCCCAAAAATATCCTACTGCTCAACGTGATTTTACCAGATGGATCACGGAAATTCCTCGGCGCATCCGATTAGGGCAGGTGCATTTCGCGTCAGTTACCAAACAGATTTTTGTCGCGAGCCTTGTTGCTCAAGAAGGCTTCGGCCCATCTTCATCTGCGCGCATACGTTATGCTCCGCTGGAGCGATGTTTTTCAGCGGTGGCAAAATTTGCTAGTGAACATAACGCCAGTGTGCATCTTCCCCGTATCGGCATGGGCCAGAGTGGCGGATCTTGGGATACGATCGAGGAAATCATACGGGATTCATTGGTTGCTAAGGGAGTACAAGTTACAGTGTATGATCTGCCCCCGAGTCGTCCGAAGCCACAAGCGAGCCTTTCATTTGAATTTTAAGAATAACTCACTTCGCATCGTTGTGCTGTCCGGCCCAATCGGCGCGGGCAAAACCCAACTTGCCGAAAATCTATGCCAGCAACATGGAGCCACGATTATCAAGACCCGTGACCTTATTAGAAAGCACCTCCCACACGTGAAGGAAGAAAGAGGGGCGTTGCAGAAGGCTGGAGAAAAACTAGATAAGGAAGACGGCGGCGCGTGGGTGAAGAATGCCCTAGGAAGATTTGTCGAAGCAACTATAGGTGTGCCGGATGCCGGCGGATTTTTTGTCATCGATTCTGCGAGAATTGTTGGTCAAGTCAGCGCAATACGGAAAGGCTTCGGTACCTCCGTCCATCATATCCATCTTGACGCCCCTGACGAAGTACTAGCGGCTAGGTATGCTTCGCGTCACGGAGCGACTACCGAATTCGAGGATTACCGAAGCGTAAGGCAGAGTAAAACAGAGCGAGAGGTTCGGAAGCTTGCCCACGTGGCGGATACAGTTGTCGCAACAGACCGGTGCACTCCTGAAGCGGTATTGGTTCGTTCTATAGCACTTCTCGGCCTTTACCCAAGGATTACGACGCCACTTGTTGACGTAATAGTTGGTGGACAATATGGGAGTGAGGGCAAGGGTAACATTGTTGGGCACATAGCCCCGGAATATTCTTTGCTCGTTAGAGTAGGTGGGCCAAACGCGGGACATAAAGTTTACGCCGAACCTCAGCCTGAAGCATACTTTCATCTTCCATCTGGAACCGAACGCGCATCGAAAGCCCACCTTTTACTTGGTGCCGGCGCTGTTATATTTCCTCAAAAACTCCTGCAAGAGATCGCATTGCATAGAGTCGACACCGAAAGACTCAGTATAGATCCACAAGCAATGATTATCGAGCCAGATGACATCGAGCTTGAGAAATTACAACTTGACACGATTAGCTCTACAATGCAGGGAGTTGGGGCTGCCAGTGCGCGTAAAATTATGGGGCGCGGGGGGAAGAGTACGCCGCCAGTTCGCCTTGCGAAGGATGTTGCCGAATTACATCCTTTCATTAGAGAAAGCCAGGTTATCCTTGAACGGGCCTTTGTTCGTGGCGAACATATTTTGTTGGAAGGCACGCAGGGAACCAGCCTTAGCCTGCATCACGGAAATTACCCCTCGGTCACGTCGCGCGAAACCAGTGTAGCCGGATGTTTGGCCGATGCTGGGATCGCATCAACTCGCGTTCGACGGGTCATTATGGTCTGCCGGACCTACCCTATCCGTGTTGGCGGGCCCTCTGGGCATATGGCGATAACACTAGAATATGAAGAACTTGCGCGCCGCTCTGGGATTGATATTAATGAATTGAAGCGGACTGAGACCACCACGACCACCAAAAAGCAACGGCGGCTCGCCGAGTTCGATTGGGAGCAGTTGCGGCGCTCGACAGTTTTGAATGGGCCAACTGATATAGCACTGACATTCGCTGATTATTTGGATAAAAGCAATCGTGAAGCGTTCCGATTTGACCAATTGACGATTGATACTGTGCGGTTTGTCGAAGAGGTTGAGCGCGTCTCAGGTGTCCCGGTAAGTTTAATTTCGACGAACTTCGGGTGGCGTAATGTAATAGATAGGCGGTCTTGGTGAACAAGCTGGAGTTAGTCGAGCTCATAGAACACTGTCCCGTCCTCTACCACATGGCAGAGCGGAGCAGCTGGGATTCTATACGCTCGAATGGGCTATTAAGCACTACGGCACTTCTTGATTTGTATAAATATTCCGGCCATGCGAGGGCTGCGATCGAAGCTCGCAGACGATCGACAAGTGTAATTTTATCAAGAGATGACCTCGCGCACGCAACTGTTCGAGATCAGTTGCCAATGGATGACAATGGGCTGTCGCGTTGCCTACAGGATGGCATAACGCCAGAAGGTTGGTATCGAAATCTAAATTCGAAAGTATTTTTTTGGCTTACCCGGGAGCGCCTATTGCGTTTGCTGAATGCTGGCACCTATCGTCAGCACGAACACGACGTTCTAGAAATTGATTCCAAATCAATTATTGAAGTGTATTACGATAATATCTGGCTTTGCCCAATGAATAGTGGTTGCACCAAACCATTTGCTCATCCTCGCGGCCACTCCACCTTTTTGCGCGTTAAGGATTATCCCTACCAGCACTGGAAATCAAAGCGTCCACGCGGAGAAAGGGTTGTAGAGCTTGCCGTTGATTATGCAATTCGTGATGTACGTAAATATGTAACTCGGGTAGTGCGCATGAAGAGCGCAGTGGAGATTGAAGTGCTGTTCAAAAAGTGAGGCTCTTCGGATGCTTGTTAAGGCTTAACGGCTGAGGTTAAATGCGCGTTCGGATCGATCGAGAGCGTGAGGAGCGCCGGATTGCCACCGGTTGGTTCGCGCGCGCCGATATCCCCGCCTACTGCATTCATCTCACGATCCATTTTTCTGAGGAGGAGCGCTATTTGCTCAGGCACGCCGGCCTTGGCCATTATGTTTTCTTCCGCTCACCGATTCCCCCGGACGTGACCGACCCCAAAAGGATCGAGCGGCTGAAGGCGGAAAATCATGGCCTGTTTTTCATCCGCGATCTTCTCGGCTTTTCGTGCAAGTCCTTGCTCGGCGTGTGGCCCGACCTCATCGCCGCCGACGAGGCCGAGGCGGCAGTTCGCTTGAAGCTTGAAGAACTGGCCGGGCAATTGTCGCGCGCATCGGGAGCTGCGGAATCTTCCGTCGTCTATGAGCTGTGACCCTATGGGAAACAGTGTGGAGCCAGGTGAAGGCGGAAATGCCGAAGCCAGAGGCGCGTCCGCGCACATGGGGCGGCTTTCTCGGCGCGATGCTCGCAGTGCTCGTCATCATCGCCATTTGGTTTCCGATCCGGCTCATCGCCGAACTTCTGAAGACGCTCGACTTTTCCGAAAAGCCAGACCACGCCCAGGTGGCGCGCGAGCTTTTTCGCGAAGCCTATTCCCTCTCGCGCGACCTCCCGAGCCGCAACGACTTCGCCGAGTCCGTGTTGCGGCATGTCAAGCTCCCGCGCAGTTTGCACGACGCTTTGTTCGAAGCGCTGCGCAAGCTCTATGCCGAAAACATGCTGCTGGAGGTTCCTCCGATCCCGGCGGATTTGGAAAACCTCGACGGCATCCGCTGGCGCGACCGTATGCGCCGCGAGATCGCGCGCATGAAGGGCGGCACGCTCGTCGCTATGCGGCGCGCCTGCCTTGCTGGCATCGAAGCCGCCACCACTTCGCTTCCCAAGATCGCGGGCGAAGGTGAAATCACCTCGCCGCTTGGCACTCTGGTCAATCCCGGCCGCTTCGTCGAAGACCTCGTTCGACCGTTCGACGCGTCGCTCTTTCCCGCCTTCGCCGATCGCTATGAGGAAAACACCTACCGCATTTCCGGCGTCGCGCGTGCCAAATTCGCCAAGCCGCCGAAACTCGCCGAGCCGCATCACCTCGACGACCCGACGCCTTTTCTCGCCGGCACGCCTTTCGCCGGAATCCTGGCAACGCCGCTCGCGACCGAAATCCCCCAACGCGCGCGAAGCTCGCATCAATGGATCGTCGCCGGCAGCGGCGCGGGCAAAACCAATGCGCTGCAATATTTCATCGCCAAGGATTTGGAGCGCGCCGCACGCGGCGAATGTTCCATCGTCGTCATCGACAGCCAGCACCAGCTCATCGAGCAGCTGTGGAGCCTCAAACTCTTCGCGCGTGGCCAGCCGCTCGACGGCAAGCTCTGCCTTCTCGACGCGGCCGACGTGGAATATCCCATCGCCGTCAATCTCTTCGACATGAAGCTGGAGCGCGCCGCGTCGCTCTCCCCTCTCGAAAAGGAGAAGCTGACCAACAGCGCACTAGAAATGTATGACTTCATCATCGGCTCGCTGTTGCAATCGGAAATGACCAGCCGGCAGTCGACGCTGTTCCGCTTCGTCACCCGAGCGCTCTTCGCGATACCCGATGCGACGATCCACACCTTTCAGGACATTCTCGCCAACGGCCCCAAAAAATATCAGCCTTACATCGACACGCTCGATCACACGACACGACAATTTTTCGCGAGCGATTTCAACAATCCGCAATTCAAACAGACCAAGGAGCAGGTCATCGCGCGCCTATGGGCCGTGCTCGGCAATCAGACTTTCTTGCGCATGTTTTCGAGCCCGCGATCGAAGATCGATTTCTTCGCCGAGATCAACACGCCGGGAAAGGTCATTCTCATCAATGCCGAAAAGGGCTTGCTCAAGGAGGAAGGCACCGAACTCTTCGGCCGCTTTTTTCTCGCGCTCATCAATCAGTCGGCGGCGCAGCGTTCGTCGCTTGCAAGCCACCAGCGTCTCCCCTGTTTCGTCTATGTCGACGAATGTCACAACTACATCCGTAACGATCCGAAGATTCAAGTGATCCTCGCCGAGGCGCGGCAGCAAAATATCGGATTAGTGTTGGCGCACCAATATCTTGGCCAGATAGAATCACCCGTGTTGCGCGCGCTCGCCGCGAACACCAGCATCAAAATGGCGGCGCGTTTGGAGGGCGCGGATCGTTCCGCCATGGCGCGCGACATGAACACCATTCCCGACTTCATCCGCGACCAAAAGATCGGCTCCTTTGCATCCTTCGTTCGCGGCGAGACGCCCCAGGCAATCTCAATGCACTTCCCCTTGAATGCGCTCACCCGCTTCGAGCGCATGACGGCCGAGGAACGAGAAAGCGTGCGCAGGCGTAACCGTGAAATTTACGCCAATCTGATCAACCCGCAGCCGGAGACGAGGCCGCCGGCCGACCCCGAGCAACCGCCGCCGCCATCCACCAGCCGAAAAAAGCCCCGACGCGAGGCGGACTAAAACCGAATTGCGTCCCGCCTGCTCGCGCCCGGCATAGCCCGCCCGACCGCGACAGACCTCGACACACCCCGCCCGCGCACGACAGTGGCCGACAATCTCAATTGCGTGATAAAATTTGTTGAGCAGCGCAAGCGATCGCATACGAACGCATGCCGGCTCATCGCGGCGCATGCGTCACGTTTACAGCGTTTCATCTGCGCTCATATTCATTGTTTATGGAAGCCGTAACTGATCACAAACGCCGTTCGCATTTGACGCGCCGCGCCATGCGGAAGGGCGTGCAGATCACCGACAACGACATTCGCGACATCTTCGAGCCGCTGTCGCGTCACGCGCAATTGACGACTCGACAGCTCGTCGCTTTCGGCTCGCGCAATCCGATCATCACCAAAGCGCGGCTCGGCGAACTTTGGCACGGCACCGAGGGGCAGCGCTCGCATTGGCTGCATCGGTTGAACGAAGAGATCGTCTTCGCCAATCACCTCTATGTCGAAGACATGCACCGGCTCGGCGCGGAAGCCGAAGCGCTCTTGCATGCCCGGGGCATCATCCCGCCGGAGCAGTGGGTTGCGAACTCCCGTATCGGCGGCAACAGCACCACCCCCTCGCGCGTCATTCGTCTCGCGCATGACCACATGGCGTCGAACATCGCGCTCGACATCGAGATCGGCGCGCGCTCCGCCGGAGCACCGTTCAAACATCACATCGACATCTTGCGCGCTGCGCCCGAGACAACTCGCACATTGCCGAAGCCGCTGCGCATCCCCGTCGAGCTTGAGGGGCGGCAAACCTTTGTCGAACCGGATGCGCTCTTTGCAATTGGATTTCGTTACTACGCGCTCGAAGCCGATAAGGGGACGGAAAGCATCAAGGCCGTGATCGTTCCAAAAATTCTCGCCTATCGCGAGATCGTCGCCAACTACATTATCGACGCGCATCTCGGCATCGACAATCTCACAGTTCTGTTCGCGACGACGAGCGAAACGCGAATGAAAAATGTCATGCGAGAATTGTCGCGCATCGCGGTCAATGGCCGCAGCCGCATGTTCGGCTTTCGCGCCGAGACTGCCTTCGGCGATTTTCTGCGCACGCCCACACCCACGGGTGAGCTGTTTTCGGCCCCTTGGTCGCGGGTTGGCCACGACGATTTGATTCTCGCTTCGAACAGTTTGTCGATGCACTAAACGGTTGTGACAACACACCATTCCGCTTCGAATCAACATTGCATCGACGCCGAACCCCTCTTTTCACATCAATTTGCATTTGCCGTCCTTCGCCTTTGGAGTCATGCTTTGAGATTAGGCCACGGCACCGCAAGTCGGCGGCTCTGACGATGGAAATGCATTAAAGGATTGGATCGATGGCGAAAGGCTTTGGCGTCGCGGGACTCATCCTGGCCGTGCTCGCGCTGTTCACACCTTTCGTCGGATTTTACGTCTCGATCCTGGCAGTGAGTTTGATCATCGTTGCAGCCCTCGCCGGCGATCGCATTTTCGTAACAGCAGCTGCCTTACTTGCTTTCGTGAACACGATGTTTCTCAGTCCGTCGACCTGGCTATTGTTGGCCTCCAATGACACAAACGCACATTCCATGCTATTGATCGCGATCCTGCTCGGATCGGCGCTTCCTTTTTTAGCAATGGCCTTGAACGCGACCGGAGCGCTTGCCCTCGGGAGGCAAAGCAAAGGGCATGAGACAACACAGAGTTTTGCATCAAAACAACTAACGACTTCGCCTTTCGCCCGATCCGAAGAAGCAGAAGCTGCGGCGCAACCTCCGAACCTTACCCCTGTAGCTGCTACCCCCTCGATCATCGAAACAGGCAACCCTAATGCCGGGGGATGGTTGAACGGCAGTTCTTTGAATGATCAAACATTCCGCTTCGCAGCACTTGCTGTCGCGGGTGTCGTCGCCCTTTCGGCCATCGGCGTTGGTGGAATCCTCGGTTGGAAATATCTCGACTCGCGGCCGATAGCAGGGCCTTCACACGTTCCTCAAGCGGAGGGCTCCCGCGAAGCATCGCCGTCGATCGACTCCCCCAATCCCCAACCCGTAGTTACGCTTCCGCCGCCACAGCAGTCGCGTCAGCAAGTCTCTAGAGAACCGGCTGCCGCCGCTGAAACGGAACTCGCGCCGCCGCCCGAAACGACACCGCAAGAACCTGCGCCCGCCCCAGCCTACACTCCGCCTACACCGACTTATGCGCCGCCATCGGAAGTCGCCGTCCCAGCCCCCGCCATTCCGCCGCCGCAACCGACCACTGCCGCCACCAGGGTTTCGCTTTGGAATCACAACGGCTCCATGATGGTTTTGATCGCCGAGGGCGACGGCCGCAAATTTTACTATGATTCTCCCCGCCCAGGCTTATTGGCGGTTGGCGTTCGCAACGGCACTCTCTTGTTCGAAGGCAGGCGAAGGGGAAACACATATAGCGGCACGGCCTATCTCTTTTCCGAGGAATGCCCACCAATTGGCTACGCGGTAACGGGACGTGTGTTGAACGGAGACAAGGAAGTTCTTTTGCACGGGCGTGCACCCAGACGACAGAATTGCGTTGTTGTTGAATACGTTGATGATATCCTACGCTTCACATATTCGAGGATAGTCCAAGGATATAGTTTCTCGACTGAGGGCGAGTGATCGCTTGTCAGTTTATTTGCGCGAGGAGCAATGAAGAAGGCCGCGCATCGGCGGCCTTCCGTTTCAAGAGAGCATGTCGCCCGTGGCTCCGCCTTCGTCCTCGGCGTAAGGCGGAAGCAATTTCAGCACGCCGTTCCAATGCGGGCCGATGGGGATCGAATGCAACTTCACGGAAATCCCTCCGCCATTGTCGCGGTTCCAAGCCGAACCGACCGTCGACCACTCCCGTCGCCCTGGCCCCGTCTTGGCTCGCACCACGAAATCCGGTTGCCGACTTTCCGCTTTGCGCTCTTTGCGCCCGGCTGTCTGATCGATCATGGACATGTGCGTCACTCCTCTACTGTCGTCCTTATAAAGTATAATATAAACAGGTAGATATAGGAGGATCGCATGTCGACAACGAACTATCGCATCGACTTCGACGCGGTGAAGCGCGCCGTCTCCATGGAGCAGGTCGTCGCCCATCTCGGGATTTCCGGGTTGAAGCAGAAAGGCCCGAAGCAGTGGAAAGGCGTGTGTCCTTTTTGCAAAGGGCTCGATTGCTTCGTCGTCACCAATGACGGCGGCAAGGACAAGACCGGGGCTTTCAATTGCTTCAAATGCCCGGCCGGCGGCGATCAGATCGAACTCGTTTCGCTCACTCGCGGCCATCCGCGCAAAGATCCCGAGGGGGCCTACGCAGCTGCCAAGGAGCTGCACGAGAAGTTTTGCGCACGGGGCGCGGCTGACGCAAACTGTTCCAACACTTCCCCCCAGCCCCCTCGGGAGAGAAGGCAGGGATTTGATGCAGAGGCCTATGGCAAGACGCTCGATCCCGCGCATGAGGCGCTGGCGACGCTCGGGCTCGATGCGGAGACGTTTCGGGCGTGGCGCGCGGGCTATGCGAGTTCGGGCGTCAATCGCGGCCGGCTTGCTCTGCCGATCGCCGCTTTGGACGGGACAATCGTTGGCTACATGGGACGAACGGTCAAGGACGACGCTCCTTTGCTGATCTTCCCCAACGGCCTCGAACCGCGCGAGCACATCTTTGGCGTCGACAAGGTGACGGGTGGCCAGCTGTACCTTGTCCGCGATCCACTCGACGTGCTGCGCGCCTTTGAAGCGGGATGCGGTAACGCGGTTTGCTTTCTCACCGAGGAGATCGCGCCTGCCCAACTCCAACGCCTCGAGGCGCTCATGCAGGAGCGCCAGTGCGAAAACCTCTCGTTCTTCTGATCCTGGAGCCTCGCCAACGCGGGGCTCCTTTTTGTCGCGGCGATTCCGCTTGACCGGGACGAATTCCGGGATTTTTCTATGCGGAGTTTTCTTTGGCCGCGCGGCTGGAGGCCGAAATGATTCGCATCCTCGTCATTCTGTTGCTGTCCTCGTCGCCCGCTCTCGCGCAAGTGATGGAAGACAAAGCCCTGCAAGAGCAGCTTATTCCGGAGTCTTTCAAACTGGAAGCCACAGCCATCGCGGAGAAGATCAATCAATTCGAATGGCGCACGACGGTTTCCTACTCGGTCACAAACAACAGCGGCATGAACCTCTACGCGGGCGTGTTGATGGGATCGGTTTCGGTCGGCACATGCGCGGATTTTCGCAACGCTCACGGGGGCTTGCATGTTCTTCCCGGCCCCAACGCCATCGCCTATGCGGTCGATCCGAGCGTCGGCCGCCCGCGCCCGGTCTATGTCCCGGCCGGCGCGCGCGTCTCCCGGCACGCTCGACGCCGAGGAATGCGCCGCGCCCAACCCTGGCTCACCCAAGGCGACGTTTTCATTCTCCTTGATGGTCGGCCAAAACGAATCATCGAAAGGCATGCTGCAATTGCCGCTTTCAACCGACGCATCGATTCGGCAGGTGCGAGAGTGAGCGAGGGAAGCTTCCTCTATAGTCATTAACTCGTAGTGGCTAAATCAAATATGGCTTGAGCTTCGGGCTCCAAACCAAGACTCCATCTTGCGGCGTCTTTTGCATGTATCTCGGTCGTATCAAATATTACGACACCTGGGTAGTGAATATCTAGTAAGCCAAGCTCTGTACAACCAAACACGACTGCATGGATGCCCTGATTACAAAAATTCTCGATTAACTCTGAGACAAAACGCCTGTCGTTTTCTCTCACCGACCCGCGACACAAATGATTAAATATAACATCATCAATATGATCCCAAGAAGCCCGAGGCGGAACTACAACATCAATCCGGCTGGTGCCAGAAAAAATGTCGCTATAAATACCATTTCCCATTGTAGAAGAAGTCGCAATTAGCCCAATACGCTTTATAGATTGAAGTTCCAATTCTCTAAGCAATGAGTCTCGGATATGAATAAGCGGAAGAGGACTCAGAAAAAAGCCCTTATCAACTACCTTGTGTATCGTATTGCTAGCGATAATCAGCCCCTCCGCGCCGCACTGAACCAGTTTCTGCGCCGCCTCAGTCAGATCTTCTCCAATTGAAGCCCATTGTGAAGTGGCGATTTTCGCCTCAATTTTTGTTGTGTCGAAACTCCATAAAACCAATTCGGCAGCCCTTGAGGAGCCAGTAAGTCTAAGCACCTCTCTATTCAATATCTCATAGTACTCACCGGTGGACATCCAACTCATTCCACCCAGAACACCGAGCCTGCGACAAGAAAAATCAGCCATATTATTTGTACTGTAACCCATATTTCGTTTTGATGCAAAGTGACTTGAGCCGGCCATCTCATGAATCTCCTCGTTTTTAAGCGGGCTGGATTGTGGCGCTTTTTGACGCTTCGTCGGAAAATTAAGTGAACGAAAGGGCTCCCTGGCACGTTATGCCCTCACCAATAATGACTTCAGGACGAAATTTCCCCGGCGAAAGACTCGCAAAGCGAGCATTTCTCACGCGCAATTCGCACCCCCCACAGCAAAGTCGCTGCGGCAAAAAATGAGACGATGCCTGAGGCCGGCCATAGGCCTTATCATGGTTTACCGAGAGCATGCTTGACGCCGTCCTACTGTCTTTGATACCAATCTGGAAGCTTGGCCTGAATTCATTCTGCTCCCCAGGGGAAGCCCCTGAGCCAAGCGCGGATACCGTAGCGTGGTCTATAGAGCCATAGCCATGATACGGCAAGACGATTCCTGTCGCCCCCCTGCTTGGCTCCAAGCCGGCGAAGGCGCTAAGATTCAAATGAATAGCGAGCCGCATTATCCGCCAACTCAACAGACATCGGCTTCATCGAAGCCAAATTCCTCAGGAATGAAATGATGCACGAGCGGTTCCGCCTCAGTCCTAGCAAGGCGCTCTCCAACAAGTTGAAGCAAGCCCTCGGCGTTACAGACTGCGCTCATGATTCATATTTGCTCAATGAACAAATTAAAGATCAAATGATTCCAATAGTGAATAAGAAACTGCCAGAGCTGATCAACACCATAACGGCAGGCTTGGATCATGGCAGAAAAGGGGGCAAGCCTGCGGACGTAAAGGAAATAGAAGAAGGCCATGCTGGCGATTTGGTTCAAGCGTCGGTTGACGCAATTGTGGCAAAAAGCATCGATGGATGGCAAATCGTCATGGGTTTGGGGGGAGCCGAGGAGCTACCCGCCCATCGACTTTTAGCCGTTGTCAAAGAACCCTTCTTATTGGCAGAAAGAATCCAATCCATCGGTTTTGGAACGCCGAGAATCCGTTTTGTTAAAGCTAATGCACTCGCCGCTGCAATAAACGATAAAAATATTAATTTGATGACCGACGTCTCCAAAGCAACATTTCGTTGGATTCGTGCTTATGCAGAACGCATGCATCCGCTGCTTATTGACAAGTTAGAACTTTTGAGCGACGATCCAACATCAGTTCGCGAATTAATCGAAACAACTCTCAAGCCACTAGAAGAGAAGGTAGGCCCGCTTAGTGTGGAGGCACTTAGAAGGGCGCAACAGGAGGGTGCCCGGAAGCGGTCTCGGATTTACGCATTAGCACATGCCTTTCAAATGGAGGCTCTTATCGCGATTGATGCTGAGAAACGCAACCAATGGGGCGGTTCCTCTTGTCCAATACGGCCAAACTTCGTAATTATCATTGGAGGAGCTGCCGAACGTCACTTCCGAGAAGCCATCAGAGCTGCAACTCAGCATGCTCCGACAGATCTATACCATCGAACAAGATGGCTTCATATAGTCCTCCAGGCAGGTGAGAAGCCAGCATATTTTCCCTATGAAGGAGAGCCCCGGATTGGAGATGGGTTAAGTGAGAAGCAGGCCTACTTACTTGAGAAACAATCCGGAATCGACGGAGATGACTGGAAACGGATGCTTAAAGACCCGATCCGTGCAGAATCTTACATTCGATTCTTAAACTCATGGAGTAATAGCTATGACTGAGGATCCTCTACCGACCGCGAATCATTTGAACATGCTTCTTGAGATGAAGAAGAGAGGTGTGGTAAAAGACTTCACAGAGGGTGCAGATATTCATCTTGAGCGGGATGCTCGATCGATATATTGTGGATTTGATCCCACTGCGGACAGTTTGCAGTTAGGTAATCTTATACCTATTATCGCGCTTAAGAAATTTCAGGAGCTTGGGCACCAACCCATCATTGTCATTGGTGGAGGAACAGGTCTAATTGGTGATCCTTCCGGAAAAACCGCAGAACGCGCAATGGCTGACCCAAGGCTTGTGGAGGAGCGCGCCAAGCGTTTCGAGGTTCAATTTAGAAGATTCCTCGATTTCGATCACAAGGAAAAGCCTGCTTTGCTTCTGGACAACGCCTCTTGGCTTCGGAACGTAAACGTTGTCGATTTCATGTGGGAAGTCGGAAAGCGTCTGTCTGCGAAGAGAATTGCCGGTCTTGAGTCTGTAAAGGAAAGATGGGAAAAGGGCGACCAAGGAATAAGCCTCGCTGAGTTCGTTTATACTGCGTTGCAGGCTTATGACTTTGTTCACCTTTTACGAAACCATAACTGCACGATCCAATGTGGGGGTAGCGATCAATATGGAAACATCGTTCTGGGCGTTCAATTAGCGCGGCAAAGCATTGAGGGGGCTCAAGTATTTGGGGTAACCTTTCCTTTGCTCGTTGACGCCAGCGGGGTCAAGCTAGGAAAAACAGCTGACAAAGGCACCCTATGGCTGGATAAAGACTTAACTAGCCCTTTTACCCTATATCAATATTTCCTATCTTTATCTGACGATGATGCAAGTGCCTGGCTTCCGTATCTTACGCTTTTGTCCGACGAGGAAATCGAGGCGACCAAGGCGCAGCAAATGAGTTCGCCAGAAGGGAGGGCCGCCCATCGGAGACTGGGAAGCTCTGTCGTAGGGTTCGTGCACGGACATGAGGAGTCCGTAAAGGTTGAGTCCTTGACAAAGGTCTTATTCGGAAAAAACCTTGAGTCTGTGCCGATAGAATATTTACATGACCTCGCAGGCGAAAAAAGCGTGTCCATTAATTTGAGAAAGGAAACTCATTTGATTGATGCTCTGGTTGATGAGAAACTTGCCTCTTCAAAACGTCAAGCTCGGGAGTTCCTATCATCCGGCGGAATCTATTGGAATGGGCAGAAGGTTACAGAGGATTGTCCCATCGGCTCCTTACCAACGACCGCTGAAAAATATGCAATCTTAAAGCGCGGAGCCCGGCAGATAAGATTTGTTGTGATCAGCTAGCAGACCCCGGTGACAGTAGGTTCTTCGTAACCCAATGTCAGCAGGAACTCCGGTAATCAGCGCCAGTTAAGTTGAGAGGGTCTTTTCCCTGACCTTCGGCTGGAGGGAAGCGAAGGAGAGTATGATGCAATTGCCCCTTTCGACCGACGCGTCGATCCGGCAGGTGCGTGGAGATTGACCGCATGACGTGCCAACAGGCGAGCGCGTGATGTGTGACCCCTACGACATTCTCGGCGTCACGCGCGGCGCAAGCCTCGACGAGATCAAAGCCGCCTATCGGCGCGCCTGCAAATTGAAGCACCCGGATATGGGCGGTTCGCACGAGGCGATGTCCGAGTTGAACACCGCCTACGCCTTCATCCTCAACGAACTCAAGCGTGACTATCAAGGATCGCAGCAAGGCGCGCCGCAATATGAGCGAGCCGACGGCGACAGCGCACGCGAACAAGACACGCGGAGCAGGGAGAAGACCTATCGCGACATCGACGACGAGCTTGAGGAGCTACGCCGCGCCGCCCAGGCGCATGAGGAAACATTGCGCAACATGCGCGCCGAGGCATGGCGAGGCGGCGATCAGACGACATGGGCAAAGCTCACCTTCGACGATCTCTCGCGCTCCTTCCGCTCCCTGTTCAACAGCGGCCTCAAAGGCATCGCCGTGCTCTTCGCCGCGCTGATCGGCGTTGGCAGCGTCTTCGTCGAAACGAATTTCGTCAGCGGCCTCGTCATCCTCGGATCGGGGCTCGGCTTCTTTCTCTCGCTCGCCCTGAAGAGCGACAAGGGAGGCGTCATGTCCGCCGGGCTCTTACTTTTCGGGTTGATGACGATTTGGCTCCCGCCCGTCCGCGCAGCGCTTTTCGCCTATCCCCTTGCGACGGTGAGCGTGCTCGCCTGTCTCGCGCTGATTTTCAAATTCGGGCAACATGGCGGAATCGTGGGTTTGATGACCGGAGGCGTACTAACACTATTCGTGATCGGCGCAATTTTTGAAGACACCGGCCGCCAGGAGCGCGAGCAGCCACGTCTTGGCCCCCTTGTGCATTTCCCGAAAGAGCCGACGGCGCGAGCGCCGGACAATTCGCCCGCGCTTTCGTCACCCGCCGCCCGACCCGCGTCGCAAGCAACACCGTCCCCGGCGCACCTCACCTCGCCACCGTTGCCGACCCAACCGCGCACACTGATAGCTGCGCCGGGTTCGATGTTGAAATTCGTCGCTGGCGTGCCCTATCATCTTAAAATTCGCACCGGCCGCACGACAACCCTTCGAGCTGTGCAAGGATTGATCGCCCTTTACGCGGATGAGGCGCGCATCGGCGAGTGCACCGATATTTTGGAATTCCCGATGCAGTCGCATCGAGCACCCTATGCCGAGATCGGCAACACGATTCGCGCTTGCGGTGAAGACGTGGTGGCGCAAGTCGAAAGTGTGGACTGATCGGCATGTCTCACGTGACAATCGGGTGAAATGGTGGATAAATACGACTACGATTCGCGGCATACGAATAGCTGACGCGCCGCCTCGCATCGCGTGAGTCCGCGTTCGGGAATCGATCTCTCGCCCAAAATGGGCAAGGGGGTATCATGTGGGTGTCGATTTTTTGTCGCACTCACAAACTGGCGTAATATCAAAGGGATACTAAGCCGATGTGAGTCCTCTCCTGGGCACCATGACGATGATCGAGAACGTCGAAAATTTCATGAAAATTATGTAGTCCCTCGAAAATCCGTCCAATGACGTCCCGAGGGGGCGTTGGTGAAAGTTCCCGCCCGCAAATGCCCGCGAGATCCGCCCCTGACTTGGAAGCCTTCCTCGCCCGCTGGGGCGAGGGCGACGGCGGGCAGGAACGCGCCAATTATGCGCTTTTCCTCGCCGAGCTTTGCGACGTGCTGGAGGTGCCGCGCCCGGACCAGGCCTCGCACGACGCCGGCGCCAACGCCTATACGTTCGAGCGCGGCGTCACCTTCCGCGAGCCGGACGGCGCCAAGAGCAACGGGCGTATCGACCTCTAAAGGCGCGGCTCATTCGTGTTGGAGGCGAAGCAAAGCCGCAGGCCAGGCGGCGCGAAGGCGATACCCGAGCAAGGCGACCTGTTGGCGGCGGAAGTGACCGCCCCGACGCCGCGCGGAAAACGCAACGCTTCGCGCGCATGGGATACGCTCATGATGAGCGCGCGCCGGCAGGCGGAAGACTACGCCAAAGCCTTGCCTGCTTCGGAAGGCTGGCCCCCTTCCTCATAATCTGCGACGTTGGCCATTGCTTCGAGATTTACGCGGACTTTTCCGGGCAGGGCAAAAACTACGCGCAGTTTCCCGACCGCCAAGGCTTCCGCGTCTATCTCGAAGACCTTCGCAGCGCGGAAATCCGCGAGCGGCTTCGTCTGATATGGCTGGACCCGCACAAGCTCGACCCGACGAAGATCGCCGCCAAGGCGACGCGCGAGGTCGCGCAGCGGCTGGCCAGCGTCTCCAAACATCTCGAAGAGGCCAAGGGCAAGGACGGTAAAAAGCTATACGACCCGGAAGCCGTCGCGCTCTTCCTGATGCGTTGCCTCTTCACGATGTTCGCCGAAGACGTGGAGCTTTTGCCCAAGGGAAGCTTTCGCGACATTTTGAAAAAATGCGCCGACAACCCCGCGCTCTTCCCGCGTCTCGTCGGGCAATTGTGGGAGGCGATGGACACGGGCGGCTTTTCCTTCGCGCTGGAGCGCGACGTTAAAAAATTCAACGGCTATCTCTTCAAGAATCGAAGCGTCTTCGCCTTGCCGCGCGAAGAAATCGGCGAGCTTTACGAAGCGGCGAAGGCCGACTGGAAACAGGTGGAGCCGGCCATTTTCGGCACGCTGTTGGAGCAAGCGCTCGATCCCGCCGAGCGGCGCAAGCTTGGCGCGCATTACACGCCGCGCGCCTATGTGGAGCGGCTCGTCGTCGCCACGGTGTTGGAGCCGCTCAAGGCCGAATGGGCGAATGTTCAAGCGACGGCGGAAATCAAGCGCAGCGCCGGCGATTTGAAAGGCGCGCAAGCGGAGATACGCGCGTTTCACGACAGGCTGTGCGAGACGAAAATTCTGGACCCCGCTTGCGGCACGGGAAACTTTCTTTACGTCGCGCTCGAATTGATGAAGCGGCTGGAGGGCGAGGTTTGGGAGGCTCTGGCGAGCCTTTCCGAGCAAACGCGCTTCGCCGGCTATGAATTTAAGACCATCGACCCGCATCAATTCTTGGGGCTGGAGGTGAATCCGCGCGCGGCGGCGATCGCCGAACTCGTCTTGTGGATCGGCTTCCTGCAAGGGGTCATCGTGGAATCTTCCCCAAATCGTACGCTAAGCGGGTTCGAGGAATTCTGCGCGGGGGTTTCGTAGGGGTCTGAAGGCTCCGAGGGGTTCGGCCGGCCATACATAATCGCCGTTGAAG
>Ga0265328_10000319_pt1 | contig 22450 bp, 15 predicted proteins | sample 41624metaG_FD_202086 | JGI IMG/M metagenome (GOLD analysis project Ga0265328, IMG submission 202086) | Rhizosphere microbial communities from Carex aquatilis grown in University of Washington, Seatle, WA, United States - 4-16-24 metaG | ecosystem: Host-associated > Plants > Roots > Rhizosphere...
GCTCGGCAAGCTCATCGAGTGACTCAGGCGTCCCCCGCCGTTCTAGGTAGGACGGTGAAACGCAGAGATGGCGTGTTACGGTTCGGATCCGCGTGGCGACCACGCCGGAGTCCGGCATGGGTCCTAGCCGGATCGCGACGTCCACATCGGCCACCAAGTCTCTCAGCTCGTTCGATACGTCGATCGACACAACGACATCCGGATAGCGCTGGAGGAACGCGGGTAGCTGTTGGGCCAGCAGGTTCGCCGCGAAGACGCTCACCCTCAGAGGCCCATGCGGAACCGATTTCGACGTCCTGACCTGGGCCATCGCCTCCTCGAGCGCGCTGAGGAGTCCGGCACAGCGTAGTAGCAGCGCCTCGCCCGTCGGCGTCAGCGCCACCTGACGCGTCGTTCGCTGAAAGAGCCGCGCATCGATCTCCCTTTCGAGACGCGCGATGCTTCGACTCAGGCTTGATCTGGGCAGGCCCAGCGCTCGCGCTGCGGACGCGAAGCTCTTGGTAGCGGCGACCTTCTCGAAGGCGCGAAGGTCGTTCAAGTCGATCATCGTCCGATTGTCCCCCTGGTGGCATGGAGTGTCTACGACGGGCCCGATGCGCCCTCGCCGGTCAATCCCTACGGTACGAACAACGTCATGACGCGCAAAACGATCCTCGCCGTCGGCGCAGCCGGACAGTTTGCCGGCCTCGCTGTAACAGCGCTCAGCCAGCTCGGCGCGAGGGTCAGGGGCTTCGTCCGAGACGCGCAGCAGGGGAACGAGGCCCAGCGACTCGGCGCGGCCGAGGTCGTCATCGGTGACCTGCGGGATCTGCGGAGCGTGGACGCGGCGCTCGCCGGGGTCGACGCGGTCTTCTACATTGCCCCCGCATTCCTGCCCGACGAGGCAGAGGTCGGCAGGCACTTCGTGGAAGCGGTGGTGCGTTCCGGCGCACGGCGGATCGTCTTCTCCTCGGTCATCCATCCGGTTCTCGCGGAGCTCGTGAATCACGCGGCGAAGGCGCCCGTCGAGGCTGCGATCCTCGACTCCGGCTTGGAGTACGCCCTTCTCCATCCAGCGCTCTACTTCCAGAACTACGCCCGGGCTTGGCCGACGGTGGTCGAGAGCGGAGTGCTCGCCGAGCCTTGGTCTGCGGAGAGCCGGTTCTCGCGCGTCGACTACCGTGACGTGGCAGACGTCGCCGCGATCGCGCTCCTCGAAGACCGACTCCTATGTGGAACGTTCGAGCTGTGCGCGGACGGTCAGTTGAGCCGGGAGGAGGTGGCGGAGCTGATCGCCGAGGTTACGGGGCGAGAGATCCGCTCCCATAGGATCGATCCCGACACGCTCGGTGACGAAGCCAACGCGATGCGACCGATGTTTGCTTACTACGACCACCATGGTCTGGTTGGGAGCTCGCTCATCCTACGGGCCATCCTGGGCCGCGAGCCCCGGACCCTTCGCGCTTACTTCGAAGAGGTCGCTCGGAAGAGCGAACGCCGATTCAGCCCGCTGACTTAACCCCATCGCAAATCGGAGAGCGACATAATGCAGCACGACACGCGGACAGAGCAGTCCAACGTCTCCGGAGCGTACGTTCGGCACTCGCTGAGCGAGAAGGACCGTGAGGCCGTCGCCGCGATGCGAATGGAGGTCGCTCCGGTCAAGGGCAAGATGGGCGACCCGAGTGCGCGCCCTCCTTTCGACGAAGTCATGGAGCACACTCCCGATGCCCGCGGCGTGACCTACGAAAAGAGGGTGGTCGGCGGCGTGTCCGGCATCTTTTGTACGCCCCAAGGCGCGCGCCCGGGCGCCGCGATCCTCTACCTCCACGGCGGCGCCTACGTGCTGGGCTCGGCCAACGCCTACCGGCATTTCGCCGGTCAGATCGCGGCGCGCGCCACGGTAGCGGTCTTCATCGCCGACTACAGGCTAGCCCCGGAGCACCGCTTCCCAGCCGCCCTGGACGACGCGAGGGCGGCCTATCGTGGCCTCGTCGAAAGCGGTGCGCGGAAGATCGCGATCGTCGGAGACTCCGCCGGCGGTGGCCTTGCCCTTGCCCTGCTGTCCATCGTCCAGACCGAAGGCGTCGCGCCGGTGGCTGCGGTGGTCATGTCGCCGTGGACAGACCTGGCTCTGACGGGCGGCAGCCTCGAAGACCGCGCGGACGATGACCCGTTGCTGACGAAGGAGATGCTCTCGAAGACCGCCGCAAGCTATCTGGATGGGCACGACCCGCGGGATCCGCTCGCATCCCCGCTCTACGGGGCCCTCGCGGGCCGGCCGCCGATACAGCTGCACGTCGGAACGAGCGAGGTCCTTCTCGACGATACCCGCCGCTACGCCGATAAGGCGCGCGCGGCCGGAGTGGAGGCCGTGGCGCACGCCTGGGAGGGGATGACTCACGTCTTCCCCTCGAGCGTCGGGACGCTGGAGGCCGCGGAAAAGGCACTGAGTCTCATGGCGACCTTCCTCGACGAAAGGTTCAGCACGCGGCCTGAAGCTGCCGGTCCCCGCAAAGAGAGAGGGCGGGCATGACTACAACGCAGATGCTTTCGCTGCCGGGCTTCCGAAGCGAGATGCGCGACATCGGCGGAGCCCGGCTCCATGCGTGGATGGGAGGCGATCCGCAGGGGCCGCCGATTGTACTTTGGCACGGCTTCTTATCCACGAGCTACGCTTGGCACAAGGTCGCGCCGCGACTTGCCGAGGCGGGACTCTCGGTGCTCGTGCCGGACCTCCTCGGCTTCGGCGACAGCGCAAAGCCGGACGGGGTGCGCGGCTACGACGCGCGAGCCATTGCCGAGCAGACGCGCGAACTCGTTCGCGCCGTCGACTTCGGCAAGGGCAAGGCGTTGGTACTCGCGGCGCACGACATGGGCGCCCCGCCCGCTCTGCTGTGGGCGGCGGACCATCCGGCCGAAATTGCGTCGCTGCTCTACATCGAGGCGCCGGTGATGCTCTCCAGCGTCCTGCAGCGTGTAATCGCGTACACGCCGGAGGCCATGAAGGACGGCTCGATGTGGTGGTGGATCCTGCCTCTCGCGCCGGGCGTCGTGGAACGTCTCGTCGTCGGCCACGAGCGTGCGTTCCTCGAATGGTTTTACGACAAGGCGACGGCGACACGATCGTCGATCGAGCCCGGCACCGTCGACGAATATCTCCGGACGTTTGCCGGCCAGGAGGGCGTCCTCGGAGCGATGGGCGTGTACCGCGCGGCCTTTGCGAGCATCGCTCAGACTGAGCCACTGACGAAGGCGAAGATCCGACACCCGGTCATCGCGATCGGTGGCGTGAAGGGACTGGGTGCGAATGTCGGCACGATGGTGAAGCTGGTCGCCGAGAACGTTGAGGCCGTGACGCTGGAAGACTGCGGTCACTTCGTGCCCGAAGAGTCTCCGGACGAAATCGTCCAGCGAGTGTTGAAACTTGTCCGTAAGCCGCAGCGCTGATCGAAGGAGTCGAGCATGAATGACGTGGCTTGGAGCTGATCATGACGAACCCTTGGAGCCCTCTACGACTCGGAGACATCGAGCTCGAGCATCGACTCGCCATGGCGCCCATGACGCGCGATCGGTCCGCCGCGACCGGCGAGCCCACTGCAATGAACGTCGAATACTACGGCCAGCGAGCATCGATGGGGCTCGTCATCACGGAGGGTACGCAACCCAGCGATGATGGGCAGGGCTACCTCCTTACGCCCGGCATCTACACGGAGCAGCACGTTGCCGGCTGGCAAGCGGTCACTCGGGCGGTGCGCAACGCGGGGGGGCACGTCTTCATCCAGTTGATGCACGTCGGCCGAATCGCCCATCCCGCAAATACGCCGCATCACCGGCAGCCCGTCGCGCCCTCGGCAATCAAGCCAAGCGGCAAGATGTTCACCGCCGCGGGCATGTTGGACCTCCCTGAGCCGCGAGCCCTCTCCACGGAAGAAGTGGCGGGAACGGTTCGCGACTTCGTCCACGCTGCGAAGTCGGCCGTGGCCGCAGGGGCGGATGGCGTCGAGATTCACGGCGCGAACGGGTACCTCGTGCACCAGTTTCTCTCGAGCAACGCCAATCGGCGCACCGATCAGTACGGCGGGTCGGTAGAGAGTCGCGTTCGATTCGCCGTCGAGGTCGCGACCGCCATCGCAGGCGCAATCGGCCCGAAGCGCGTAGGGTTTCGCATCTCACCTGGCAACAAGTTCAACGACATGATCGAAGAGGATGTCCCCGCGCTTTACGACGCGCTCGTCTCACGTCTCGCTCCGCTCGGCCTTGCATATCTGCATCATGAGCACCACGGAGACGACGGTTTCCTCGCGAGGCTCCGGGCTCTCTGGCCGACGGCCCTCGTACTCAATCATCCGGACGCGAGCCTCGAGACGAGGCTGGCCGACATCGAGAAGGGCCGCGCGGACATGGTCTCCGTCGGCAAGATGGCTCTGGCGAACCCCGATCTAGTGGCGCGCATTCGAGCGGGTGCACCCCTCAACAAACCCGATCCGAGCACCTTCTACCGTGGGGACGCGCGCGGTTATACGGACTACCCCACGCTTGGTGCGGCGGCTCACCCACAAGCACAACCGCCAACGTCGACGGCGTGACGAAGCGAAAAGATCGCCTCGACGCGCTGCCGCGCAACTGACCGGGATGCAGCCTGGCCTATCGGGGTCGCAAGATGCCTCATCGGGTTCGCATTCTCCTTCAGTGCAGCACCATCGAGATCGAGCAACGCACCTCGAGTGCGTCGTCCGAACTCAATGCGTACTACGTGACGTAGGCTCGATTAAAGGAGATGACCGCATGACGCGTGACAAGAAGGTTCTAATGCTCGGGCTCGACCCCAAACTCGTGGACTACTCACACCTGGCCGTGAAGCTTGACGAAGCTACGTTGCGGGCTGGTCTGGCAGCGGACGAGAAACGCCTCCGCGATCTCGGGTACGATGCGACATGGCTCCTCGTCGATCGCGGCGAAACTGCCGAGGCCGTGGTGTCGGCGGCGCTCAAGGAGAAGACATTTGACTGCGTCCTCATAGGTGCGGGGATCCGAACCGTTCCTCCGCTATTTCTCCTGTTCGAAAAGCTCGTCAACCTGCTCCACGAGGGAGCTCCGCACGCCAAGATCTGCTTCAACACCGTTCCCGATGACACCGCCGTGTCCGTTCAGCGCTGGGTCTGACCGCGGTCGCTGGGCACTCTCGGCCTTGGGTCTTCTTGCGGGAATGATGCTTGGCATCTTCATCGCGGGGTACGCGGCGCGCGGTCTACCCGGGGAACGCTAGCAAGAGCTACGGACTGACCAGCGCGGTAAGGACCTTCAAGTCGCCGTGACGCAGTGACCAGGGCGGGGTCCACCGCGCCTCAGTGAGCCGCTTTGATCAAACCGTGCTGGCGCCCACCCGGAGATCGATGGGGCCTGCGCCAGCGACAGCCGAGTGGCGAGTGGCGGCTTGCATGATTCGCCCACCGCCACATGGCTGTGCGCGCGGATCCCCGCGCCTTCGATGCTTGGTGCCGCGTCGCCGATGAGTGACACGATTTCCACCTGTTGCCGCAAGGACGTACGCCGCGAGTCGCGCGCAGGGGGCTGCTATGGGGCGGGAAGTTGGGCGGGTAGGCCAGCGCGCAAGCGCAGGCGGCCCAAATCCCGGGTTGTCCTGAGCCTTACGAGCGCCGCCCCGGACCTACCTTGTTCGCCGATTTCAAAGGAGCGAGCCATGTATCTCACGACGAACGACCTCCCCGACGCGGTACGCAGCAAAGATCCAGACGACCGCGATCACGTCGAGGCGCTCTCGTCCGCGCTCGCCGGCTTCGGCAAGCTCGCCCGAAGCGCGATCAACCTGCAGGACGAGCGATAGTCGCGGCCGCGGGGACTCGGCGCCATGTGGATAGTTCGCCTCGCGCTCCGGCGGCCGTACACCTTCGCGGTCCTCGCGCTCGTCATCCTGATCCTCGGTCCGCTCACCGCGGCGACGACGCCCACCGACATCTTCCCGAGCATCAACATCCCCGTCGTCGCCATGGTGTGGCAGTACACGGGCCTTTCGCCCCAGCAGATGGCGGACCGAATCGTCGTTCAGAGCGAGCGCTCACTGACGACGACGGTCAACGACATCGAGCACATCGAGTCGCAGTCGCTGAACGGCATCGGCGTCATCAAGATCTTCTTCCAGCCCAAGGTCAACGTCGCCAACGCCGTCGCGCAGGTGACAGCCATCGCGCAGACGCAGCTGCGGCAGCTGCCGCCGGGGACGACGCCGCCGCTCGTCCTGCAGTACAGCGCCTCGAGCGTCCCCATCATCCAGCTCGGCCTGTCGGGCGAGGGGCTGTCCGAGCAGCAGCTCAATGACCTGGGGCTGAACGCGATCCGCACGCAGCTCGTCACGGTCGAGGGCGCCGGCATTCCCTACCCCTACGGGGGCAAGCAGCGGCAGGTGCAGGTCGACCTCGATCTGCCGGCGCTCCAGTCCAAGGGACTCTCGCCCCTCGACATCGTCAACACGATCTCCGCGCAGAACCTGATCCTGCCGTCGGGCACGGCCAAGATCGGGACCTTCGAGTACCAGATCGAGACCAACAGCTCGCCGCTCAAGGTCGAGGATCTCAACAACCTCCCTGTCCGGGCCATCAACGGCGCTGTGGTCTACCTCCGCGACGTCGCCCACGCGCGGGACGGGTTCCCTCCCCAGACGAACATCGTGCGCGTCGACGGCCAGCGGGCGTCGCTGCTCTCGGTCATCAAGACGGGCGACGCCTCGACGCTCGACATCGTCAAGGGCATCCGCGCCAAGCTCGAGGTGCTCCGTTCGCAGCTCCCGCCCAACCTCAAGATCACACCCCTCGCCGATCAGTCGGTCTTCGTGCGCGGCTCTATCAGTGGCGTCGTGCGCGAGGCGGTGATCGCCGCGTGCCTCACGGCGATCATGATCCTCATTTTCCTGGGCAGCTGGCGCAACACCCTCATCATCGCCGTCTCGATCCCGCTCGCGATCCTGTCGTCGCTGCTCGCGCTCAGCGCCCTCGGCGAGACCATCAACATCATGACGCTGGGGGGCCTGGCCCTCGCCGTCGGCATCCTCGTCGACGACGCGACCGTCGAGGTCGAGAACATCAATCGCAACGTCGCCCAGGGGAAGGCCATCGAGAAGGCCATCCTCGACGGCGCCGCGCAGATCGCCGTCCCGGCCCTCGTGTCGACGATCTCGATCTGCATCGTCTTCGTGCCGATGTTCTTCCTCAGCGGCGTCGCCAGATACCTCTTCGTCCCGCTCGCCGAGGCCGTCTGCTTCGCCATGCTGGCGTCGTACATCCTGTCGCGGACGGTCGTCCCCACGATGGCCAAGTACCTGCTGCGGGGTCACGAGCAAGACGTGCACGCCCAGAAGCCGGCGAGCCGCAACGTGTTCGTACGCTTCCAGCTGGGGTTCGAACGCCTCTTCGAGAGGTTCCGAGGCAGATATCACCGCTTGCTCGAGCTCTGCGTCGGTCGGCCGGCGATCTTCTTGGTCTCGTTCCTGGGCTTCGCGCTGGTGTCGGCGGGCGTCTTGTTTCCGTTCCTCGGGCGGGACTTCTTTCCTTCCGTCGACAGCGGTCAGTTCAAGATCCACGTCCGCGCGCGCACGGGGACGCGGATCGAGGACGTCGCTGCCCTCTGCGACGAGATCGACCGGGCCTTCCGCGAGGTCATTCCCAAGAACGAGCTCGTCTCGATCATCGACAACATCGGCCTGCCGTACAGCGGTATCAATCTGACGTACTCGAACGCGGCGCCCATCGGGCCGGCCGACGCCGACATTCAGGTTTCGCTCGCGCCCAAACATCATCCCACGGATGACTACGTGCAGCGCTTCCGGACCTTGCTCAAGCACCGGTTCCCGAGCGTGACCTTCTACCAGCTGCCAGTCGACATGGTGACGCAGATCCTGAACTTCGGTTTGCCCGCGCCCATCGATATCCAGATCGTGGGGCCGAACCTCCAGGGGAACCGCGCCTTCGCCGAGCGGCTGCTCGACAGGGTCAAGCACGTCGCGGGGACGGCTGATCTTCGCATCCAGCAACCCTTCGACAATCCCCAGCTCATGATCGACGTCGACCGCACGAAGGCCCTGCAGCTCGGCTTCCAACAGCGGGACGTCGCGACGAGCTTGCTCACGGCGACGAGCGGCAGCTTCCAGACCTCGCCCAGCTTCTGGCTCGACCCCAAGAACGAAGTCAGCTACAGCGTCGCCGTACAGTCGCCTCAGTACGCCCTCGACTCGCTCCAGGACCTCGAGAACGTGTCGCTCACGTCGGCCACGGCGGCGCCGGGCGCCGGCGCGATCGGAGCCTTCGTTCAAAGCGGCGCGCAAAGCGGCGCGCAAGGCGGCGCGCGGGGCGGACCCCCCGTTCAGATTCTGGGTAACGTCGCCGCCATCAAGCGCGGTGCCGCGTTCGGCACGGTGACCCACTACAACATCGCGCCCGTGCTCGACATCTACGGCAACGCCGTCAACACCGACCTCGCGAGCGTTGCCACGAAGATCGAGTCCGTGCTGGCCGACGCGAAGCACGAGCTGCCGCGTGGCTCGCAGGTCGCGGTACGCGGGCAGGTGCAGACGATGCATAGCTCGTTCGTCGGTCTGCTGGGCGGTCTCGTCTTCTCGATCCTCCTCGTCTACCTGCTGATCGTCGTCAACTTCCAGTCCTGGATCGATCCGTTCATCATCATCTCCGCGCTGCCCGCCGCGCTCTCGGGAGTCGTGTGGTTCCTCTTCGTGACCCACACTCACGTCAGCGTCCCCGCGCTCACGGGGACGATCATGTGCATGGGGGTGGCCACCTCGAACTCGATCCTCGTCGTGAGCTTCGCGCGGGAGCAGCTCGCCGAGACGGGCGGCGACTCGCGGCTCTCCGCCCTCAATGCGGGCTTCACGCGCTTCCGACCCGTCTTGATGACCGCGCTCGCCATGATCATCGGCATGACGCCCATGGCGCTCGGGCTGGGGGAGGGCGGCGAACAGAACGCCCCCCTGGGACGGGCCGTCATCGGAGGTTTGCTCTTCGCGACTGTCTCGACGCTCTTCTTCGTCCCGACCTTCTTCAACGGCGTGCACGGCTACCTCGCGCGGCGGCGCCGCAAGCGGGACGCCCGCACGCAGGGCGGCGGAGCGCCCTCCCCGAAGGCCCCGATGAAGGAGCAGCCGTGAGCGAAGAACCCGGCGCCCGCGAGGGGGACGACGCTCCGGCTCCCCTCAAGGCCCGCACGGGTCTCGTCGTGATGCTCGCCATCGCCGCCGCCGCCGTGATGCTGGGGATCATCGGCATCGTCCCGCGCGTTCGAGCGCGCACGACGCTGCAGACGCAGACCGACGCGCTTGCCGCTCCCGACGTCCTCGTCGCCAAGCCCAAGATCGGCGAGCTGCTCCGAGAGATCGTGCTGCCGGCCAACGTTCAGGCCTACACGGACTCGCCCGTCTACGCCCGCACGAGCGGCTATCTCAAGACGTGGGCCTTCGACATAGGCGCGCACGTCAAGAAGGGCCAGCGGCTCGCCGTCATCGAGAGCCCCGAGGTCGATCAGCAGCTCGCGCAGGCCAGGGCCGATCTGGAGACGGTCAAGGCCAACGCGCGCTACGCCCATACCCAATCGACGCGCTACCGGGACCTGCTCGACCAGAACGCCGTCGCCACGCAGGACGCGGACAACTTCAGGGCGCAGGCCAACTCGACCGGCAACCAGGTCCAGTCAGCCATCTCGAACGTCCGCCGCCTCGAGCAGCTCACGGCCTTCGAGAACGTCGTCGCGCCCTTCGACGGCGTCATCACGGCGAGGTCCGTCGACATCGGGACGCTCATCGATGCGGGCGCCGTCAGGGAGCTCTTTCACATCGTCTCGCAGGACGTCCTTCGCGTGTACGTCAACGTGCCCCAGGTCTACTCGGCGTCGGCCATTCCCGGCGTCACGGCTACCCTCACCCTCGCCGAGATGCCCGGCCGCACGTTCCCTGGGACCGTCGTCCGGACCGCTCGCGCGATCGATCCGACCTCACGGACGCTGCTCGTCGAGGTCGACGTCGACAATCGCGAGCAGCAGCTGCTCCCCGGCGCCTACGCCCAGGTTCACCTCAAGCTCGGCAACGCGCAACCCGCGCTCATCATCCCGGTGCCCACGCTCATCTTTCGCTCCGAAGGTCTGCGCGTTGCCGTCGTGCAGGGCGACAAGGCCAAGCTGGTCCCCATCACGATCGGCCGCGACGACGGCAAGACCGTCGAGGTCGCCTCGGGGCTTCGGGAATCGGACATGGTCATTCAGAACCCGCCCGATTCGCTGATCGACGGCGAGGCCGTCAACATCGTCCAACCCGGGCACGGCGCGGGAGCGCCCGGCGGAGGTCGGTGAGCAAGGTGAGGACGATGCCGCGCCTCCCGTTCAATCGCCCGGCGCTCGTCGCGGGCGCCGTCCTGTGCGGCACGATCTCGGGCTGCAGCGTGGGCCCCGACTATCGACGCCCCACGACGGTCGCGGCGCCGGCGGCCTACAAGGAGCCGTCGCCACCCGGTGGGGTGAAGGTGGCGTGGAAGCCGGCGCAGCCCGGGGACGCGGCCGTTCGCGGCACGTGGTGGGAGGTGTTTGGTGACGCCCCGCTCGACGCCCTGGAACAAAGGATCGCCGTCTCCAACGAGACGCTCAAGGCAGCGACGTCCCAGTACCTCGTGGCGCGGGAGCAGATCCGCGTCGCGCGCGCGGGCTACTTCCCGACCGCCAGCGTCTCGCCCGCGGTCTCGCGCACTCACGAGTCACACAATCAACCGAACGTCGTGCCAGGCTTGACCAAGCTCAACTACACGACGCTGTCGTTGCAGGGACAGGTGATGTGGGAGCCTGATCTGTGGGGGCAGGTTCGCCGGACGGTCGAGCAGGCCCGCGCCAACGCCGAGGCCAGCGCCGCCGATCTCGCGGGCGTCGCGCTCAGCGTCCACGCCGAGCTCGCGAGCGACTACTTCGCGGTGCGAGGGCTCGACGAGCAGAGGCGCCTGCTGGAGAACACGCTCACGAGCGACCGGACGTACCTCGACCTCACGCAGGCCCGCTTCAAGGGAGGCGTGGCCACGGAGGTCGACGTCGCGCAGGCCGAGACGCAGTTTCTCAGCGTCAAGGCCCAGCTCATCGACATCGGCGTCGCGCGCGCCGCGTTCGAGCATGCCATCGCGAGCCTCATCGGGGCTCCGGCGTCGACGTTCTCGCTGCCGCCGAGCCCGCTCGTGGGCACCCCGCCCGCGATTCCCGCGGGCGTGCCGTCGGAGCTCCTCGAACGCCGTCCCGACGTCGCCGGAGCCGAGCGCCGCGCGGCCGCCGCCAACGCGCAGATCGGCGTCGCGACGGCCGCCTACTATCCGAGCTTCACCCTGAGCGCCGCGGGCGGCGTCGAGAGCACGGCGCTCGGCACGCTCTTCGAGGTGCCGAGCATTCTGTGGTCGTTCGGTGCGTCGGCCTTCGAGACCATTTTCGACGGCGGCCGTCGCCACGCGCTCACGGAGCAGGCGCGCGCGGCCTACGAGGTCCAGGTCGCGAGCTATCGCCAGACCGTCCTCGATGCCTTTCGCGAGGTCGAGGACAACCTGGCCTCGCTCAGCATCCTGAGCGAGGAAGCGGACGCCCAGGCCGCCGCCGTCGACGCCGCTCGCCGCTCGCTGGCGCTGAGCGTGACGCGCTACAAGGGCGGCGTCACGACCTACCTCGAGGTTCTGACCGCGCAGACCATCCAGCTGACCAATGAGCGCGCGCAGGCCGACATCGCGACGCGCCGATTCGCGTCGAGCGTGCAACTCGTCAAGGCGCTCGGCGGCGGGTGGGACACGTCACAGTTGCCGGGCTTCTGAGGCAACAGGCTCGTGCTTTCCAAGCCATAGCGGGGTTCGGCCACCTCAGGACGTTGCAGTCGCCGAGGATCTGGCCGGCGGAGCGGTTACAAGGTTCCTCATCCTGAACCTTTGGCACGAACCGGAGATTTTCATGTGGCTGCCACATCGCTAGCTACCGATGACACAAAGGGGTATAAGGGTTGGCGTATCCGGCCGGTTCGATGTCTACGACCAAGTAGGTTTCAACTCGGAGGTGTCTGATGGACCGTCGGACCTTCTTCAAAGTGGCGGCTACGGGAGCCGGGGCCGCTGGCGGGCTTGGCTTCGACTTGGGCTCCGCTCGCGCCGAGATGCGCGAGCTCAAGATCGCGCGCACGACCGAGACACGCAGCACCTGTCCGTACTGCGCGGTCTCCTGCGGCGTCATCATTCACACCATCGGTGACAAGGCGAAGAACGTCTCGCCGGCCGTGGTCCACGTCGAAGGCGACCCCGAGCATCCCATCAGCCGTGGCACGCTTTGCCCCAAGGGCTCGTCGCTTCGCAACGACATCAACAACACCAATCGGTTGACCGCGCCCAAAGTGCGCCGCCCGGGCTCCGACCACTGGGAGGACATCAGCTGGGACGCCGCCATCGCCGGCATCGCGCGCCACGTGAAAGACACGCGCGATCGCACCTTCGTCGAGAAGAACGCCAAGGGTGAGGTGGTCAATCGCACGCCGGGGATGGCGTGGATCGGTGGCTGCACCGACACCAACGAATTCAACTTCCTGCAGTGGAAGGCCCTCACATCATGGGGGGTCCCCTATCGGGATACTCAGGCCCGAGTCTGACACGGTCCCACGGTGGCCAGTTTGGCCGCCACGTTCGGCCGCGGGGCGATGACCAACGGCTGGGTCGACATCAAGAATGCCGATGTCATCCTGGCCATGGGCGGAAACCCTGCGGAAAACCATCCGGTCGGCTTCAAGTGGTTCATGGAGGCCCGTCGGACGCGCAACGCCAAGCTGGTGGCGGTCGATCCGCGCTTCACGCGCACGGGCGCGGTCGCCGATCTCTACGCGCCGATCCGCCCCGGAACCGACATCGCGTTCTTGCTCGGGATCATCCGCTACGCCATCGAGACGAAACGCTTCCACGAGGACTACGTCAAGCTCCACACCAACGCGCCGTTCATCATTGGCGAGAAGTTCGCGTTCAGCGATGGGTTGTTCTCCGGGTTCGACGCGACGAAGGGTGAATACGCGAAGGCGGCGTGGGCCTACGAGGCCGACGAGGCGACGACCGGGTACGAAGTCGATCCCACGCTGCAAAATCCGCGTTGCGTATTTCAGCTGCTGAAGACGCACGTGGATCGCTACACCCCGGAGATGGTCGAGCGGATCTGCGGCACGCCCAAGGACAGCTTCCTCAAGGTCGCCGAGCTCGTCACGTCAACGGGCAACGCCGAGCGGGTCGGCACCATCACCTACGCGCTCGGGTGGACGCAGCACTCGACCGCCGTGCAAATGATCCGCGCCGGCGCCATGCTGCAGTTGCTGCTCGGCAACGTGGGGCGGCCGGGCGGCGGCGTGAACGCGTTTCGCGGCCACTCGAACATTCAGGGGGCGACCGACACGGCCGGTACATTCGAAATCCTGCCCGGCTATTTGAAGACGCCCACGGCGTCGCGCCAGACGCTGGCCGATTACTACGAGGACGCGATCCCGACGACGCTCAACAAGCAGGCGTGGGCGAGCATGAACTACTGGACCAATTATCCAAAGTTCATGGTCTCGCTGCTCAAGGCGACCTACGGCGCGGCGGCCACCAAGGAGAACGAATTCGGTTACTCGTGGTTGCCGAAGATCGATGGCAACTACTCGTGGCTCTACATCTTCGACGACATGTACCGCGGTTCATCGACGCGCGCGGGCGGCGCCGAACCGGGGCCCGAGGGCTTCATCACGTTCGGAATGAACCCCGTCGGCCTCGGCCCCAACTCGAAGAAGATGGTCGCGGCGCTGTCGAAGTTGAAGTGGATGGTCGTCGTCGAGAACGTCGAGACCGAGACCTCGATCTTCTGGAAGGCGCCGCAGGAGCTGGAAGGGAAGCCGCCGTCGGAGATCCAGACGGAGGTCTATCTCTTGCCCGCGGCGTCGTTCGCCGAGAAGGACGGCACCTTCACCAACTCCGCGCGCTGGCTGCAGTGGAAATGGAAGGCCACCGATCCACCGGGGCAGGCCAAGCCGGATCAGGAGATCGTCGCTCGGCTCTTCTTGGCCGTGCGCGATCTCTACAAGAAGGAAGGCGGCAAGCTGCCCGATCCGATCTTGAACCTGTCGTGGTCGTACCCGAACCCGTATCAGCCCGACCTCGGCGAGGTGTTGAAGGAGATGAACGGCAAGGCGCTCGGCGACGTGCGCGACGACAAGGATCCGACGAAAGTCATCAAGTCCGCCGGGCAACAGGTCGACGGATTTGCGCAGCTGCGCGACGACGGCTCAACGATGTGCGGCAACTGGTTGCACTCGGGCGTGTTCACCGAGGCGGGCAACAACGCGCAACGCCGAGGCACCGCTGATCCAACCGGCCTCGGAATGTTCCACAACTGGGCGTTCTCGTGGCCCGCGAACCGGCGCGTGATGTACAACCGCGCGTCGGCCGACGCCGAGGGGCACCCATGGGATCCCAAGCGCAGCGGCATCCAGTGGAACGGCCAGAAGTGGGTCGGTGACGTACCCGACATCAAACCCGACTCGCCTCCGGGGACCTATGGCGCGTTCATCATGTTGCCCGAGGGCGTGGGTCGGCTGTATGCGCCGGGACTGAACGACGGACCGTTCCCCGAACACTACGAGGCGGTCGAGGCGGCCATGGACAATCCGTTGCACCCCAAGGTGACCTCCAACCCGGTCTCGAAGACCTTCAAGAGCGACAAGGACATCTACGGCAAGAAAGAGGACTTCCCGATCGTCTGCACGACCTACCGGCTGACCGAGCACTTTCACTACTGGACGCAGCATCAGGCCGGTGGACGGCTGAACGAGCTCCAGCCGGGGTTCTTCGTCGAGATCCCCGAGGCGCTCGCGCAGCAAAAGGGCATCGCCAACGGATCGCAGGTCAAGGTGGTGTCGGCGCGCGGCGAGATCCAGGGCGTGGCCATGGTGACCAAGCGCTTGCCGACGCTGAAGTTCGACGGCAAGGAGGTCTGGCAGATCGGGTTCCCGATCCACTGGGGCTTCGCCGGCGCCAAGAACCACACCGGTCCACTGGCCAACCTGCTGACGCCGACGGCGATGGACCCCAACACCTGGACGCCAGAGTACAAGTCGTTCCTGGTTCGCTTGGAGAAGGCCTAGGTCATGAGCAACAACCTACCGTCTCTCGAAGTCCGCCAATCGTCCGCTTCGCTGCGCGGCGAGCGCAGCCAGTTGCGCCAGCTTCCGACGGTGTCCAAGCTCATCGACACCTCGACCTGCATCGGCTGCAAGGCCTGCGAGGTGGCGTGCCAGGAATGGAACGACCTGCGCACGGTTGCCACCGCGCAGGTCGGCTCGTACCAGACGCTGCCGTCGCTGGACGCCAACTACTGGAACCTGATCAAGTTCCACGAGCAACCGTTGGACGGGGGCGGGCTGGCCTGGTTGATGCGGAAGGATCAGTGCATGCACTGCAACGATCCCGGTTGCCTGCGGGCCTGCCCCGCGCCGGGCGCCATCGTGCAGTACGCAAACGGCATCGTCGACGTCAACCCGGACATCTGCATCGGGTGCGGCCTGTGCGCGACCGGCTGTCCGTTCGACGTGCCGCGGTTCAGCGCCGAGACCGGGAAGATGTCCAAGTGCACGCTCTGCGTGGACCGGGTGCAGGTAGGCCTCGAGCCGGCGTGCATCAAGGCCTGCCCGACCGGCTGCCTGCAGTTCGGGACCAAGAGCGACATGCTGGAGGTCGGCGCCAAGCGGGTGAAGCAGCTTCAGGAGAATGGCTTCCCCAACGCCGCGCTCTACGATCCACCGGGAGTGGGCGGCACCGGCGTGGTCACAGTTCTGGCCCACGGCGATCACCCGGAGTGGTACCAGCTGTCGAAGGACCCGCACATCCCGTGGGCGGTGGGCATTACCAAGTCGCTGTTGCGGCCGCTCGGATTGGTCGCTGTCTTCGGCTCGGTCGTGGGATCGTTTGGACATTTCCTGGGCTACGGCCCCAAAGAGGCGCCGGCGCCCGCCAGCGCCGTTCCACCGCCGACGGTTCGTCATGCGCGCGAGGACGCCGTCGTGGGCGACTACATCGTTCGCCACGGCCTCGCTTCCCGCCTCATCCACTGGAGCGTGGCGATCCTCTTCTTCCTGACACTGCTGAGCGGCCTGCCCATCTGGACGCCGATCTTCCGCGGGCTGGCGTCGCTGTTCGGTGGTCTCGCGGTTTGCCGCTGGCTTCACCCTTGGACGGGCATCGGGTTCGTGGCCGCGACGGGCGTGATGGTCGCGTACTGGATGAAGGACATGCACATCGAGCCGGGCGAGTGGGGCTGGATCGGCCCGAAGCTCGTCTCCTACTTCCTGCGCCGCGGCGGCGACGATCCTACGGTCGGGCGATACAACGGCGGACAGAAGATCTTCTTTTACATCGTGGCGCTGCTGGCGCTCGGCCTTTTGCTGACCGGCATCGTGCTCTGGTATCCGATGACGTTCGACGCAGCCCTGCGCCAGGTGAGCTGGGTGCTGCACGACGCGGCCTTCCTGGCGTTCGCGGTCTCGATCGTCGCGCACATCTACCTGGGCACGGCCGCGCTGCCGGGGACGTTCAAGTCGATGACCCGAGGCACGGTCAGCAAGGAATACGCGCGGACGCACCATCCGCGCTGGTATCGCGAAACCACCGAAGCCGCTGCCAAGGCAGGCACGACGTCGGGCGCGCCGCCGGTGGACGCGCCCGGCGCCGGTGACAAGCGGCCTGGCGGCTGACGGCGATATGGCGCTCGCACCGGTGTTCGAGCGCCGCGCCCTTCGCGCCGACGCGCTGGCGCGACAATCGCCGACGGCGCGCGCGCCGCTGGAATTCGCGGCCGGGCTTTACCGCGCGCAGCAGTCGATGGCGATCGCAATCGAAGCGGCGGCCGCGCGGCGGGGGCTGGTGGGGCGCCTCGACCAGGACCTGGATGGGTTCGCCGGCGCGACCGAGGTTCTGCTGCGCTTTGCCGCCGACCACGCGCCGCCGGCGCTGAGCGAGGCCGCGCGCAACTCCGCCGTCGAGGATCTGCGCGTGCGCCTCGGTGCGTGGTGGAGCGACGGCGGATCGGGCGGCGACGACTACCTGGCGCGTGCGCTGCTGCGTCCCTACGCCGAGGTCTTGCGCGCTCTCGACCTGGCGCCCGCGCGACCGCCGGCGGCGGCCGGTGCGTGCGCGTTCTGTGGGGGGCTACCCTGGATCGCCTGGCGCGTCGCGAGCGGCAGCAACGAGGGAGCCCAGCGCTTTCTTGGCTGCGCGCTCTGTGGCAAGGAATGGTCCGCGGGCCGCATCCGCTGTCCGTCGTGCGCCGAGGAGCAGCCGGACAAGCTCGCGTCATTTCAGAGCGAGCGCCACCCCACCGTGCGCATCGAGACCTGCGCCAACTGCCGCGCGTACGTCAAGTCGATCGACCTCACCCTCGACGCGCGCGCCATCCCCGAGGTCGATGATCTGCTCTCGCTGTCGATGGATCTTTGGGCAGCCGAGGAGGGCTACGCGCGCATCGAGCCCGGCCTCGCGGGGCTCTGAAGGACCCGCGGGGTCCAGCGCCTACGGGAGCGGGATAACGGGTGGTGGAGGTCACCGCCGTGAAGTTGAAGCGGCCGATCGGCGATTCGGCCGCACCGCTGTCCGAAGGCCGGCTCGCCGCCCGTGTGTTCCACCTGTCGACACCGGCCGCGAGCTGCGCGAGATCGTCGAGGAGCTGGAGGTCGCGCCCGCGATCGTGCGCGACCGCTGGCACGAGTGGCTCGTCGATCTCGAGGAGGGCGGCTCGGACTCACACCACCGTGTCGATTGACAAGGTGCGCGCAGCGCGCGCACTGTTCGGCCAGGCTCGGTTCATGACAGCCTCGATTGGCAAGATATTCGTCAGCTACGCGCGATCCGACGCGGCGTTCGCCGATCGTATCGTCACCGCGCTCGAGAAGAGCGGCCTCGACGTCTGGATCGATCGGCGCGAAGTTGGCCTTGGCGATTCTTTTGTCGAGGCGATCAATGGCGCGCTGGAGGACGCCTCGTATCTGCTTTTGCTGGTGTCGCCGGCCTCGCTCGCTTCACACTGGGTGACGCGCGAATGGGCTTCCAGCCTGGCCTCGCGCAACACGACGATCATTCCGGCGCTGATCGCGGCCGTCGATCCGCCGAGATTGCTTCGCGACAAGGTGTTCGTCGATCTCGTCGCTGACTTCGACGCCGGGATCCGCCAGCTGGTGGAGTTCTTCCGCCGCGAGATCGAACCGGCCGTGCGTCCGAGCAAGGGGCCCCAGACCGCGCTTCTCGCTGGCGCAAACCGCTACGAGATCCGGAGAGTGGCGTTCGGCTGCCTCGACGAGGCGTCGTTTCGCTCTTACCTGTTCGATTTCGAGGTGGACCCGGGCTCGATCCGCGGCGAATCGCTTCAGGAGAAGATCCTGGACTTTCTTCACCGTGTCGACGCGGAGGGGGCGGTCAAGGACCTGCTTCGAAGCATGGAGCGCGACCGACGGGCCTGCGTGAAAACGCAGCTCGAGCGCGCGCGCGCGGATCAGCGTCGAGTCAACGAGCTGGACGTCTGACCGCGCGGCGTCCGCCGAGCGCGCACGAACGCACGCCAGCGCAAGACCAGCCTGCCGAGCATGTGTGGGCGAACCGCTCGTTGATGACAAAGGATACTGGCCCAGTCCGCGACCGGTCGCAGGCTCTTATCCTCAGCCGGCCGTGAGAGGTATCTCTGGGTCTCGGCGAGCGCTCGCGCCGCGCCCAGCTTCGCCAGCCGGGCGTAGATCTGCTCGGAGATCTCGACTCCGACGTCCGCGGGCACCTCCCAGAGCGCACTGATGACCGCGTGCGTACCCGCGCGAAGGAAGGCCGCCGGCAGACCGACGACTTGGCTGCCCGGGAGGACGCGGGCGTTTGCGGTCCAGCACGACGCGATCATGGCCAGCCGCAAGCGGTCGAGCGACAGCGCCTGGACATTCGCAAGGTCAATCCAATCGTCGGCAAGCGCCAATCCGGACCGGGCAACGACGCCGTCGTCGAAGCGCCCGTGACAAGCGAAGTGAGCGAGCTCGACGCGCGGGAGATCGCGGGTCACGTCCGCACAAGTGGCGTCGATTGCGACCTGGGATCGGGCCCCCGGGCAGATGCGGGTGACGGTCCGCGCCTCGCGTTCGGCTGCTGGAAGCTCGGGCATGTCCAGCCCAGGAGCGCGCGAATGCGGAACGGCCGCTGCCAAGGCGCGCCGTGGCCGTCCCGTGCCGTCCGCATCGCGACCGGCGCTCCAAACGGGATCGGGCAGCAACGAGATCGCGAGACGGTTCAGAAGCCGCGCGCCGTTGATCGTCAGCGCGGCGAACGGAACGTGAAACAGGACATCGTCCGGGACGAGGAGAAGGCGATCGATCTCGTCGGGCAACGACGACAGCACCACGTCCAGGCCGAGCCGGCGGCCCAGGTGATCACTGGCCTCGGCCGTTGCCCGCAGGCGTGCCGTCTGCAACAGGTTGACGAGCTGGGTCACGGCCCGCCAGAGCTCGCCTCGCGGAGTTTGCACGACGTGGTGAACGCAGCCACGCCGATGAGCGACGACGATCAGGATGCGGTCCGGCAAGCACATGTAGTGCGCCACTGCTGTCCGCCGCGGAAGCCATTGCGGGCGCGCGGAGACCCGCATGGGGGTGAGCGCGTCGTCGGTCCTGCCCGACCAGATGCGATCGAGATCGATCCAGAGCGCGCGGGTGGTCGCCTGCGAGGCCGTCGCGCCGGGAATGGCGGACCGCTCGCGCAGTTGCCAATCGATCGCGTCCCATTTGTTGAGACGATACATCCGCCAGTCCTGGGGACTGAGTCGGTCGCGCATCATCTCGACCAACCCGGCCTCGCGCTGGCGTGCCTCTTCAGCCGCGGGCCCCGACGAAAACATCGCCAGCAGGTGGCACGCGTCGCGCGCCCGGTGGGGCATGTCGAGCGCCAGGAACAGGCGCTCTGCCTCGGCCGCGCGAAGCGCGACGTCTTCCCCTTTGCAATAGAACGATACCGTCGCTGCGAGAAGCTCGCGCTCCGCATCGATGAGCGGTGAGTCGATGGTCGCGGACCACAGGAGGAGCTCATCCAATCGCTCGAGCAGGTCGGGACGCGCCTTCCGGTGGACCTCGATCATCAGCGACTGCGACCGGATCGCCCACTCTTGCGCCATCCGTTCGAACGCGCGCGGACGAGCCTGGCCGACCTCGACCTCGCACCGAAGCTCGGCGGCGCCCGGATCCGGTTCGGCCGGCAAGGCGAGCATTCGGACGACCGACGGTGGCAGCTCGCCTTGCCAGGCGCTGCGGCCGGCAAATAGGTCGAGCAATCGACCTTCGCCCGCGGTCGGGAGCAACGCCACCGCGTCACTCAAGCGATTGAGCGTGACGAGAATCTCGAGTTGGCGAGCCGTCGCCTCTCGAAATGACTCGCGTCCGGGTGCGCTTCGGGAGCGCAGCCCTTCGCACGACGCGAGCGCTGCGCTGAATCGTCCGCCGGTGTGAGCGGCTGCGGCTTCCAGCCGCAACCACGCGAACGGCGCAGCGCCGGTTGCCCGCGGCACTTCGTCGATCAGGGCACGCAGCTCGCGCGCCGCCCCGCGATCCATGAGCACCTCTCCCAGCGCCAGGCGGATGCCGTCGTCCAAAAGGAACGGGTCGGGCTGCTGCTTCAAAATTTCCAGCGCCCTGCGATAGACGCGCGCGGCGCTTCCCAGCTCTCCGACGTGCGCCCAGTATCGTCCGAGAGCGGCGAGGCGCTGTGCCCGCAGATCGGCGAGAGGGGGTTCGGCTGCGGGCGAAGGGATCGGGCGCGAGGCCGCGGCTTCCCAACCCGCCGTCGACGTGTCGAGCATCGATGACAGTCCCCGGCCCGCTTCGTCGGTGGCGTTCTCGTCCATTGCCAGGTGGGCCGCGCGCAGGAGAAAGAAAGCGCGCCAGTAGCGCTGTCCCTGGCGCTCGGCGTGCGCGAGCGCTCCGTCGTACACCTTGCGCGCCTCGTCGTTCATCCGGGCGCTCTCCAGGTCGCGCCCCATCGCGGCCATGAGCAGGTAGTCGACCGTTGACGGCGAAACGTTCCGTTGCAATTGAGCGCGCATCGCCGCGCCGACCTCGAAGATCTCAGCGCGTAACGCGTGGACGCGGGACGCGTTCCCCGCTTGCTCGGCGGCCGTGAGGCGGGTGAGCAACCCGCCGAGCGTCGTGTCGGAAGCTTGGCCTAGGGACAAGCGGCCTGCTCCGCCGCGTCCACGACGCCATCGCCGTTCGTGTCGCACGATTGCGTCGCGATGTACGCGACGTTTCGGCGACGATCGGCGTCCCCGTGCACCCGGCGGTTGGTGACCTCGCGCCGCAGATAGTGCGCTCGGTCGGAAACCAGCTGCGTGGGCTCCACGCCGGCGAGGGCGGGGGGAAGCTCGATCTTTTCCCAGCGCAGCGAAGGATTGGCGACGACCTTCGCGCCGGTCTCGCCCGGTGAGGCATCCCAGTCGAGGTGCGCGAGCACGGGCGCGTCCTGCGCATACACCACCTGGACGTCGCCGTCGCCGATGGCCTTCGCGACCTCGGCCGCGGACACGGGTGTGCGATGCTCGGGGATCGTTGCGACGGTGTGCAACGCGTGGCCGCGCCGGTCGAGCGCCAGCAGCGCGTACCCGTCGGGGCTCCCTTGGACGCGCAGATAATCGGCGAGGACCTTGGCATCGCCCCCGTCCGAAACCGGCAGGCTCTCCACTGCCTGCTCGTAGCGTGCCATTGCCGCGGAGCCTGGGGGGCCACGGGGCCCCTTGCCGGCGGCGGTGGCGAAGGAGATCGCCTGATCGAGATCGCGGTCGCGCAGCTTCGAAAATGCCGCGCGGATCGACACGTCCGGGTCGACGAGCCCCGGCGCCGGAGGTCCCGGGACCGGGTGAGGGCTTGGCGACGCAGACCCACTCGCGCGCCCGATGTAGATATCGCTCTGCCCGGCGTGCGCGGCGTCGAGCATCTGCCGGAGATCGGTGTGCGACAACCCGAGATTGGTGAACAGGTCGTTGAACGCGGACCGCGCATTGGCTCCGGCCGGCCGTCGTAGAGCAACGCCGCTGTCGGTGAACGACGCTTCGACCACCGGGATCCGCCTGTCCCCGGTGTGCAGGCGAGCACGGCGCGTGACCATACCGGGCGGAGCGTCGGTGAACGCGCGCGTGACCGTCGGCGCCGAGCTCGATTTGCTGCTCTCCTCGAGGTGCAGTGTTTGCCAGGGGAGGTTGTCGACCATCCGCGAGCCGGTCTGCTGCGGCACCTCGATCGCGACCGCAGTCTCGACCTTGGGCTTGCCTCCCTTGTTCAATCCGAACAGACCACTGATCCAGTCGCCCTCCGACGCCTTCAGCAGCGCCTTTCCCGACGGTTCGCCGCTGCCGACCTTCAACAGCACGGCCGGCT
>Ga0265328_10000320_pt1 | contig 22440 bp, 21 predicted proteins | sample 41624metaG_FD_202086 | JGI IMG/M metagenome (GOLD analysis project Ga0265328, IMG submission 202086) | Rhizosphere microbial communities from Carex aquatilis grown in University of Washington, Seatle, WA, United States - 4-16-24 metaG | ecosystem: Host-associated > Plants > Roots > Rhizosphere...
GCCCTGTCCGGAATTTTTCCGTCGAGAAGCTGATCGTCGCGACAGAGGGCGCTGCGAGGCCGGTTTACGATCGGCTCAGTTGAAAGCCGCCTGATAGTAACGTCCCCCGGCCGCCGCTGCGGGCGGGGGCAGCGTCGGCTCGATGTAGATCAGTTCGGGTCCGAACAGACCGCAGCGCAGCGCATAGGTTCCACTGACCAGAAACACCGAAAGCGCGGACCGAAAAATCAGTATAAATTGCGGGCGCAGAATGGAGCCGGACACCCGAATGGCCCGCGCCTCCACGAGCTCGAGTTCAGCCGGCTCGGGGTCGCAATCGGCAACGAAGATTTCGCCGACGAGCGGTTCGAACTCGTGAAAATCCATCGGGCGCGGGAGTAGAGGCTGCTTCGACATAGCGCGCATGCTAGAGGCTGCAAGAAGACAGTCAACCTTCGCATGGCGACGACCGGATGATTTCGATGACGGATGTGGATGCATCCTTCGACGCAGCTTTCATCCGCCGTGCGCCGAAACTGGCGATCCGGGCGGAGGTCGCGACCGATGCGCCATTTCTGCACGACCTTTTTGTCCGATGTTCTCCGCTGCGCGATGCGCTCCCTCGGGAAATGCTGGCGCGCCAGTGGCGGCTGCAGGATGCGAGCCATCGCAACGCCTACCCTGCCGCGATGCGGCGCATCCTCTCGGCCGAGGGCCGCTCTGTCGGACGGATCGTCATCGACTGGACGCCGAACGACCATTCGCAGGGAATCGATCTCGCAGTCGATCCCGAACATCGCGCGACCGGCGCCGGGCTCCACTTGCTGCGCGCCTGGCTCGAAGTCGCCGACACTCTTCGCAAGCCTTGTCGACTCACGGTAATCGCCGCAAATCCGGCCCGCTGCATTTACGCTCGGCTGGGTTTCATCGCAGAACAAAACCTTCACGACGCTCGACCCTTGCTCGAAATGACGCGAACGGTCGGGCGGCTGCGGGTCTGAAGCGGTTCTCGTCACCCGTCGGCGAGCCGCGTTTGGAAAGCGGGTCCGAGCCCTACGCTGCGCGCGCCGCCCTCGAAAACATCACCTCGTGAATAGGAAGGGTCGACGATTTACAAACGAGAAATTTGCTGCCATTCTGCGTTAAAGAAATTGAAACGTTTGCTTAATTGAAGCGCTTGCTTGTTTGCACCGCGCAATTTCGGGCGAACGTCGACCTGATCTTAGCCATTTTCGATCCGCGGAGAGCGAAGTGCCTACTTTTACTTATAATTTCGGCGGCGGTACCAATCTGACGATCCAGACGGACGCGCTCACCTCCACTCTACCGGGCCAGACGATTTCCCACGGCGCGGGATATTCCATCACTTCCATCAGCGGAACGTTCGCTGGATACACCATCACCGGGGAAGTAGGGACAGGCGGCGTCGTCGGGGGAACACAGACAGGCGGCTACGAAGGGAATATCACCGCCGAAGGGGCAAGCATCAATAATATTATTTTTAATGGCAATGCCAACGGTGCTCCGAACAGCACTTCCGGCATCGACCAACAGGGCTTAGGTTTTGCGATCAATTACAATGGGCAGACTGGCTACGTCAACCTCTATGCCACCGGGGACGGCACCTTTACGGCTCAGACCACGTTTCTCCAGACCAGCGGCCCGTTTGTCGGCCAGTATTTGAACCGCCTCCCCGATGGCACCGCCATCACTAACGGTTTGAACGGCACCTTCTCCAGCGTCACCACCAGCGCAAATGTGCCTTGCTATTGCTCCGGCACGAAGATTCTCACTGCGAGCGGCGAAGTTCCGGTCGAAGAGCTGGAGGTCGGCGATCTGGCCGTTACGGCATCCGGCGCGCGAAAGCCCATACGCTGGCTCGGCCATCGCGAGATCGACTGCCGCGATCACGCGGAGCCTACGCGCGTCCTGCCGATCCGCATCGCCGCCCACGCGTTCGCGCCGGGCAGGCCAGCGCGTGATCTCTATGTGTCTCCGGGCCACGCCATCTGTCTCGACGTCTTGGGCGAAGTTCTTATTCCTGCCAGCGCCCTCGTCAATGGCGCGACGATCGCGCAGATCGCAGTCGAGACCGTGACCTATTGGCACGTCGAGCTCGAGGAGCATGACATTCTTCTCGCCGAGAACCAGCCGGCCGAGAGCTATCTCGACATGGACAACCGCGCCTTCTTCATCGAAACCGGCGTCGTTTCGGCCGACCCACGCCCCGACGTCGTCGAGCCTGCGCCGCTCACCCATGCGGATTTCTGCCGCCCCTTCCACGGCGAAGGCCCGCTCGTGGCCGTCGTGCGGGCGCAGCTGCGCGCCCGGGCGCGGACGCTGGGCTGGACGCTGATCGACGAGCCGCCGCTCGACTTGCGCCTGCTCGTCGACGGGACGCGAATCGAGCCGATCGTCCGCGGGGCGTCTTGCCGCTTTGCGATCCCGGCGGGCGCGCAGGACGTGTGGCTCACGTCATCCGTTTCCCGCCGAGCTGATGTGAGGGACAGCGACGACGGACGCGAGCTCGGCGTCTACCTCGAGAAGCTCACGCTTTGCGACGGCTTCGGGCCGGATCGCGCGATCGATCTCAGCGACCCACAGCTCGACGCATGCGGGTTCTATGATCTCGAGGACAGCGCGCGGCGCTGGACATCAGGTCGCGCGCGGATACCCTCGGTTTATTTGCTAGATAGCCAGGACGGGATGTTCTTGCGCGTCGAGCTCGGCGGCCCGATGGTGGCGAGATGGGCTGCGCCAATAGACGATCGTCGATTGGTCGCGGCGGCGGCTTGAGGCGCCGAACATGGGTTCTGAACGCCCTTTTCGGGCGCGACGATCAAAAGGGCTCCTGTTGAAAATTTGCGTGAGGACGAGACGGCCGTGCTCTAGACGCAAACCCCGTTGTCGCCCGCGAGGGGACGTGTTAGGCGGGCGCCGTGACAGGCGTCACCATCCCGTTGCGCCTGTCGGGAGCCGAAATCGGCTGGGAGTTCGACGATGACCGATACGAATGGAAGCGGCTCCGGCCCGACCGGCGCCCCGGCGCTCAATGTGCTCGTGCAATATGTGAAGGATCTGTCCTTCGAGAATCCCAACGCCCCGCGCTCGCTGCAGCCGCGCGAGAATCCGCCGGAGATCGGCATTCAGGTCAATGTGAACGCCAAGCAGCTCTCGCCCAACGACTTCGAGGTCTCGGTGACGCTCGACGCCTCGGCTACAGAGGGCGGCGAGGTGCTGTTCAAGCTCGAGGTGGATTACGGCGGCGTGTTCCGCCTGGTGAATATTCCCGCCGAGCAGATTCATCCGCTGGTGATGATCGAATGCCCGCGGCTGTTGTTTCCTTTCCTGCGCCAGGTCGTCGCCGACGCCACGCGCAACGGCGGCTTCCCGCCCCTCTATGTCGATCCGATCGACTTTTTCGCGCTCTATCAGCAGCGCGCCGCCCAGGCCGAGCAGCAGGCCCCGGCCAACGCCAATTGAGATGCGGAAGGCGAGCCGTCAGGCTCGCCTCTCCACGACCTCGGCCGCTTGGACCTCCGCCTCTTCCGGCTTCGCGAGATAGCGAAGCCACACAGGCTGCTTTGCGAGCTTGGCGACAAAAGCCTCATGCGCCGCTCTCTCCTCCTCGGTGAGGAAGGGCGCGAGCTTCTGCGGACGGATACGCAATAATTCGCCGCCGCCGGCCTCGTCGAATGTGACATCATCCGCCTGCAGCGTCAGAGCGGATTGGCGCCCCCCCATCAGCTCCGCATAGACCTCGGCGAGAAGACCCGCGTCGAGCAGAGCGCCATGCTTGTCGCGCCTCGTCAGATCGACGCCATAGCGCTGGCAGAGCGCGTCCAGCGTATTGGAGGCGCCGGGATGACGGCGCCGGGCCATTGTCAGAGTATCGACGACGCGATCGAATGAGATCGCTTCGATCCCGAGCAGGCCGAGCTCGAAATTGACGAAGCGCATGTCGAATTCGGCGTTGTGGGCGACGAGATGGGCGTCGGCGACGAATTCCAGAAAGCTCTCGGCGATCTCGTGGAATTTCTTTTGACCCGTGAGAAAGGCCGAGGAGAGTCCATGCACGCGAAACGCCTCTTCCGGCATGTCGCGTTCGGGATCGAGATAGAAATGGAAGGTGCGGCCGGTGGGAATGAGATTGGAAATCTCGACCGCGCCGATCTCGACGATGCGATGGCCCTTGGTCGGATCCAAACCCGTCGTCTCCGTGTCGAAGACGATCTCGCGCATCGCGGACAACCTCTCGTGTGAAAATCAGCGCCGCTCGTTTTTGTGCGCCAGCGTATCGAGAATTAGCCGAACTTCCTGCCGAGCGGAATCCAGCCCGCGGTCGCTATGCACCACGAAATCGGCATGCGCGCGTTTTTCGGCGTCCGGCGTCTGCTTGGCGAGGATGGCCGCGAATTTCTCCTCCGTCATGCCGGGACGCGCGAGCACGCGCGCGCGCTGAATTTCCGCCGGCGCCGAGACGACCACGACGGCGTCGACATCCTTTTCGGCGCGAATCTCGAAGAGGAGTGGAATGTCGAAGACGACGACGCGCTCGCCGGCGCGCCGGTTGGCTTCGAGAAATTCGTCGCGCCCGGCGGCGACGAGCGGATGCACCAGCGCCTCGAGACGGCGCAAAGCCTCGGGATCGCCGAGCACGCGGGCGGCGAGGCGGGCGCGGTCGACGACTCCATCGACGGTGGTTCCGGGAAACATCTCTTCTATGAGCGCCGCCGCCGGGCCGCGATAAATCTCGTGCACGGCGCGATCGGAATCATAGACGGGGACGCCTTCGGCGCGGAAGATATCCGCCGTCGTCGATTTGCCCATGCCGATCGAGCCTGTGAGCCCAATGATCAGGGGTCGCGCGGGCGCATCGGCGCTCATGAGAGAAACGCGCCTTCGCGGCGGAGCGCTTCGAGCACGGGCAGCAGCGGCAGGCCGATAATGGTCCAATGATCGCCGACGATGCGCTCGAACAGATGAACGCCGAGGCCCTCTATCTGATAGGCGCCGGCGCTGGTCGTGGCTTCCTCGGCGACAATATCCAGATAGGCGGCCAGGAAATGGTCCGAGAAAGCGCGCATCGTCAGATCGGCATGGGCGACGGTCTCGAAAAGAAGAACGCCATCGCGCGTGATGGCGACCGCCGAATGCAGGCGATGGGTGCGGCCCGAGAGAAAACGCAGCTGCTCGCCGGCCGCGGCCACTGTGTGCGGCTTGCCGAATCGGCGTCCCTCGCAGCTCGCGACTTGGTCGGCTCCGAGGACCAGCGCGCCCGGCCGCCCGAGGGAGACGATCTTCGCCTTGTCCCGCGCCAATCGCGCCGCGACGGCGTCGGCGTCGCCGCCCGCCGCGACGACCTCGGCCTCGACCGTCCGCTCGTCGATCTCGGCCGGATGGACGAGAAAGGGCGCGCCGATCTGCTCGAGCGCCGCGCGTCGGCCTTTGCTCTTGGAGGCGAGAATCAGTGGTTCGGCGTGAAGCCAGAGGGCGGCGGAACGATCGAACGACACCGAAATCTCCTCGCTTCGATACCCACAGGGCCGAGCGCGATCGCGGGCATAGCGGGGACAAATAACGCCGCCGGACGGAGGCATGTGCACAGCTGCGCATAACGTGGCGCAGTGATCAACAGGCGTAAGAGCGGGTGGAGAAAAGCGGGAACCTGGCGATCACAAGGCGCGATTCTCCGCCGTCAAACTCCATCCATGTGGGAACATGCGCGCAAAGCTTTGTTAATATTTTGTTTACCAGCCTGTCCACAATAGGCCTGGGAATCTCTCTACAGCTGCGTTCGTGGTACGTAAGGTGTGGACAAAAGGTTGACGGAAATTAACCTGCGTTAAGAAACCGCTAATAAAATCAAAAAAATCTCTTAAAGATTGAATTTTCTTTTTGTGTCGTTTTGGGCTAGCTCCAATGCCGGGAAGAGCACACGGCGTCTCCCACGTCCTGCTCCTCCTGTTCCCTGACCTCGCCGGAGCCAAAGCGCAATGGGTGATCGTAAGCCGCTCCTCGCCGTTCTGAGCGGCGAAGCACAGGCCGTTCCGCCGATCTGGCTGATGCGCCAGGCCGGTCGCTATCTCCCGGAATATCAGGAGCTCCGCGCCAAGGCCGGGAGTTTTCTGGACACCTGCTACAATCCGCAGATCGCAGCCGAGATCACTCTGCAGCCGATCAAGCGTTTCGGCTTCGACGCGGCGATCCTATTCAGCGATATTCTCGTCGTCCCGGACGCGCTCGGACAGAAGGTCTGGTTCGAATCGGGGTCCGGCCCGCGGCTCGTTCCGGTCGAGAGCGACAGCGACATAGCGGCTCTGGCGGAGAGTTTCGATATCGAGAAGCTCGCGCCGGTTTTCGAGACGATCGACCGGGTGAAAGGCGCGCTGCCGAAATCAGTGGGGTTCATCGGCTTCTGCGGGGCGCCTTGGACGGTCGCCAGCTATATGATCGCCGGTCGCGGCACGCCGGATCAGGCGCCGGCGCGGCTCTTCGCCTATCGGCGGCCGGAGGCCTTCGCTCGGCTCATCGACATTCTGGTCACGGCCTCGACCGCCTATCTCATTCGGCAGATCGACGCCGGCGTCGAAGCGCTTCAGCTGTTCGACAGCTGGGCGGGCGTGCTGCCGCCTCACGAATTCGAGCGCTGGGTCGTCGCGCCGCTGAAAAAGATCATCGGCCAGGTGAAGGCCGCGCGGCCGGGCGTTCCGATCATCGCTTTCGTGCGCGGCGGAGCGACGCATCTGCCCGGTCTCGCCGAAAGGCTCGGCGCCGATGCGCTGGGACTCGATACGGCGATAGATCCGGCCTGGGCGGTGAAGGAAATTCCCGCCGGGGCGGCGCTGCAAGGAAATCTCGATCCTCTCGCTCTGCTCGCCGGCGGCCCGGCGCTGGATCGGGAGATCGATTCGATTTTGCGGTGTTTCGCGGGACGTCCGCATATTTTCAACCTGGGCCATGGCGTCTTGCCGGAGACCCCGCTAGAGCATGTCTCGCAATTGATCGAGCGTATTCGCAAAACGGGAAATTGAGTCATGTATCTCTGGATCAAAGCTTTGCATGTGATCGCGGTGATCGCTTGGATGGCCGGGCTGCTCTATCTGCCGCGGCTCTTCGTCTATCACACGGAAGTGGGGCAGGGCGCGCCTTCCGCATTGTTCAAGAAGATGGAGCGTCGGCTCGCGCTCTACATCATGGCGCCGGCGATGATCGTCTCCTGGCTCGCTGGCCTCGCGCTGATCTATTTCGGCTCTTTCCACGGCGCCGGATGGCTGCACGCCAAATTGGCGCTCGTCGTCCTGCTGACCGGCGTCCACTTCTATTTCGGCGTCACGCAGAGAGCTTTCGAGCGCGACGAGAATCATCGACCGGCGCGATTCTTCCGATTCATCAATGAGGTTCCGACGTTGCTGATGATCGGCATCGTCGTGTTGGTGATCGTCAAGCCGTTCTGACGACAGGGGTTTTTCCCCGAGTTTCACCGGATTGTCATAAGCTTCGGGCGGATGGCTTGCGTTTCCGCCCGAAAGGGATTAATTGCTTTATCGCTCACCTCAGGCAGATCGTCGTTTCAAACGACAGCCGGATCCAGACCGGCTCATCGGGGCATCGGCTCCCGCTCCCTTCTGCCTCATCCCGCCCTAGCCCAAGTTTCATCCGAATATCGTCGAGGATTGTCCCACATGGGGGAAATCAAGCTTCAGGATCTGAAGTCCAAGTCGGCCGCCGAGCTTCTCGCCTTCGCGGAGGAGCATGAGGTCGAGGGCGCTTCGCTCATGCGCCGGCAGGAACTGCTCTTTGCCATACTGAAGCAATTCGCCGGTCGCGACGTCGAGATCGTCGGCGAAGGCGTCGTCGAGGTGCTGCAGGACGGCTTCGGCTTCCTGCGTTCGCCGGACGCCAATTATCTCGCGGGTCCGGACGACATTTATGTGTCGCCCTCGCAGATAAGGCGCTTCGGCCTGCGCACCGGCGACACGGTCGAGGGCATGATCCGCAGCCCCAAAGAGGGCGAACGCTATTTCGCGCTGCTCAAGGTCAATTCGATCAATTTCGAAGACCCTGAGAAGGTGCGGCACAAGGTTCCCTTCGACAATCTCACGCCGCTCTATCCCGACGAGCGCTTGAAGCTGGAGATCGACGATCCGACGCGAAAAGACCTTTCCGCCCGCGTCATCGACCTCGTCGCGCCGATCGGCAAGGGCCAGCGCGCGCTGGTCGTCGCGCCGCCGCGCACCGGCAAGACGGTGCTGCTGCAGAATATCGCGCAGTCGATCACGACCAATCATCCGGAATGCTATCTGATCGTGCTGCTCATCGACGAGCGCCCGGAGGAAGTGACCGACATGCAGCGGTCCGTGAAGGGCGAGGTCGTGTCCTCCACCTTCGACGAGCCGGCAGTGCGCCATGTTCAGGTCGCGGAAATGGTCATCGAAAAGGCCAAGCGCCTGGTCGAGCATCACCGCGACGTAGTGATCCTGCTCGACTCGATCACCCGTCTCGGCCGCGCCTATAACACTGTGGTTCCGTCCTCCGGCAAAGTGCTGACCGGCGGCGTCGACGCCAATGCTCTGCAGCGTCCCAAGCGCTTCTTCGGCGCGGCGCGCAATATCGAAGAGGGCGGCTCGCTGACCATCATCGCCACGGCGCTGATCGACACCGGCTCGCGCATGGACGAAGTGATCTTCGAAGAATTCAAGGGCACGGGCAATTCGGAGATCATTCTCGACCGCAAGGTCTCCGACAAGCGCGTGTTCCCGGGAATCGACATCACCCGCTCCGGAACCCGCAAGGAAGAGCTGCTAGTGCCGGCGGACGTGCTCAAAAAGATGTATGTGCTGCGCCGCATCCTCAATCCGATGGGCACGGTCGACGCGATCGAATTCCTGCTCGGCAAGCTGCGCGAGACGCCGAAGGGCAACGCCAGCTTCTTCGATTCGATGAACACCTGAGGCGGCGCCCTCGGACGCGCCGGCGATGTAAATTCGCGGGGAGAGCGTGTTCGAGGGCTTCGCCAATGTCTGGACGATCGTCGGCCTCGGGCGCGAGCTGAAAGCCGACGCGCCTCTGGCTCTCACAGTGGCGGGTGAGCGCGTCGTCCTGTTCCGCGGCGCCGATGGCGCGCCCGCCGCATTGATCGATCATTGTCCGCATCGCGGCGTCGCTCTTTCGCTTGGCCGAGTCGAGAAAGGCGAGATCCGCTGTCCCTTCCATGGCTGGCGGTTCGGGCCGGATGGAAGCAATCGATTCACCCCCTGGAATCCCGACGGCAAGCGCGACAGGCTGTGCGCCAAGGCTCTGCTGGCGCGCGAAAGAGACGGCGTTCTCTGGCTGCGCACAGCGCCCGGGGAGACGGAGGAGCAGCCTCCGCCGATCGCATCGCTGACGCGGGGCCCGCGTCTTTGCGCGCAGAGTTTCTATTGGCGGGTCCATTGGACGCGCGTCATGGAAAATATGCTCGATTCGCCGCATATCGCCTTTGTCCATCGCCGCAGTTTCGGCGGCCCGGCGGCGCGGGTTCTCGACGAAAATCCGCTGGCGCGAATGGATGTGCGCTGGGAGCCGAATGAATTCGGGGCCCAAATCGGCGCGGCGATCGACGGCGTCGCGCGATCCGCGTCGCTCGATTACGTCTTTCCCAATCTGATGGAGCTGACGCTGGATTTCCGCAGCCGCGTCTTTCGGATTTTCGCTGTTTGCATTCCACTCGGCGAAAAGGAGACCAGATTGTTGCTGATCACGGCGCGCGGCTTTCTGCGCGCGGCTTGCTTCGACCCGGTGTTTCTCTGGGCGAATCGGCGCATCGCGGAAGAAGATCGCGCGATCGTCGAATCCTCGTGGCCCTCTTTTTCGCCATTGGAGGGAGAGGAAGTCTCCGTGCGGACGGATGCGGCGACGCTCGCCTTTCGGCGACTCTATCGCGAGCGTCTCGCCGATTCGCGCGCCTGATAGCGGCGGCGACTGCCCGGTATAGGGACATTTGCTCGACGGCCCCGGCGCAAAACGATGCGCCGATAAGATTCTTTCTCGTGGGCGGAAATTCGAGTAGAGCGGTCCGATCTTCCGGCGGATGGCGGTCTGGCGATGTCGATTGAAACGATCTTTGCCTCGGCCACAGGCGCCGGGCGCGCGGCGATCGCGGTGATCCGGCTCTCCGGTCCGATGGTCGGTGTCGTGTTGGAGCGGATCGCCGGGCGCATGCCACAGCCGCGATTTGCGCATTACGCCGGCTTCCGAGACCCGAGACATGGCGAGACGATCGACCGTGGGCTCGTGCTCTATTTTCCGCAGCCCAATTCGCCGACCGGCGAAGATTACGCCGAATTGCAAATTCACGGCGGCCGCGCGGTCACGCGCGCGCTTCTGCGGGTCTTGACCGATTTTCCCGGGCTGCGGGAGGCGGAGCCGGGCGAATTCGCGCGGCGAAGCCTGGCCAATGGCAAAATGGATCTGTCGCAGGTCGAAGGCCTCGCCGATCTGATCGAGGCGGAGACAGAGTTTCAGCGTCGTCAGGCGATTCGAGCGCTGGGTGGGGCCTTGCGCAAGCGCGTGGAGAGTTGGCGGGAGACGCTGATCCGCGCGCTGGCCTCGGTGGAAGCGGAGCTCGATTTTTCCGATGAGGGGGATGTGTTCGAGCCCGCGACCGCGCTTCGCCCGTTGCTGGATCCGCTGACGGATGAAATGGCGGCGGTTCTGACATCGGGCGAGACGACGGAACGGCTGCGCGACGGCTTTGTCGTTCTGCTGCTCGGCCCGCCCAACTCCGGCAAATCCACACTGCTCAATGTGCTGGCCCGGCGCGACGCAGCGATCGTCTCCCCGGTTCCGGGAACGACGAGAGACATGATCGAGGTCCATCTCGATCTCGGCGGCATGCCGGTCACTCTGGTCGATACGGCTGGTCTGCGGGAGGCGACCGACGAGATCGAGCGCATCGGCGTCGCGCGCACGCGAGCGCGAATCGGCGAGGCCGATCTGCTCCTCTGGCTCTCGGAAGGAGGCGCCGACGCGCCGCAGCTGGAGCCGGTCGAAGGGGCCGAGCTGATTCGCGTCGCGACCAAGTCTGATTTGCTGGGCTGCACATCAGATGATCTTGCAATTTCTGCTCGAACAGGGTTTGGAATAGAGCGACTTCTGGACGAAATGGCGGATCGCGCGAAGCGGCGGCTGGGGGACGGCTCGACTGCGCTTCTCACGCGCGAACGGCATCGGCGGCTCGTCCAGGAGGCGAAAATCGCGATCGAGACGAGTCTCGATTCGGGTAAGCCGCTCGAATTCGTCGCAGACGATCTTCGCGTCGCCGGCCGGGCGCTCGGCCGCATTGTCGGCGCCGTCGATGTCGAGGATGTGCTGGATGCGATTTTCTCGCAATTTTGCATCGGTAAATAAAGTTTCACGTGAAACAGGATCGCGGGTGAAGAGGTGAGCCGACCGGCTTATGACGTGATCGTGATCGGCGGCGGCCATGCCGGCTGTGAAGCCGCTGCGGCGGCCGCGCGCCTCGGGGCGCGCACGGCGCTCGTCACTCACGCCCGCGCCACGATCGGCGCCATGTCCTGCAATCCGGCGATCGGCGGACTGGGCAAGGGCCAGCTCGTCCGTGAGATCGACGCGCTCGACGGCCTCATGGGCCGCGTCGCCGACGCCGCCGGAATCCAATTTCGCCTGCTCAATCGTTCGAAGGGTCCGGCGGTGCGGGGCCCCCGCGCCCAGGCCGACCGCAAACTCTACCGTGCCGCGATGCAGGCGGCGATCGAAGCGGTCGATGGTCTCGATGTCATAGAGGGCTCGGCCGAAGGATTGGTCGTCGAGAATGGCCGCGTCGTCGGTGTGAATCTCGATGGCGCCGTGCTCGCCGCCGGCGCCGTGGTGGTGACAACCGGCACTTTCTTGAATGGCGTGATTCATATCGGCGCGACGCAACTCTCGGCCGGGCGCATGGGCGAGCGGCCGTCGATCGCTTTGGCGGAAGATTTGCGGCGGATCGGTTTCGTGACCCGGCGCCTCAAGACCGGCACGCCGCCGCGCCTCGACGGAAGCACGATCGACTGGGCCCGTCTCGAGGAACAGAAGGGCGACGAGACGCCGGAGCCCTTCTCCTATCTCACCAGAGCGATCGTCAATCCGCAGATCGTCTGCCACATCACCCGAACCAATGCCGCGGCGCATCGCGTCATTCTCGATAATCTCCGGCATTCGCCGATGCGCAGCGGCGCGATATCCGGGCCGGGGCCGCGCTATTGCCCGTCGATCGAGGACAAGGTCACGCGCTTCGGCGATCGCGACGCTCATCAGATTTTCCTCGAGCCGGAAGGGCTTGATGACGACACAATCTATCCCAATGGCGTCTCGACCTCGCTGCCGGAAGAGGTCCAGCACGCTTTCATTCAGACGATCGAGGGACTCGAAACCGCGCGGATTCTGCGGCCGGGCTATGCGATCGAATATGATTTCGTCGATCCGCGCGAGCTCGACGCCACGCTACAGACGAAGCGGATCCAAGGCCTTTTCTTCGCCGGTCAGATCAATGGCACGACGGGATATGAGGAGGCCGCCGCGCAGGGATTGGTCGCCGGACTGAACGCGGCGGCGCGGGCGGCGGGACAGGATGCGATCGTTTTCGATCGCGCCGAAGCCTATCTCGGCGTGATGATCGACGATCTGGTCACGCGCGGCGTCAGCGAGCCTTACCGCATGTTCACCTCGCGCGCCGAATATCGTCTGTCGCTGCGCTCGGACAATGCCGATGAGCGTTTGACCGGCAAGGGGCTCGGGATTGGCTGCATCGGGCCGGAACGCGAGCGCATACATCTCGAGCGAATGGATCGGCTCGGCCGCGCTCGCGCGCTGCTGCAGCAATTGTCCTTGACCTCCGCGGCGGCGGCGCGGGCCGGCCTGCCAATCAATCAGGATGGGCAGAGGCGCAGCGCCTACGCGCTATTGTCCTTTCCCGGGATCGATCTGGCGCGGCTCTCGGCGATCTGGCCGGAGCTCGGCGAGATCGACGCGGAGACCGGGGCGCGGGTCGAGACCGACGCCCGCTATGCCGTTTATCTGGACCGACAGAGCGCCGATATCGAATCCTACCGTCGCGACGAGCAGCTCGCTTTGCCCTCGACGCTCGACTATGGCGAGGTCGGGGGGCTCTCCGCGGAGCTGCGCGCCAAGCTGTCGGCGCTGCGTCCGCGCACGCTCGGTCAGGCTCAACGCATCGAAGGCGTCACCCCTGCCGCGCTCACGCTTCTGGCCGCGCGGGCGCGACGTGGATGAGTGGGAAAATGGTCGGCAAGGCGAAGGATCGCGCCGGCGATCGTGAAACCGCTCTCCAGCTCGCGCCGTCGTTGCGGGCCTATGCGCGCGAGTTCGAGATTTATGAATCGCTGCTGCGCAAATGGCAGAAGTCCATCAATCTCGTCGCCGAAAGCACGCTCGAGGAATTATGGACCCGGCACTTCGCCGATTCGGCGCAGATCCGCGAATTCTTTCCGAGCATCGAACATTGGGTCGATCTCGGTTCGGGCGCGGGCTTTCCCGGCATGGTGCTGGCGATCTGTCTGAAAGACCATGCGGAAGCCAAGGTTCATCTCATCGAGAGCGATCAGCGCAAAGCGGCGTTCCTGCGAGCTGTTTCACGTGAAACAGGGGCGGCGGCCGAAATCCATGTCGGCCGAATCGAAAATGAGCTGCCGCTCATCACCGGCCCGGCGGCCGGCGTCACCGCCCGCGCCCTGGCGCCGATGCCCCAATTGATCGAGTGGTCTCGCGAACTTCTGTTGAAAAACGTCAAAGGCGTGTTTTTAAAGGGCGAAGACTGGGCCACCGAATTGACCGGCTCGAGCGCCGCGGATAGTTTCCAGATCTTGACATTGCAAAGCCGGACCCATTCATCCGGCCGCATTATCGCGCTTGCGCGGGATTTTGGAGCTTGACGTGACCGACGTTCCTCATCCCCGCATTCTCGTCCTCGCAAATCAAAAGGGCGGCGTCGGCAAGACGACGACCGCCATTAATCTCGGCACGGCGCTCGCCGCCGTGGGCGAGTCGGTGCTCGTCATCGATCTCGATCCGCAGGGCAACGCCTCGACCGGGCTCGGAGTCGACCGCAAGGCGCGCCGGATTTCGACCTATCATATGCTGGTCGCCGAGAGCAGCCTCGCCGAAGCGATCGTCGCCACCGCCGTGCCGAGGCTCTCGATCGCGCCTTCGACGCTGGATCTGCTCGGCGTCGAGCTCGAGATCGCCGGCGACAAGGAGCGCGCTTTTCGCCTGAAGCGCGCTGTCGCCGAGCTGTTCGCCGCGGAGCGCCACGACCACTCCCTGGCCTTCACTTATATTTTGATCGACTGTCCGCCCTCGCTCAATCTTCTGACCATCAATGCGCTTGCTTGCGCCGATTCGGTTCTGGTGCCGCTGCAATGCGAATTCTTCGCGCTCGAGGGTCTGTCGCAGCTCCTGTCGACTGTAGATCAGGTGAAGCGATCGCTCAATCCGCGGCTCTCGATCCATGGCATCGTGCTGACCATGTTCGATCCGCGCAATAATCTGGCGACCCAGGTCGTCGCCGATGTGCGGCGCTTCATGGGCGACAAGGTCTATGAGACGGTGATCCCGCGCAATGTGCGCGTGTCGGAAGCGCCGTCGCATGGCAAGCCTGTGCTGCTCTATGATCTCAAATGCAGCGGCAGCCAAGCCTATCTGAAGCTGGCCACGGAAGTCATCCAGCGCGAGAAGCGGTTGCGGGCCGCCTGACGCGCGGCTACGCCGCTCGCTCCTGGCGATCTCCCGTCAATGGATTGAAGGATATTTCTCGAAATGGCCGAAGAAGCGACGCGCAGAAGATTGGGGCGGGGGCTCGCGGCTCTGATCGGGGACGCGGGCGAGGAAGCGCCGGCGGTGGATCGCGCGCGCGGCCAGCGCAAAGCGCCGATCGAATTTCTGCGGCCCAATCCGCGCAATCCGCGCGTCGCCTTCAATGAGGCGGATCTCGCCGATCTCGCCGCCTCCATCCGCGAGAAGGGCATTATCCAGCCGATCGTCGTGCGCACCGTGCCCGGGGTCGCCGACGCCTATGAGATCATCGCCGGCGAGCGCCGCTGGCGCGCCGCCCAGCTCGCCAATCTCGCCGATGTTCCGATCATCGTGCATGAGGCCGATGATCGCGAAGCGCTCGAGCTCGCCATCATCGAAAATGTCCAGCGCGCCGATCTCAATGCGATCGAAGAAGCGCGCGGCTATGAGCGGCTGGGGAAAGAATTCGGCTATTCTCAGTCCGATCTCGCCAAGATCATCGGCAAGAGCCGCTCGCATGTCGCCAATACGCTGCGCATCCTCAATCTGCCCGAGGCGAGCCGGCGCCTGGTGACGGAAGGCGTGATCTCGGCCGGCCATGCGCGCGCGCTGCTCGCCCTCGACAATCCCGATTCTGTGGCGCGGCGCGTCGTCGAGGAGGGCCTGACGGTGCGCGACGTCGAGCGACTCGCGCAGGGTGATTCCGGCGGCAGGCTGGAGACGAAATCGCGCAAACCGCGCGTCGAGAAGGACGCCGATACGGTGGCGATGGAAAAATTGCTGACCGATGCGCTGGGGCTCTATGTCTCGATCCACCATAGCGGCGAGAGCGGCGAATTGCGCATCCGCTATGCGACGCTGGAGCAGCTCGACGGATTGTGCAGAAGGCTGACAGGCTGAAGAATAGCGATGGGGAGACGGTCGAGTAGCGAGTGGTGAATAGACCACGGCTCACGACCGCCCCTCTCATTCACTCGTCTGCGCGGTCCAGCTCGCATGTTCGACGCCGGCGATCTTCTCGAGATCCGCGGCGACGGCGTCGAGCTCTTTGGGATCGACGCTGGTCGAGGTCAATATGGCGACCAGCTCCACCTCGCCTTCGCCACGCTCTAATTCCTCGATCTCGCGGACGGGATAGTCGGCGGCCTCGAGCTTCTCCACCATCAGATCGCGCAGAGCGTCGCGCCGTGTCTGTGACACGGTGACATGCAGGCGGTAGACCGCTTCGGTCGAGCGCTCGTCGATCGGCGCGCGTTCGATGAGATGGACGAGCGGCCGCAGCAGCATATTGCCGGCGAGCGTGAATATGGCCATCAATATCGCCTCCGCCGCGTGATCGGCGCCGGCGAAGGCGCCGGTGACAGCGGAGCACCAGATGGTCGCGGCCGTATTGAGGCCAGAAATATTGGCGCCGTCCTTTATGATGACGCCGGCGCCGAGAAAGCCGACGCCCGAGGCGATATAGGCGAGCACCTGAGTAGCGCCCACATTGCCGTTGAGCCGCATGCCGAGATCGACGAAAGCCGCCGCGCCCAGCGCGACCAGCGCATTGGTGCGCAGCCCGGCGGTGCGCTGGCGATATTGCCGCTCGGCGCCGATCAGCGTGCCGAGGATTAGTGCAACGAACAAAGAAATCAATGAATTGAGAAATTCAGGCGTGTTGAAGTTCGTTATGGCCGCCATCATCCGCATCCGTATATTTGTCCGACCGGGCCTTATACCACCCGGCGAATCATTGTCTCCTATCGGACATAGTCGTAGAACTTCGCGACGAATTTTACCCGGTGGGCTCACGCCACGATTGAATCTTTCTCTCGAAAGCTTAAATTTGAAGATGTTGTTGTTCCTAAAACTCAGGGGGAGATTCATGGAACGTCGGCAATTTGTAACAGCTATGGGCGCATTGGCCGCCGCAACCGCCGCCACGGGGACTTTGGCGGCCGAAGATCCGCATGCGCATCATCATGGCGGCGCCAAATATAAGGCGCTGTTCGAGTCGACCACCAAATGCGTTGCCGCGGGCGAAGAATGCCTGCGCCACTGCTTTGAGATGTTGGCGATGAACGACGCCAGCATGGGAGCCTGCACCCAGTCCACCTTCGACGTCGTCGCGGCCTGCAAGGCTCTGGCGTCTCTCGCGGGGACGAGCTCGAGCCTGACTCCGACCTTCGCCAAGGCGGTGGCCGAGGCCTGCCTCGCCTGCAAGAAGGAATGCGACAAGTTCCCGAAAATCGCGGAGTGCAAGGCCTGCGGCGACGCCTGCAAGGCCTGCGCGGACGATTGCCAGAAGGTCTCCGCCTGAGGGGGAGGCCCCCGACCGATTTGCGGGACGCGCCAAGGCGCGTCTCGTCTACGACGATAGGACGATTATATTGAGTATTGCGCGCCGTGGCGGCCGACGGCGCGGATTTCGAGGTCTCGCGAGAGTTTTCTCGAGGAACCGCCGGCCATCCTCCTGCGTGTCGCCAGCGACACGATCGCAACGGAGCCTGCAAAGTGATCGAGCGCGCGCCGGAAGTTCTCTCGCCCGAGGCCCACGCTCACGGCGGGGCGTCCTTTTTTCTGCGACAATGGCCTTATTTCGCCATGCTCCTGCTGGCGCTGTTCGGCGTCGCCTATACGAGTGTGACGCGCCAGGGCATGACCACCTATTGGATCGTCCTCGCTCCGATCTTCGGACTGATCAGCATTGTGGCCGGTTGGCCGGAGGCGGAAAACGCCGACGAGAAATGGCGGCTCGTGCGCACGCAGATCCTCCATTGGGGGGCCGTTCTCGCCGCCATGTGCCTCATCTTCATCGGCGATGTGAAGCAGATGATGAATTCCGACAGCAGCGCGCTCGCCGTGCTGACGGTGCTGGCGCTCGGCTCCTTCACTGCGGGCATTCACGCCGAGGCGTGGCGCGTGTCGCTCGTCGGCCTGCTGCTCGGCCTCGCCGTTCCGGCCATTGCCTGGCTCGAGGAATCGACGTTGCTGATTCTGCTGATCGTCGCCGTGATCGTGGCTATCGGAGCATTCGTCTTTCTGCGCGAGCGCAAGCCGGCCTGATGCTGCGCGTGACACTGACATAAAGACTTGTTTATATCTTTATTGCATCTGCTCCCTCGCCTTGCTATAGGCGGCAAGGCCCGTCGCGCTCGCCTCACCTAAGGCGAGACAACGCCTGAAGGGAGCGTCATGACCACCCATTTCAACGATTATGTCGTCGCCGACATCGGCCTCGCCGATTGGGGCCGCAAGGAGCTCAACATCGCCGAGACCGAAATGCCCGGTCTGATGGCGACCCGCGCCGAATATGGCGCGTCGCAGCCGCTGAAAGGCGCGCGCGTCGCCGGCTCGCTGCATATGACCATTCAGACCGCCGTGCTGATCGAGACGCTGAAGGCGCTCGGCGCGGATGTCCGCTGGGCGTCCTGCAACATTTATTCGACGCAGGACCACGCCGCTGCGGCCATCGCCGCCGCCGGCACGCCGGTCTTCGCGATCAAGGGTGAGAGCCTCGAGGATTATTGGGACTACACCCATCGCATCTTCGAATGGGGCGACGGCGGCACGCCGAACATGATTCTCGACGACGGCGGCGACGCGACGCTGCTCATCCATCTCGGTCTGCGCGCCGAGAATGGCGACACCGCCTTTCTCGACAAGGCGACCAATGAGGAAGAGGAAGTCCTCTTCGCCGCGATCAAGAAGCGCCTCAAGGCCAATCCGGGCTTCTACAAGCGCAACGCCGAGGCCATCAAGGGCGTGACGGAGGAGACCACCACCGGCGTGCATCGTCTCTATGTCATGCACAAGGACGGTAAGCTCCTGTGGCCGGCGATCAACGTCAATGATTCGGTCACCAAGTCGAAGTTCGACAATCTCTACGGCTGCCGCGAATCGCTGGTCGACGGCATTCGTCGCGCCACCGACGTGATGATGGCCGGCAAGGTCGCGTGCATCGCGGGCTATGGCGATGTGGGCAAGGGCTCGGCCGCTTCGCTGCGCAACGCCGGCTGCCGCGTGCTGGTCACCGAAATCGATCCGATCTGCGCCCTGCAGGCGGCAATGGAAGGCTATGAGGTCACGACGATGGAAGACGCGGCGTCGCGCGCCGACATCTTCTGCACCGCGACCGGCAATGTCGACGTCATCACGACCGAGCACATGCGCGCCATGAAGGACCGCGCCATCGTCTGCAACATCGGCCACTTCGACTCCGAGATCCAGGTCTCCGGCCTGCGCAATCTCAAATGGCACAATGTGAAGCCGCAGGTCGACGAGGTCGAGTTCGCCGACGGCAAGCGCATCATTCTGCTCGCCGAAGGCCGCCTCGTGAATCTCGGTTGCGCGACCGGCCATCCGTCCTTCGTGATGTCCGCGTCCTTCACCAACCAGACGCTGGCGCAGATCGAACTGTGGACCAAGCAGAGACAGTATCCGGTGGGCGTCTACACGCTCCCCAAGCATCTCGACGAAAAGGTCGCGGCGCTGCATCTCGACAAGATCGGCGTGAAGCTCACGAAGCTGACCGAGCAGCAGGCCGCCTATCTGAACCTGCCGCAGAGCGGCCCGTTCAAACCGGACCACTACCGCTACTGAGCCGGCGGCTCCGCAGAAAAATCGCGGCCTCGCTCTCGTGAAGAGAGCGAGGCCGTTTGCAAAGCCGTCGCAATGGCGGCCACGCCGAATTTGCTCGGCGGGCGCGGCCGCCGTCGCGCCGTGACATTTTGTAGCAAGCATCTTCGAGCCACATCTTTTCCAACAACATCAATGGCTAGCAAGCGCAACGCGCCTTCGCCCCCGACGGAGGCTCGACTTTCGCCGTGCGTTTGCAACGTTGGAGTCTAAGCTGAGGATCAGGCCTCGCGGCCGAGGCGAGCCCTCCAATCTCATAAGAGCCGCCGGACACGCGGGCCGATGCTCGTGGGATGCGCGTCAAATCGCGAATCAGGAGAATTCATATGAAGGCCGATTTTCTGGCAGCCACAGCTCTGGCGACCTTTGTCGCTTTTTCAACGACGACGGCGCACGCCGACACGGCGACCTTTACGGGGGCGCCCTTGACCGGGTGCCCCAATTGCACAGCGACGGACAGCACCGGCCTCGTCGTTTCCGCCCTCGGTCATCTTCTCCCCAACGGTTGGGACGTGCAAACGGGAAGCAGCGGGCTCTATTTCGCCAACCGCACCGGCGGCGTTTTCTCGATCCCCGCCTCGAATTTCCCTGGAAAATCCTTCGATCTGACCGGTCTGAAGCTTTTTGCGTACGGCGTCACGAGGGTATCGACGCCCGTCACCCTCACCCTCTACGCTTATCATTTCGGCATTCCGACCGCGGACACGGTGCAGGTGACGGTCAATTCACAAGCCGTTCAGAACGTGACTCTTTCCGACCCTCGTCTACAGAATGTCGACACGCTCGTCATTCGCTACGATCCGTTGCAGGTTCGGAACGTCTATTTCATCGAGACGCGCTTTACGCCCCACTGATCGTGGAGCGCTTTTCTGCGCTCGCATGATTGCATGCGAGCGCGCCCCGTCTCGGGCCACGGCGCGAACCGCGCTCTCCGAGGAGGGCGCGATTTCGGGCCGGCCGATGCGAGGACATCCTCGCTATCCGCCGCGCCGACGTATCGAACATGCCGACCGCCCCGCAGCGCCGACGAAATCTTTTCCCTCCGAGCCGCCGACGCCAGTTCGGCGAAATCCTTAGGTGTGAAGCTCGCGGTCACGATCCGCGTTTCACTTTTCGACGGCGCGCTTTAGATTAGACGCGATTCGAGACGGCGCCTCGGTGGCGCGCGGACGGCTTACGGCGTTTGTTTGCGATGAGCCTTTGCAAATCGAACGTGGAGACCTGTTCGCATGTTTCACGATGCGGCCTTCGGGCCGAAAGCGTTGCCGCCCGCCCGGCGTCGGGGAGCGTCCTCGCCGCTCGTTCGCGGCGTGACGCGCGGGCTCGCGACGGCCGGCTTTTTGCCGCTCGGCGGCCCGGCGCGGGCGGAGGCGCTCGCCAATTTGCTGGCGACGACCAATAACGCCGAATTCGTCAATCTCGCTCTCACCGGCGGACTCGCCCTTTTCGCCGTCGTCGTCGCCTTCACCCATCTCGGCGAGCGCAAGGCGTGGAGCCGTCGCGAGGCGCGTCTCGCCGCCGAGCTCGAAGCGACGCGCACGCGACTCGATCGCGCCGAAATTTTTCTGTCGAGCGAGCCGCAGCTCTTCGTCTCCTGGGACAACGCCTCCGGCGAGCCCGACATAGAGAACGGCCTCAACGATCCGGCCTTCGCCCGGCGCGTGCTCGCCTTCGGCTCCTGGCTCGGCCCGGAGGAGGCGAGCGCATTGCAGGAGCGCATCGACCGACTGCGCCAGAACGGCGAAGGCTTTCATCTCTCGCTCGCGAGCTTGCAGGGCCGGCGCTTCGACGCCGAAGGTCGCGCCGTCGCCGGCCGCGCGGTGCTGCGCATCCGCGAGGTCTCCGGCGAGCGGCTCGAGCTGCTGTCGCTGCGCGAGCGGCACACGCGCAGCGTGGCCGAGGTCGAGGGATTGCGCGCTCTGCTCGAGGCGCTGCCGACGCCGGTCTGGATGCGCGACGCCGAGGGCCGAATCACCTTCGTGAACTCCGCCTATGCGCAGGCGGTGGAGGCGGAAAATCCGGCCGACGCGCTGCGTCGTCAAATCGAGCTCCTGGACAATGACGCGCGCACCCAAGCCCTGGGGGCGCGCGCACATGACGAGGTCTGGCGCGCGCGCGTCACGGCGGTCGTCGCCGGCGAGCGGCATCGTCTCGATATCGTCGAAGCGCCATGCCATGGCGCGGCCGCGGCGCTCGCCATCGATCGTCATGAGATCGACACGACGCGCGCCGATCTCGAGCAGCAGATGCAGGCGCATTCGCGCACGCTGGATCAATTGCCGATCGCCGTCGCCATTTTCGATCGCTCCAAACGTCTCGTCTATCGTAACGCCGCCTATGAGAGTCTGTGGCCGCTCGACCGCGCCTATCTCGACCAGGGGCCGAGCGACAGCGAGATACTCGATCGTCTGCGCGCCGAGCAGCGCCTGCCCGTCGAAGCCGATTACAAGGCCTGGAAGGGACGCCTGCTCGAGGCCTATCAATCTTCCGAAGAACATCACGTGCATGTCTGGCACATGCCCAATGGACGCACGCTGCGCGTCGTGGTGAACGCCAATCCGCAAGGCGGCGTCACCTATCTCTATGACGATGTGAGCGAGCGCTATTTCCTCGAATCGCGTTTCCATGCGCTCGACCGCATGCAGAACGAGACGCTCGAAAATCTGCGCGAGGGCGTCGCCGTGTTCGGCCCGGACGGGCGCTTGCGCTTCTGCAACCCGGCCTTTCTCGCGCTATGGGCGCTCGACAAGCGCATACTCGACGACAAGCCGCGTTTCGACGCCGTCGCCAATCTCTGCCGGCCGCTGCATCTCAATGAAGAGACCTGGAGCGAATTGCGCGGCTTCGTCACCGGGCTGCAGGACATGCGCCAGGGCTTCACGCGGCGTATTGAGCGTTCCGACGGAGTCGTGCTCGACTGCACGGCGCAGCCGCTGCCGGAGGGAGCGGCGCTGCTCACCTTCGTCGATGTGACGGCGGGCGTGAATGTCGAGCGCGCGCTCACCGAGCGCAATCAGGCGCTGATCGCGGCGGAGAAGATCCGCAACGATT
>Ga0265328_10000321_pt1 | contig 22427 bp, 18 predicted proteins | sample 41624metaG_FD_202086 | JGI IMG/M metagenome (GOLD analysis project Ga0265328, IMG submission 202086) | Rhizosphere microbial communities from Carex aquatilis grown in University of Washington, Seatle, WA, United States - 4-16-24 metaG | ecosystem: Host-associated > Plants > Roots > Rhizosphere...
GCTGGCTGGGCGAGCCCGCGTTCGCCGAGCTCCTGCGCCCGCTGATCTCCCGGCTGGGCGACGTCTCGCCGCGCACCCTCCACACGCTCGCGGCCGCGGTCAGCCTGACCGTGATCACCTTCCTGCATACGGTGCTCGGCGAGCTGGCACCCAAGGCGCTGGCGATCCAGATGACCGAGCCGGTCGCGCTGTGGGCCGCCGTCCCCTTCCGGGCGTTCTACATGCTCGCCTTCCCGCTGACCTGGACGCTGAAGGGGGCCGCGGCGCTGGTCTTGAAGGCGCTGCGCCTGCCGCCCGCGTCGGAGGCGGAGATGCTGCACTCGCCCGACGAGCTGCGCCTGGTCCTGCAGCACGTGCAGCTGGAGCCGGGCGCGCGCCGGCTCATCGATCGCGTGTTCGACTACACCCACCGCGTCGCGCGCCACGTGATGACGTTGCGGCGCGACGTGGTCACGCTGGAGGTCGGGCGCCCCTTCGACGACAACCTGCGCATCGCCGTGGCCAACCAATACACGCGCTACCCGCTGGTCGAGCCGACCAACGACCGCGTCGTCGGCTACGTGCACCTCAAGGACATCGTCGCTGCGCTGGCGTCGGGCCGGCGGCCCGAGCGCATGCGCGACCTGGTGCGCGAGCCGATCTACGCGTCGGAGGACACGCGCCTCGAGTGGCTGCGCCGCGAGTTCCAGCGGCGCCGCGTGCACATCGCGATCATCCTCGGCAGCGGCCACTCGTTCACCGGCATCGTCACGCTCGAAGATCTGGTCGAGGAGGTCGTCGGGGAGATCCAGGACGAGCAGGACCTGGAGGAGATCCCACCGGTCACGCGGAACGCCGACGGCAGCTTCGAGGCCGACGGCCGCCTGACGCTCGACGTCGCCAAGCGCGATCTCGGCCTGACGTTCCCGCCCGTTCCGCCCGACGTCGAGACCCTGGGCGGCTTCGTGCTCATGCAACTCGACGAGCTACCGGTCCCAGGCGACGTCGTCGAGGCCGCCGGGTTCCGCATGACCGTGCTCGAGGTGCGCGACCGCCGCATCCGCCGCCTGCGCGGCACCCCGCTGCCCAAGCCCCCCCAGGAAGACGGCTGACGAGACCGACAACAAGACGGCTGACGCGAACACGGCTAGCCGCACCACGTCGCAAGAGGATGCGTCCAGGTGGCGGAGCGCGCAGCCTGCGCTACCCTTGCGCCCGTGTTGCAAGAGCTGTCGAAACAACTGGGGCTGGGGGCGTTGCTCTCGGAGCTGAAGAGCAGAGCTGGTGGTTACGAGCTGGTCGACCACTGGCAGCAGGGTGAATTCCACCACGACGTGGTGTTGCGCGTGCCGGAGGGCGCCGCGAAGTTGCCGGGAGCGGTGCTGGTCGTCGCCACGAACTGCAATGGAGGCGTCAAGGAGATCCTCTGCTTCGGCTCGGTCCCGGCGCGCGGCGCGCTCTGGCGTCACCGCTGCCCCGACAGCGACGAGTTCTCGGGCGAGCTGCCACCGCTGCTCGGCGAGGTGCGGACGATTCACTGGTTCGATCCGTGCGAGCTGCTCAGACCCGACGCGCGCAGCGAATTCCGTGAGGACGCGCGCGAGCGCCAACCCGGCGGCGGCTGGCGCCTGAAGCCCGACGTGACCGGCGCGAGCGGCGGCCCGCGCGCCGACGCCGCGCCGATCTGAAGAGATCATGGCGGAAGAGGAAGAGCGCGAACGACCTTCTCTCGTCGGTTGCAGTTGACCTCCCGCACCGACGCGGGCATTGTAGCGCCCTCGTTTGACCTGCCCAGGTAGCTCAACTGGTAGAGCAACGGACTGAAAATCCGTGTGTAGACAGTTCGACTCTGTCCCTGGGCACAAGCCGCTCGACGCGACGGTTGGCATCTTCCCCGTAGAGCAGCCAGAGTAGCTCCGGTGGAGTCCGCCCCGGCACGCCTCGTGGTTCTCGTGCTGTGCGCGGCTCTCTTCCCCGGGCGCGCCGCCTGGGGCCGACCGTCATCGAGCGACCTTCGCTGGCTCGACCGGGTGACCTACGGCGTGAACGCCCCCACCCTGGCCGAGTACGAGCGGCTCGGGCGCAAGCGCTTCATCGAAGCGCAACTTCGCGGGGACGGCAGCGCGCTGCCACGAGCGATCGCCGACCAGATCGACCAGCTGGAGATCCAGCGACAGGATGGAGCCACCCTCCTCCTGGAGGTGTCGGCTGCGCAGAAGCGCATCAACGCACTGGCATCGCCCGCCGAGAAGGAGCAGGCGCGAAAGGCCCTGAACGAGCGGGCCAACGAGCTCAGCTACGAAGCCGCGCGCCGACACGCGCTACGGGCGATCTACGCGGGAGACCAGCTGCGCGAGCAGTTGGTGTGGTTCTGGCTGAACCACTTCAGCGTCTACGCGCAGAAGGCGAACGTTCGATGGACCGTCGCCGACTACGAAGAGCGGGCCATTCGTCCCCACGTCCTCGGTCGCTTTCGCGATCTGGTGCTCGCCACCCTCACCCATCCCGCCATGCTGCAGTATCTGGACAACGCGCAGAACGCAAAGGGGCACCTGAACGAAAACTATGCGCGCGAGCTTCTGGAGCTGCACACGCTCGGGGTCGACGCGGGCTACACGCAGGGCGACGTACAAGAGCTGGCGCGCGTCTTGACGGGCGCCGGCATCGACCAGGACGGCGTCGCGCCCAAGCTGAAGGACGACCTTCAGGCTTTGTACGTGCGGCATGGCGGCTTCGAATTCAACCCGGCGCGCCACGACCCTGGCGACAAGGTGTTGCTTGGTCACAAGATTCTCGGCCACGGCTTCGGCGAGATCGAGGAGGCGGTCGAGACGATCACGCATCATCCGGCCTGCGCCCGTTTCATCGCGCGCAAGCTCGCCGCCTACTTCGTGGGCGATGAACCGCCCCGATCCCTCGTCGAGGCGATGGCCAAGGTTTTCACGCGCACCGACGGAGATCTCACCCAGGTGATGCGGACACTCCTCACGTCACGCGAGATGGCGGCGTCCCTGGGACGACAGTTCAAGGACCCGATGCACTTCGTCGTGTCTGCCTACCGCTTCGCCTATGACGACCGGCCCATCGCGAACGCGCACCCCATCATCAATGCGCTCGGCGCCCTGGGCGAGCCGCTCTACGGCCGGCCAACCCCGGACGGCTATCCGCTCGGAGCGAATGACTGGGCCAGCTCGGGTCAGCTCAGCCGCCGCTTCGAGATCGCGCGCAACATCGCCTCCGGCAACGGCGGTCTGTTCGAGCCGGAGAATGGGACCCCATCGATACTCACCGGTTTCCCTCGCCTGGCGTCGCGCCTGTACTTCGATCTCGTCGAGTCGAGCCTTTCGCCGACCACGAGACAAGCGTTCGAGCGAGCGGCGTCGCAGCAAGAATGGAACACCTACCTGCTCGCGTCTCCGGAGTTCAACCACCGATGAACCGCCGGCGGTTCATCGGTGGGCTCGCGCTGTCGGCCCCGGTCCTGACCCGCTGGGGCGCGGCGTTTGCGGCGCCCTCCGGTTCGCCGGGGCTCTTGCTCGTCTTCCTGCGCGGTGGCTACGACTGTGCGAACGCCGTCATCCCCTACGCCAGCGATTTCTACTATGAAGCGCGGCCCAACATCGCGGTCGCTCGGCCGACGGCGGGCGACGCTCTCGGGGCGCTGGAGCTGGACTCGAGCTGGGCGCTGGCGCCGGTCTTGCGATCGACCATCGGGGCCCTTTACACGAAGGGCGAGATCGCGTTCGTTCCTTTCGCCGGGACCGACGATCTCTCGCGCAGTCACTTCGAGACCCAGGACCACATCGAACGCGGCCAGCCGGCGGCGGGCGCGCAAGACTTTCGTTCGGGGTTCCTGGCGCGCCTCTCGAGCGTCGTCGCCGGCGCGTCTCCGATCGCGTTCACCGACGCGTTGCCCCGCTGCTTCCAGGGCGCGAATGTACCCAATCTCTCCCTTCGCGGGTTGGGGAAGCCTGCCTTCGACGAGAGGCAGTCTTCGATCCTCGCCAGCATGTACAAGGGCGGACCGCTGGAGATCGCCGTGAACGAGGGCCTGGAGCTTCGAAAGACGGTCGCGCGCGAGCTGGAGCAGGAACTTCGCGACGCCAACCGCGGCTCCATCAACCCAAAGGGCTTCGAGCTCGAGGCGCGTCGAATCGGCCACCTCATGCGCGAGCGATATCGCATCGGGTTCGTCGACATCGGAGGTTGGGACACCCACGTCGGCGAAGGAGGCGCGCAAGGCGCTCTCGCGAACAGCCTCGACAGCTTGGGCCGTGGTCTGGTTGCGTTGGCCGAAGAGTTGGGCCCGCGCTGGCACGACACGGTTGTCGTCGTCATCTCCGAGTTCGGCCGCACCTTTCGCGAGAACGGCAACAAGGGGACCGATCATGGTCACGGGTCGACGTACTGGATCCTGGGTGGCGGAATCCGAGGCGGCTCGGTGGTGGGCGCCCAGGTCAAGGTCGAGCGTGCGACGCTGCTGCAGGACCGCGAGTATCCGGTGCTGAACGACGTGCGCGATTTGCTCGGCGGGCTCTTCGCGCGCATGTGGGCTCTCTCGCCGTCGGATCTCGACCGAGTCTTCCCGGGCGCCACGCCGCTGGAGCTGGGCGTCGTCTAGCGGGGTCCCGTCCCGGTCGCTCGACGAGAACTTCATCGCTGCTTCAATGGTTGCCACAGGGATTGCATCGAAGCGGCGCGTGCGGATGCCTCGGTGTGCGATTCTTGCCGCGGTTGCTGCCTTGCCGTTGCTCGTGCTGTCGACGCACGCGCGCGCGGACGAAGTGGGGGCGGCGGGCGACGCACCGCCGGCGGCCGGAACGCCGGGCCAGCCGCGGGCGACCGCCGGAAAACTGGCACCGCCCGCGACGCTCTGGAAGCCGGCGCCGCCGGCGTCGCCCTCGATGACCCCGGTCCCGTCCGTTGCGCCAGCGCCGGAGCCGCGCGCTCCCTCCGCGACGACCCCGGTGGTACCCGCGGGCGGGCCGGAAAGGTCGTCAGCGGCCACAGCGCCGCCGCCGGCGCTCGCGGATGAGACGCCGACTGTCCACCGCTACCGAGCGGTACCGCTCGGCGCGGGCGGCGCGCTCCTCGGCACGAGCTACGGCTTGAAACTCCTGGGTGGCTTGCTGTTGGTCGCGGCCAGCGTCGACGGCGGTTGCCGCAGCTGCGCGTGGCGCGAGGCCGGCGGATTGCTGGTGCCGATCGCGGGCCCCCTGCTGGTCGCGAGGACGGAGGATCCGCACGGGCGCTCGTCCACGGGCTGGGCGGTCGCCGTCTCATGGAGCGTCGCCGACGCCGCCGCGTTGACCCTGATGACCATCGGGCTCATCGGGCACGACGTGCCCGTGGAGCCGACCCGGCGAACGCGACCGTCGGTGACGATCTTCCCGACCGTATCGCGAGAGCTCAGCGCGCTCTCACTACGCGTGACCTGGTAACGGCGCGGCGGCCCGCGCACGTCGCAACCTAGCGGTGGCCGCGCCAGCCACCGCGCGACGACGCGTGCCCCGCTGGACCGGGACGACCGGCGGCGACGGCGGGCCGGCCGCCTCGCCAACCGCTCTCGTAGTTCCGGCGCACCGGCCCGCCCTGCATGCGACGCTGGTACAGCGCAGGCGGTTCGCGGTCGTAATGAGCCCAGCGCCCCCCGTCGCGATAGTACCAGCGGCCGCCATACCAGTAGGTCGGCCGCCCATCGAAATAGAAGGGTTCGGTCGTCGCGATATACGTGTCTGGCGGATAGCCGCTGTCGTAGCCGTACCCGGCGTCGAACGCCACGCCGCAACCTGCGGCAGTCGCCGCGACGGTCGCGCCCAGCACGAGCACGCACGCCATGCGGCTCATCGCCGAACGACACATCGACGCGAGCCCTCTCGCGCCCGCCGTCATGAATTGCTCCGAGCGGCCAGCTCGTGGGTCGCGTGCACGTTGAGCATCTGGGCCAGCTCGCTTCGCTGATCGGCGGTGAGCACGCCGCCCATCGCTTCGACCACGTGAACGAAATGGACCGCGCCCCAGCGAACCAATTGTTCGTCGGCGGCGTGCCCGGTCGTCATCGCCTTCGCGTCAAAGCTCTCGGCCTGGAATGCGGCGCCGAAGGCGCGCAGGTGCGCCGACACCCTCTCGTGCTCCAGCGGTGGCACGCTCCTCATGTCGTCGCCGAGCGCGGTGTTGATCTTGGCGACCTGGTCGGGCGTCAGCGCCAGGTCGGTCTCGAGCGCGGAGAGCTGGATCCCTCGGTGGTCCCCGGGACCGACCTCCTCCGCGTTCACCCTCCGCCACACGGCCCAGTGCGCTTCGACCTTGTCGACCAGCGCCGCGCGCTGCGGGGGTGTCAGCGTCGCGTGCAGCTCATTCAAGGCATCGGCAGATGCTGTATCGACCTGCGCCGCCGCGGCCGTCACCTTCACCAGCGCCCCATCGACCTTGCCACTATCGAATTTCGAGGCCCTGAGGCCGTCGACCAGCGACATCACCAGCACTTGCTCCGCCTTGCGTGCGCCTTCCATGTTCGCGTAGAGGCCGTCGCGAATCTTCTCCACGACCGCCCGCTGCTCGGGCGAGACCCCCAGCGTCTCCAGGCTCATGGCAATGAAGAGGGTCACGCCGCCGTGGTGGTGGTACCCATGGTGCTCGAACAGCCCCGCCACGTCGTCGTCATCGGTCAGGGCCGGCGTCGACGGCGGCGGGTTGTTGTTGGCGTGGGCCCCGCAGCCCGCCGCAGCGGCAATGCCGACCAGCCATGCCGCAACCGTTCGCAGCCGGCGACATCCTGTTTCCCTCATCTCGGGTATCTCGATCATCCCAGCTCCTTGAGAGCCGCGGCCACGCGGCACCTGACGTGGACCGTAAGTCCTCCCGGGCAAGTTGCCACCGGCAGAGCGTCGATTTGCGCGCAGCGGATCTGATCGCCCCGTGGACGGCCTGGGCGCAGCGCTCCAGCCAAGCGCGCGCCCGCGCGTGTTCGCTACCCGAGCCGATCGCGGCCATGATGGATCCATGCGCCAAATCTGGATCACCAAGCCGGGACCACCCCAGGTATTGCAGCTCCGCGAAGCGCCTGATCCCCAGGCGGCACGCGGGCAGGTACGGGTGCGCGTGCGCGCGAGCGGTATCAACTTCGCCGACCTGCTGGCGCGCGTCGGCCTCTATCCCGACGCCCCCAAGCCCCCGTGCGTCGTCGGCTACGAAGTCTCTGGAATCACCGACCAGATCGGTGAAGGCGTCAGTGGCATCGCCGTCGGCGACCGCGTGCTGGCCATGTGCAAGTTCGGCGGGTACAGCGACACGGTCGTCGTGCCGGCCCAGCAGGTGCTCAAAATGCCGCCCCAGATGACCTTCGAGGAAGGCGCCGCGTTCCCCGTCGTCTACGTCACCGCGTACAACATGATGGTCTTCAACGGCAACCTACGCCCCGGATCCACCGTGCTCATTCACTCGGCGGCGGGCGGCGTCGGCGCCGCCGCGATCCAGATCGCCAAGACCCGCGGCTGCGTGATCCTGGGCGTCGCATCGGCCTCGAAGCACGACTTCCTGCGCGAGCAGGGCTGCCAGCATCCCATCGACGTCGCAGGCGACTACGCCTCCCAAGCGCGCGCCGTCGTCGGTGACAAAGGCGTCGATCTGATCCTCGACGCCGTGGGCGGCAAGTCCTGGACCACGGGATACGACTTGCTCGCACCCTGCGGGCGCCTCGTCGCCTTCGGCCTGTCGTCCGCCATCAGCGGCACCAGGCGCAACCTGCTGCACGCCGGGCGACAGCTCCTCGCCATCAAGAAGTGGAGCCCGATGAAGCTCATGGACGACAACAAGACCATCAGCGGAACCAACGTCGGCCACCTCTTCGCCCGCCCCGACCTCATCGCCCCCCAGCTCACCGCTCTGGTTCAAATGTACGAAAACCGCGAGCTCCACCCCCACGTCGACCGCACCTTCCCCTTCAACGAAGCCCCCGCCGCCCACCAGTACATCCACGATCGCAAGTCGAAGGGCAAGGTGCTGCTGGTGCCATGAGCCGGAGCCAGTGCCCACCGCCGGCACGAGCGCGTTGCGGTCGGTGAATCAACGGGCGGCTCCGCCAGCAGCTCAAATCGGCCCGATTGTAGAGGCCGATATCGTCGCCATTGTGATGGCCGGCGCACGTCCCGTGCGCTCGCGTCGGCCGGCGGACGCCGCGATCGCGTCGCTTTCGACCTAAGAATCAATCAAGTCCAGGCACTTGCCTCGGGGCATCGGCGGGGCGCCACCCATTCCATCAGGACGACTTACTCTCTCCCTCAAAACGACGGAGAGTTACACCCCATGCGCGTCGATGATCTGGACCATGAAGAGTTGTTGGAGCTCGATCCTGAAGGCGGAGCGATCCGCTTCGCTGGACAGCGCGCGCTGTTGTTGGATGCGGTCGCGATGGGCCTTCTGCGGAAGTACCTCGTCGAGAACTTTGGCCTGACGGCTGCTCGAGCCGTGCTCACGCAGTTCGGTTTCGCCCATGGCTGGCGCATGGCGGAGGCGATGCAGGCCGAGTTCAAATGGGATAGCGAAGACGACTGGCGCCACGCGGGCACTCGCATTCACGCCCTCGAAGGGCTCTTTCGAGTCGAGGGAGGAAGCAAGGAACCCCTCTCCAAAGAGGGCATCATGCTCATCGCCTCCTATGAAGCGGAGCAACATCTCTTGCACTTCGGCCAGTCGGACGAGCCCATGTGTTGGACCATCTGCGGATTGACCAGCGGATACATCAGCCGGACGGTCGGCAAGGAGATCTACGTTCTCGAGGATCGCTGCATGGGCAAGGGCGATGCGGGCTGCCACCTCCTTGGGCGCACGCGGGAAGAGTGGGGAGACGAGCGCGCGGAGGAGCTGCGCTTCTTCGAGACCGGCCGTCTCAAGGAGTGCCTCGACGTTTCGCTCCATCGGGTCACCGAGACGCTGAAGATGACCGAGCGGAAGCTGCGCGAACATCGCCGGGCGCTCGTGCGAGTGGCCACGGACGTCGAAGAGCCGCTGGGGATTGTTGCCAAGAGCGCGGCGATGGAGCAACTCGTGGACCTGGCGCGGCGGGTTGCCAAGTTCGACGCCACCGTTCTCATCACCGGCGAGAGCGGCTCGGGCAAGGAGCGGATTGCGCGCCTCGTCCACGACGAGTCGACGCGCTCGACCGGGCCGTTCATCGCCGTCAACTGCGGCGCCATCACCGAGACCCTCCTCGAAAGCGAGCTCTTCGGACATGCGCGCGGCGCCTTCACGGGCGCGAACCAGGATCGGCCCGGCCTGTTCGAAGCCGCCAACAACGGAACGCTGCTGCTCGACGAAGTCGGCGAGATCTCGAAGGGCATGCAAGTGAAGCTGCTGCGCGTGCTCCAGGAGCGGGAGATCCGGCGGGTCGGCGAGAACAAGAGCCGGCGGCTCGATTTGCGCGTCGTGGCGGCCACCAATCGGGATCTCGCCCTCGCCGTCGCGGACGGCAGCTTTCGACAGGACCTGTACTACCGGTTGAACGTCGTCGAATTGAACGTTCCTCCATTGCGCGAGCGCCGCGACGACATCTTGCCGCTTGCCCGGGTCCTGCTCGCAGACGCGGCCTTGCGGATGAAACGAAAGATCACGGGCCTCACACCGGCAACCGCCGATCAGCTGCTACGCTATCACTGGCCCGGCAACGTGCGCGAGCTCGAGAACGCCATGGAGCGTGCGGTCGCGCTCGCGCTCGGCAACCGCGTGGATCTGGCGGATCTGCCCGAGGAGGTCCGTCAGGCATTTCCCACGCCTGTGGCGACGAAGGGCGCATTGCGCTCGCTCGAAGAGATCGAGAAGGACTACATCATCGCGGCGCTGAAGGTGAACGGCGGGAACCAAACGCAAACGGCCGAGCAGCTCGAGATCGGCTCTGCGACGCTCTATCGCAAGCTCAAGCGTTACGGAATGATCGGCAGCAAGGACCCGCTGATCAAGGATGCGGAACGCGACGTCGAGGTGTCTTCCGTATGACGCCGCGGACCGCATAGGAAGGCTCGGCCTCCGCGCGCCGCCTGAATTGTCAATCAACATGAAGGACTCCTTCAGTCAATTCGACAGAGTACCAGGAGATGCGCCGCGAGCGACCGGCTCGACGAACCCCCGCACAAGGCGCGTAGGCGTCATGGGCAGGCTTGCCGTCGGGCGTCGAGGTCGACATCCTTGATGAGCGTGCTGAAGTCGAGCGCCTTCGCTTGCGGACAGACGGCGCTCGGCGGGAGGCTGTACTCGACATTGAAGACGGCCTTCCCTGCCTGGACGAACGGAGTCAGCAGGTTGCACTCCTGGAACTGAAAGCACTGCTCATTGAGCGCCCAGTCGAACAGCGACAAGAGCGCCGTCACCTGATCGAGGTCGTTCTTCAGTCCGACGGACAGGCCGCGCATGTGAGCCGCAGCGGCGAGGTACCGATTGTATTGCAGCTGATCGTCGGCCGTGAGCGGAAACCCGGTGTCGTTGCTGTAACCATCGACGTTGTCGAGCTCGATCCCGTCGAATCCCTTGGACCGGCAAAGATCCATCCGCGCGTCGAGGATCGGCCCCAGCAGATCGATTCGACGGATATCGAGCCATTCTTCCCCGGGCGCCGCGAGCGCGTTGCCTTTGACCTCGGGTGGAAATTGAGCCGCGTCGGGGCGCCAGTCTTCGCAAGAACCCGCGCTCACGTAACAAATGACCTTACTGCCGCGCAGGTGCAAAGCTGCGATGGTCGACGGCGCCGTATCGAATAGATCGATGTCAAACATCGTGGCATCGACGTTGAGGTCGATGGTACCCGTGAGCTGCCACTGCCACGACAATCCGGGCGCTGGCCGCCAGACAGCGCCGGAGGCTGCCGCGGCGCCCGTCACGGCCGGCGGCGTCTGAGCGCCGGGCGCCGAGGTCCCAGCGGCGAGCGGCGCCTGATCTCCCCTCGGTTCGTGTTGCGAGGCCCCGATCGCGCCCGTGCAACCCTGAAGCGCGACCGCGACAACCACGGAGGCGCCACGCAAGCGAGTTCGAATTCTGTTCATGAGGCATTGGGCTCCTCTTCGTTTCCGTGCCGGTGTGCAGGAAGCGGGCCGGATCGATTGAAAGCTCCCGAATAGACTTCGGCGCAAGACGCTTCGCGGTCGCGCGGTCGGATGGCACGTCTGATGCGTTGGGGCTCTCCATCGCGCCGAATCACCGGGGCGGGATGGAGATCGCAAACCTATGGAAACTCATATTCGATCAAAGCGGGGGGTTGTGTGGGGCGTCGGTGTCAGCTTGGTCTTGCTCGTTGGATGCGGCGATTCTGTCTATTCACAATCGGGCTCCAACGGCATCGCTCGAGACCAGGTTGCGCGGGGACCGGTCGCGCCACGGCGGTTTGTGACCACCCCGCAGACCGCGGTCGATACCGCCGCGGCCACCGTCGCGCCATGGACGACGATCGCGTTCCCCGCCGATGTCAGCCTCGACGCCCGGCTCCTGATCATCACCGCCGATGGAACCGACCCCGCATTCACGGCGATCGTGGAGGGCCTGCAGTATCTGGGCACGCCCTTCGACGTCCTCAACGCGACCACTGATCCCGAGCTGACGGCGGATCGATTGGCGACCGGCAGCCGCGGTCACTATTACGGGATCTTCCTTGACCGCGGCAACTTGTCGACCGGTACGGTCAGCGCGTTCTCGACTGCCGAATGGGGGGTGCTCACCGACTACGAGGCGCGCTTTCAGGTGCGTCGCGTCGCTCTGTACGCCTACCCGGAAGCCATCTACGGTCTGACGCCGGTGGGAGCGCCGATCGACACCACGATGGGACCGCTGTCGATTCATTGCACCGCGAGCGGCGCCGCCGTGTTCGCCGACACCAACTGCACCAGCGGGATCACCGTCGTCGGAGCCTACGCCTATCCGGCTATGGCCACCGGGACGGCGACGGTGCCGATCCTCGTCGACGGAGTCGGCAACGTTCTGGGCGCGACCTTTACCGACCTCTTCTCTCGCGAATACCTGGCGCTCACCTTCGCGCAGAGCCCGAGCTTGGTTCACTCGCTCTCTCTCATCCATGATCTCGTTCGCTGGGTGACCCGCGGGGTCTTCCTCGGCGAGCGGCACGTCTACCTGACCTCTCAGATCGATGACCTCTTCCTGGCGTCAGACCTCTATCCCTATTGCAGCGACTGCGTCGACGGCGGCATCGACGGGGCGCCGCCCGCGGGGTCGGCGCCCGTGATCATTGGCGATGCCGGCGCGCTCCCGGGTCTCACTTATCGGATCACCGAGCTCGACATGCAGGCGCTGGCCGATTGGCAGGCGGCGACGCGCGCCAGTCCACTCACCGCCGACCTCCGCTTCGATTGGGCCCTGAACGGGGTCGGCGCCAGCGCGTCCGATCCGCTGACGACCCTGACGCGGACGCTCGGGTCGACCTTCAAGTGGATCAGCCACACCTGGGACCATGCGCTGCTCGACAACATCAGCTACACGAACGCGCTCGCCGAGTTCACGCTCAATGACAACCTAGTGAGCGCGCTCGGCCTTCAGCCTTACGACATTCGGAGCCTGGTGACGCCGTCGATCTCGGGATTGGACAATCCCGACGCCATCAACGCTGCCTTCGACGCAGGCATTCGCTACATGGTGGGCGATACTTCGGTCGCCGGATGGAACAATCCGACGCCGAACGCCGGGATTTACAGCACGTTCCAGCCGCAGGTCCTCATCATCCCACGGCGCCCCACCAATCTCTTTTACAACGTGTCGACGCCTGACAAATGGCAGCTCGAATACAACGCCATTTATCGATCGTACTGGGGGCGTGACCTCAGTTACAGCGAGATCCTCGACTTCGAGTCGAACTTGCTGCTGCAGGATCTGTTGCGAGGCGCAAACGATCCTTGGATGTTTCATCAAGCCAATACCCGCAATTACGGCGGCGGGCAGAGCCTGCTCACGGACCTGCACGGCAGCCTGCTCGCGAAGTACGCGGCGGCGTCGAAGGTCCCCGTCGTGAGCGACACCATGGATGTGCTCGGCAACCGTGTCGCGATGCGTATGAACTACGATCGGTCGCTGGCGGCGGGGGTCATCGGACCGGGCGCGCAACTGACCGTGAGCGTCGTGAACGCCGCTTCCGTCCCGGTGACCGGGCTTTGTACCCCCACCTCCGAGACCTACGCCGGCGACACGATTGCGTACGTCGACCTCCCGGCGGGCGGGGCGGCCACCTTTCCCCTCGGCAATTGCAATGCGGGCGCGGGCGGCGCTGATGCCGGCGCGGACGGCGCCGCGGGCAACACCGGAGTGGGCGGGACGCTCGGCTCCGGCGGAGCCGTCGGTGTCGGGGGACAGGTTGGCACCGGCGGGGCGGTCGCGACCGGGATGGGCGGAGACGGCGCCGCGGGCGGCACCGGCGGAGCCGTCAACGGCGGCGTCGGTGGAAACCTCGGCACCGGCGGCATGCTGGGAGCAGGGGGCGGTCTCGGCGCTGGCGGCGCCGTCAGCGTCGGTTCTGGCGGAGGCCCTGGCTCCGGGGGTGCGTTGGGCATGGGCGGCGATCCTGGTTCGGGTGCCGGGGGCGCTGGTGGCCAACAGGTTGGCGTCGGCGGCGCTGGTTCCGGCGACGGCGTCGACTCCGGTGCGCTCGCCCTCGGCGGCGCCAATGGCACGGCTGGCTTCACCGGGTCCGACGGCGGAGCGGAGACCGGCGGCGAAGGTGGCCGGAGCGCTGACGCCGGCAACGGAGGCGTGAGCGGCGACGCTGCGATCGGGGGCATGAACGGCGCGCTCTCCGATGCTGGACAAACGCCCACCAATCCATCGCCGAGCGGTGGCTGTAGCTGCTCGCTCGCCGAGAGGTCACCCGGAGCAAGCGCCTTCGGACTCATCATCGTAGTGGCGGGGCTCATGACCCGTGGCCGCCGTCGCGCCAGAGCGACGGCCGCGCGGAAGACGTCCTGAAGGCGCGAGCGAGGAGGTCGCTCTCCTCGCTCTACTTCGGAGATGAGGCAAACCAGGCCTCTTCCTGCAAGGCGATGAGCTCCTGGCGCTCCGCTCCCTCGCACGCGTGAGCCAACGCCCCGTCGAGCATCGCGAGCGCCTCCTCCGGATGGAGCGTGACGATCTCGTGACGCGCCCATCGTGCGATCACCTCGTGGCTGCCCGCCGAGACGAGATCTTTGGCCTGGGCAAAGAACTGCCGCGCCTCGGTTGTCATGGCGCGGATCATGGTCGGTTGAACCAGACCAGACTCCATCGCCCGGGCCACGTGGCTTGCCGCTCCGAGCGCCGCTTCGAGTGATGGCCGCTGCAAGAGTGCTGCGCGGAAACGCTCCAGATCGACCAGGAACCCCCGCCAGAGCTCGCCGCTCGCGCCTCCGAGCGTCTTTGTAGACTCGTCGAGTCCCGCCAGTTCCTCTTTCTTCTCTCGGGTCTTTGAATCTACATTCACGCTGACAGGCATCTGCCAGTTCGGTGCCAGGATAGAACGCAGGGACGGCCCCCGCCAAAACCGCGAGGGGCCCGACCGCAGCGCGCTGCTCTTAGTGAGAGGTCTTCTCGCCTTGCCCGTTTGGCGGGGACGTCGTCGTCTCCCATCCCACCGCTGTCATCACGTCATCCGCCGAGCTGTAGACTCGATCGGGCAGCGTCTCGGTGAACCATTTCTTGTCGTCCGCCTTGATCCCCCTCAGGTGGGCAACGACCTCCGCCTTGGCGGCCGGATACTTCTGGCGCGCGATCTCCGCTCGCAGCTTGTTGTGCTCCTTCAGCTTGACCTGGTCCTCCTTCGAAAGAGCATCCGAGCTCGGAGCCGTGTCGTCGCTCTTCGCCTCGGTCTTCGCTGGTCGAGCCGACGCGGCCGAGACCGTGACCAGCGTCGGGATCGCGAGTGCGATCGCGAGCGCCCACCTAGTTCCTCCCAATGAATATCTGCGCATGACTGTCCTCCTCGAAACGTGTTTGACTGACTTCGGTCCACGAAGTCGGAAGGACGTTGCAAATTACAAGCCGCTGTCGCAGCCGGCCCGCCGGACGCACTCGACGGGATCCAGCATGGGACCGTGGCGGTCGGACGCTTCTCTTTGCCGGCCCCGCTAGATTGTGAGCGCGGCGAGCAGCGAGCCGAAGTAGCTGGGTACGCTGTCCCACGGATTGGGCAGGTTGTCGTTCTGAAGATAGATGTACCCGACCCGCTGTCGCGCCGTTTGAATGAACGTGTTGTCGATCGCCGACACGTTGTACGGGATGATGCCGAAGTTCTTCTTGTCGTAGCTCGTGTGCCAACCCGCGAGGCTCGCCAGGCTCGGTAGGCCGCCGTTCTCGTAAATGAGAATCAGATCGACGGTTCCCACGTAAGTGGGGCTGCTGTCGGAGCCGGGATTGCCTACGGTGAAGTCGAGCCCGGTGGATTTGGCGTAGTCAGTGAGCGTCTTGTAGTGGCTCTCGTTCCCCGCGGTGTTGGTCTGCTCGTCGAAGAAGATGCCGCTGACCTGCGGGTAGAACGAGCGCCAGCGATCGATGTCGGCCTCGACATCCGCCGTGGGACGCGCCGCGTAGCTGGTGTAGACGTATCCGAGCACCTTCACCCCGGCGGCGACCAGCTTGCCGATCCCCTTCGTGTAAGCGGCGTCGATGCTGGTGGCAGGGCCGTTCGATGGGTTGACGATGGCCATCACCGGTACCGTCGGATGTGCGGCCTTCGCGGTGACCACCGCTGCCCACGACGAGTCCGTCGGATAGGTGTAGAGGGGCACGATCGTCCCGGTCAGCCCTGCGCTCGGCGTGGGCGTCGGGGTCGGCGTGGGCGTCGGCGTGGGCGTCGGGGTCGGGGTGGGCGTCGGGGTCGGGGTCGGCGTGGGCGTCGGCGTCGGGGTCGGCGTGGGCGTCGGGGTCGGGGTCGGGGTCGGCGTCGGCGATGTCCCGCTGCCGGTGAAGAGCCCGAGCGAGTCGAGGTAGACAGTCCCCTTCATACCAGCGGTCGCTGGCAAGAGCGCCATTCCCTTGACGGCGGCGAGGTCACGAACACCATTCTGAACGGCCTCTGCGGGTTGCCATGCCGATCGCGTGAACAGGTTGAACGGCATCGTCACCTGCTGCCAGCCCGTCCACGTCACGGCGGTCGTGGCCTGCCAGCGCTCCAGACCGGAGTCGTAGATCTGTACCGTCAGTGGGTGCCCGGTCCCGAGCCCATAGACCCAGCCCGTCAGTCCGTCGGAAGCCGACCAATCGACAGGCGAGGCGAAGATCTTTTCCAACCCTGCGTATCCCCCGGTGGAGATCGTGTAGGCGACCTTGAGAGACGCGATTCCACTGTTTGCCCGCGTCGATAGTGTGTGTGAAATGCTGGATCCAGCGCTGGCGAAATCGCTCCAGTCGGAGACATCGCCGTCATCGAAGTTGTCGATCGTACCCGAAGCCAGCGCCGACTGGGACTTGTCCACCACCTCGCCGCTGGTGTCGCAGGCGGCGAGCGTGAAACCGACAGTCATGAGAAGGGCCGCTGGAAAAATACAGAGCGTGCGGATCTGGTTCATCGTTCCTCCTCACCCCTGTACGCAGGCCGGCCGGCTGCAGACGGGTGGGAGGCGCAGTCACTCTCCTAAGCGCTCGTAATCACGCCACTTGTTCGCGGGGCGCCACGCTCCTCTCGATGCGGGTCGCGGCGCGCGCGCCGGCGGACACGGCCTATTTCGCGGCTGGCTCGGTGTCGGATGCTCGCCCCAAGGCCTCGAGCATCGCCTGCGGATCGACGCTCGCCTGCATGGCGTCCGCCTCGCTATCGATCCGATCGCGCACCATCGGGAGGTCTCGACGAAGCTCCTCGACCAGCGCGATGAGCTTGGCGATCTTGTGCTCGGCGAGGAGGTTCACTTGCAGATCGAGATGTGAGCGTTCCTCCGCGTACTTGGTTTGACGGTTCTCGGTGATGAGGACCAGCGTCGTCATCAACAGGGCGGACAGCGTGACAACGCCTTGGAGCCCGAAGAACGGGGGCGGATCGATCTGCCGGCAATGCGTCAGCCTGGGTATGACCAGGTTGAAAGCAACCCATCCGAAGACCAGTATCAAGGTCGCATAAGCTGTCCGCGGCCTTCCCAGGGCGGCCGTGAGCATCTCGATCATGCGCTGGTGGCTCCCCAGGCGCTGTGCCGCGCGGGCGCGAATGGACGCGACCGATTCGACGTCTAGCGACACCTGACCCTCAATCGATCGTCGCCCGAACGGCGCGCTGCTCGCTCATGGCGTGAGGTTGGCAACCATCAAGACTGAACGTGGCGCGGCGGCGTCCGCGGGATCGCTCGACAGGACGAGCTCGCTCGGCAGAGTCGGCTCGAAGAGGATCGCCCCCACGTCTGCGATGGCGACTCCCGCGGCGGCCGGAACGAGGCGGGTGACCAGCGTCGGTTGTGCGCCGGACCCACGCACCGCCCAGAGATGGAGCCCGTGGCCGGGGGGCGGTGGGGCGACGCGGTCGATCAGGATCACCGCTCTGCGGTGGCTCGGAGCGAGCAGCAGCGCCCCATGCGCCGTCCCTCCCTGCGCCGGTCGAAAGATGTAGCGGCGCAGCTCTCGATCCGTCATCAGGGCCGCCGCGTGTTCGAACGCGGGCGGCGGGGCCGACGCGGCGTCCGCGACCGACGAGGCTCTCAGCGGCACCTTCTGTAGGTAAAGAGCAAGCAGCCCCGCCGCCACGAACCATCCGCCGAGCTCGCGCCAGCGGGTACGTCGGCGCGGCGGCGGGGAAGGCGGACCGTTCGCCCTCACGCGCTGCTCGATCGCGTGCCACACGCCCGGCTTCACCGGGTAGTCGGGCAGGACGTCAGCCAAGCGGGCGACCAGCGCGCGCGCGTGCGGCTCCGCCTGATGACAGCCGTCATGCTGTCCGCCCGCCGCGAGGTGCGCCAGGCAGGCGGCGCGTTCGGGTTCGTTCAACGCGCCGAGAGCGAGCGCCGGGACGAGGCCTTTGAAGTCTCTACAATCCATACTATTCCTCGGTTGGTTTGAGCAACTTGGCGAGCTTGCTCATGGCGAGCTTCACGCGCTCCTTCACCGTTCCAAGGGGGCTGTGCGTCTTCACGGCGATCTCCTGCTGCGTGAGCCCTTCGAAGTAGGCCAGCTCGATCGCCCGCCGCTGCTCGAGCGGAAGCGCGACGAGCGCAGCCGCCACCCGCGCCTCGTCACGCCGCCGCTCCACGCCTTCGCTGGGCGACGGTTGCGGCAGCGGGATCAGCGTCCCCGAGGCGGCCTCGATCGCGCGTGTCGTCGACGCCGACGACCGCAGACGATCGATCGCGCGGCTGCGAGCTATCGTGACGATCCACACCGCGATACCACCGCGCCGGCTATCGAACTCGGCTGCGCGCCGCCAGAGCTCGAGGAATGTCTCCTGAACCACGTCCTCGGCCGCGGATTCGTTACGAAGCACACGCATTGCGATCGCCATGGCCCGCCCCGCGTGGTCGACGTAAAGGGCGCGAAGCGCCGCGACATCGCCGGATGCCACCCGAAGCAAGACTCCGCTCTCGTCGTCGACCGACGAGCTCGGCGCGCGCGGCGCCGGACGCTGGAGAGAAGCCAAATCACACCAAGAGCACTATGGGGACTGTGGAGGGCCTCCACAATGCCGCGGACGCGATTCACCACAAATGAATGAGCGACCCGGACGCGAGCGGGCGCTGAACGCCCCGACGAGGATCCATCGGATTGATTGCATCGTCGTTCATTTCGATTGGCAAAAACTCACTGCCGGCTAGTCGCGAGACCTTTTGATGGCCGCGCCGTTATAAAGGCGCGGCCCCGAGCTCTGGCACCCTGCGTGCAACGCGGGGAGTGTCCTTTGCCGCATCCGAAGGGGGCTCGAAATGGTCAAGCCAGGGCGAGACACAAAGCAATTCGCGATCGTGCTCGCCGCGGGAGAGGGCACGCGCTTGGCGGCTCTCACCGAGGCGGTTCATTCACGGGCAGTGCCGAAGCAGTTCGCCACGCTATGCGGCGATCAGTCGTTCCTGCAAAAAACACTCGACCGGATCGGTCCAGTCATACCTAGCGAGCGGACCGTGGTCGTCGTCGCAGAAGATCAAGCGGAGATGGCGGCCCGTCAGATCGGTGGCTACGCCGGGATCGAGATCGTAAACCAACCCAGGAACCGAGGAACCGGCGCCGGCGTGTTGCTGCCGCTCGCCCACGTGCTGGCGCGCGACCCAGACGCCGGGGTCATCGTCCTTCCGTGCGATCACTACTTCGAACGCGAAGAGGTCTTCCAGAAGGCCGTTGCACGCGCGATGCTTGCGGCCGGCGCCGCGCCGGAGACCGCCGTCCTCTTGGGCGCCGCGGCTGAGACGCCGGCGACCGATCTCGGGTGGATCGTGTGCGGCAAGGCCCACGGCCCGCGGGCGGCCGGCGCACGCCGCGTCGAACACTTCAAGGAGAAGCCGGACGGCGATACCGCACGGGTGCTCCTCCGTGAAGGCGCGCTGTGGAACACCCTTGTGATCGCCGCCAGCGGCCGGGCTCTTTGGGCTCTCGCCGAACAGCACGTCCCGGCCATCTGCCCCGCCCTGCTCTCCTATCGTTCTCTCATCGGGAAGCGCGACGCCACGGCGCACCTTCGCGATGTCTACTCCACCCTGCCAGCGACTGATCTCAGCCGCGACATCCTACAGCGGGCGCAAGGGCTTCTGGCTATCTCGATGACGAACGCCGGTTGGTCGGACTGCGGAACGCCGGAACGACTCTTCCAGGCTCTCGAGAAGGGCGGCGAACTCACGCCGCTCCTGGCCCGTCTCGAGGCCCAGCGACACCAGACCGCGATGTCGGGGCCCTCGGGGGCGTAGAGTCGCGCGCCCACTCATGTCGCGCTTCCGAACGGCTGAGACTGGAACGTGTCGGCCAGCAGCGTTCGTAACCGTGAACGGACGAGAGTGAGCCCCGTCAGCGCCGCGCACGCGCACGCGACGGGAAAACCGACCGCGGGCGATAACCCCATCGCTTGCGCCAGCGTCATGAACAGGGCTTCGCCGCCGAGTAACACCAGCGAGATCACCAGCGCCTCGCGCCGGAGATCGAAGTAGTAGAGCAGCAAGATCTCCAGCAATGCGAGCACCTGGATCGCGGCGCCGATTGTGACCAGGCGGAATGGCCAGAGCAGATCGGGCGGCATGCCTGCACGGCGCACGATCGCGGGCGCCCCGAGCATGACGACCACAGTTCCAGCAAGTTGAATCTGTGCGGCACCGCGCAGGATTCGGCTCGATTCGGCCGCGAGTTGCGCGGCGCCCTCGGTCAGCTTCGAGAGCGGTGCGCCCGCCTCGAGCGCGCCGTATAGGGCTCGAAAACGACGGTAAAATGCCGTCTCGACGTTGACGTAGATCCAGCCGAACGCGGGAATCACCGAAAACCAGGCGATGGCCGAGAGCCCGGAATAGAGCTCGGCGGCGGCGCGACCGCGGACCGCCCACATGACTATCTTGTCGGTCCAGATCGACAGGTAGTAAACGAGAGACGAGAGCGCCAGCAGCCAATACTCCGCGAACGCGGGCGCCAGGCGCGCCTCCTCGTCGACCTCGCGGGGCAGCGCAACCGCCACGCCGTGCAGGAGGAGCGCGACGGTCACCAACTGTCCCGTCGCGTAACCGTAAAGGTATCCGAGCGCACCCAAGCCGAGCAGGTGGCTACCGCCGATCGCGGCGACGATGCTGAGCGGCGCACCGAGACAGAACGCCACCAAGACGACCGTCGGCGACGAAAGCCCGCCCCCCACCGACAGGAGGAGCCACTGTGTCCCGACGACGACCGTCAGGATCGTGCCAGCGACGGCCACGTCCAGAGGAACCCCGAGGATCCGCATGAGCCCCGCGCCAAGGATCAAGAAGCCGACCACGGTGAGAACCACCGCGCGCCAAAGCGGTGCGGCGATCTGATCCAGTCGTCCCTCGTAGAGGCGGTCCGCGATGGTGCGCGAGACGACGACATGGACGGGCGCCGACAAGACCACGGTCAGGGCATAGACCAGCGTGATGATGCGCTCGGTCTGGAGAAAGTCGCTCCGATCGCCGAAGCGCGCCAGGAAACGCAGGCTGGCCAGCACGGCGGTCGTGAGCAGCCACGGCGCAGACGTGACCGCCACGCCCGTGAGATAGGCGCCGACCGTCCCCGCGAGCGTCCCGCGTTCCATCATGCGCTCCAGCTTCCAGCCGATCCCCGCTATGACCTCACCTCTCTCTCGTAGATCGCGCGGTACGCGTCGAGCATGTCCCCGCGCTGGTAGTACGCCCGGACGCGCCGGCGGCCGGCCTCACCGAGTCGGCGGCGGAGACTGGCGTCGGCCGCGAGGCGAACCAACGCGGCGGCCGTGTCCTGAGGAACGGCGACACGAGTGACGAGACCGCTCGGGCCAAGCTGCCGATCCTCGCCGGAGCGGCCCTCGATCATCTCTCGGCAAGCGCCGACGTCGGTGGCGATCACCGGTATCCCGGCGGCGTACGCCTCGAGGATCACCAGTGGCTGCCCTTCGCTGAAGCTGGTGAGCACGACCACGTCGAGATCTCCGTAGATCTGGGCCGGCGGCTGCGGACCGACGAAGCGCACGCTATCCTGCCGGCCGAGCGTCTCGACGAGCCCCCGGCAGCGGGTGGCGTATGCGGGATCCTCGGCGTCGGGCCCGATGATCCGCACGTCGAGCGGCGTCTGCCGCAAGGCCAGATCGCAACCCTTGATGAAGGTGACGACGTCCTTGATCGGAACCACGCGGCCCACGAAACCCACGCGCAAAGGGCGTACGCTCAACGCGATCTCCTGATCGCTGCCTGGACCAGGACCGACGGGAGCCACGGTGGCGACGAGTGGCGCGAGCCGAACGCCGTTGGGAACGATCTTGATCTTGTCGGCGGGCGCGCCGTCGACGATCTCTTTTTGTCGGTTGGCCTCGCTCAAGGTCACGATGCGTGCGGCCTGGTGATAGGCGATCCGGGACAGCTTGCGGAACATCCGGGACCAGAGCTGGCGGAGCGCCGACGGCGCCGGCGCCCAGCCCGCGAGGCCGTCGTCCTCTCCATCGTCCCGAATCCATTCGGCGCGGGCGAGCTCCATCTCGCGTTCGCGCGCATAGATGCCATGCTCGGTCACCAAGAACGGGCGGCCGGTTGCTTGACTCCACACCGCGCCCAGCAGCCCGGCGTACCCGGTCGACACCGCGTGGTAACAGCTCGCGCGAGGCGCCGGCGCGGCGAGCAACCGCAGCACCGGCAGGTGCATGGCGCGGAAGTGCCAGAAGAGATCGAGGAAGGAAGTCGACGGCGCGAGACGCTCGTTGATCTCCAGGAGCACCTCGAAGCTGGCCCGACCATGGAGAAACGAAGCGATGTCGAGGTCCCGAGACCCCAGATCCGCAATGAGCTCGTCGTCCACGGTGTCGTCCAGGTGCAGGCGCCGGATCCCGCGCAGGGTCCGGGAAGGAACCTCGT